>JACDJB010002872.1_pt1 | contig 11839 bp, 11 predicted proteins | sample 7454121 | NCBI WGS metagenome assembly JACDJB01 (sample SAMN14253290, study PRJNA609438) | sludge metagenome | isolation source: sludge after 25d culture with pyrite | collected 2018-12-20 | reverse complement strand
CGCCCGCCTGATCGATGCTGCCGGGTCGGGCGACATCGTCAACCTGCCCAACGGCTGCATTTGCTGCAGCCTGTTCGGCAACCTGGTCGAAGCGCTTCACCGTCTCGTCATCCTGCCGGAACCGCCTGACCACATCCTGATCGAAGCCAGCGGCGTCTCTGCTCCCCACCAAATCCTTCCTGCGATCGAGTCGAGTGACCTGTGTGATCGCCTCGCCCTTGATGGCGTCATCGCTTTGGTCGACGCCGAGAATGTCCGGTTGATTGCCCGTGCCGTGGTCTTCATTGAGGGCCAGATCGACGGCGCCGATATCATCGTGATCAACAAGACCGACCGGGTCAGCCCGGATCGCCTGACCGAACTGACCGCCTGGATTCGCGCCATCGCCCCCGCTGCCCGCATCTTCCCGACAACCTACGCTCAGGTTCCGCTCGAAGTGCTACTGGGTGGGCGTGAGCGAGATATGACAGGTTTACAGAACTTGTCTGATCTCGCTCACGCCCACGATCACAACCTCGACTTTACTGCGTGGTCCTACGAATCCGACCAACCCATCGACCGCCGCAACCTGCTCGACTTCCTCGCCAACCTGCCTCCGACCGTCTACCGCGCCAAAGGTTTCGTCCTCCTGGCCGACGCGCCTGACCGGCGCATCGCGCTACAAATGGTGGGCGGTCGTGTCCGTCTGGAGGAGGGTGGGGATTGGGGTGTAGCCGAGCGGAGGACGCAGGTTGTCTTCATTGGCGAGGCGGGGCCGAACGGAGTTGAACCGCCATTCGGCTCTACGTAGCACTATCTTCTGCCAGTTTAGCCCCTGCCAATCCACCATCCTTTCCCAAGGAGCCTCCATGAACTCCCGCGAACGCGTCCAACATACCCTGAATCACACAGAGCCGGATCGCATCCCCTTTGATGTCGCCGGCTGTCCGATGTCGGGCATCCATTATATCGCCTATCAGAATCTGCGCGACTATCTTGGCCTGCCCAAAGTTGAGACTCGGATTTCAGATGCAATCCAGAACCTGGCCGTCATCGACAAGGATTTTTCTGACCGCCTCAAGGTCGATGTCTACAACATCGCTCCGCGGTCATCCGCGGCGTATAACCTTGTATATCGAGACGAAGGAGATTATACCGCCTACACCGATGAATGGGGTATTGGCTGGCGCAGCCCCAAGCAGGGTGGGCTTTACTATGACATGTACTCGTGGCCGCTGGCCCCGTTCGAGACTATCGAGGATGTACAAAAGCACTACAAATGGCCCGACCCCACCGACCCTGCCCGTTTCGCCGGGCTGCGCCAGAAAGCGTTGAGGACGATCGAGGAAGGCAAGGCAGTCGTCATCGGTTCGATATCCGCCGGTGTCTCGGAGATGCATGCCTGGACGCGCGGGTTCGAGAACTACTTCACAGACTTCTACCTCACCCCTGATCTGGCCGAATACATCATGGATACGGTCGTGGACTTGAAGATGGCCTTCTGGGAGCGGGCGCTGCAAGAGGTTGGCGACCTGGTGGATGTTGTGGTCGAAGCTGACGACCTGGCCGGGCAGGATCGCCTTTTCTTCAGCCGCGACCAATACCGGCAGTTTATCAAGCCCCGGCACACACGCCTCTTCTCGTTCATCAAAGCCCGCACCAAAGCAAAGCTTTTCTACCACTGTGATGGCGCCCTACTGCCTATCCTATGGGATTTGATCGAATCTGGCATCGACATCCTCAACCCGCTGCAGAAGAGCGCGGCCGGCATCGACTTCAAAGCGATCAAGAAAGAGTATGGAAATGATCTGGTCATTTGGGGCGGTGGCGTGGACACGCAGCGCGTCTTTGACGGCGGCACACCCGAAGAAGTTCGCCGCGATGTGATCGAAAACATCGAAGCGCTGGCTCCTGGCGGCGGTTGGATCTTCACCACCATTCACAACACACAAGCCAGCGTCCCGCCCAGGAATTTTATGGCAATGTGGGAGACGCTCCAAGAGTTTGGCATCTATTGATGACGGCCAGCGTCCCACCCTCTCCCATCCTCTCACCCTCTCGCCCCATGCCCCGCATCCTCATCGACCGTAACGTCCCCGTACCCATGCGCGACGGCGCCATCCTGCGCGCTGACATCTATCGCCCGGACGTCGATACGCCCCTGCCGGCCATCCTTTGCCGGCTGCCGTACAACAAAGACGACTGGATGATGCAGATGGAAGCGGTGCATCCGCTGCGCGCCTGTGACGCCGGCTATGCCGTGGTTTATCAGGATACACGCGGGCGCTGGGCGTCCGAAGGCGAATTCTATCCGTTCATTCACGAGGCCCAGGACGGCTACGACACGGTCGAATGGCTGGCGGCGCAGCCCTGGTGCGATGGCAACATCGGCATGACCGGCGCTTCCTACTTCGGAGCCACGCAGTGGCTGGCTGCCAGCGCACAGCCGCCGCATCTGCGCGCCATCTTCCCTGTCGTCACCGGCTCGGATTACTACGAGGGCTGGACCTACCAGGGCGGCGCCTTTCAGCTTGGCTTTACGCTGCTGTGGGTGCTCATGGCCTTTGCTCCCGACACAGCCGCGCGTTGGCGGCGCCCTGACGTGACCGAGCGTCTGCTGAAAGCCATCGACGACATCGAAACGCACTATCGCCACACGCCCCTCTCCACCCTGCCTATCCTGCGCGAGACGCAAATCGCCGACTATTTCTTCGACTGGCTGGCGCATAGCAGCAATGACGCCTATTGGCAGGCGATCGCGCCCAACCGTCGTTATGGCCAGGTGCAGGTTCCCGCTTTCAACGTTGGCGGTTGGTACGATTGTTTCGCCAGCGGCACGGTCGAGAACTTTGTGCGTATGCGGCAGGAAGGCGGGAGCGACATCGCCCGTTCGGGCCAGCGCCTGCTGATGGGGCCGTGGGCGCACGGAAAATGGACGGGCGACTATCCTGATTTGAGCTACGGCATTACCTCTTCAGCCGATGGCATCGACCTGCACGGCCTGGCGCTGCGCTTCTTCGACCGCCATCTGAAGGGGCTGGATTATGGCTTCGACCAGGAAGCGCCCGTGCGCATCTTTGTCATGGGCGAGAACCGCTGGCGCGAGGAATGGGAATGGCCGCTGGCGCGGACGCGGTTCACACCCTGGTTTTTGCATAGCGATGGACGGGCCAATGGCGCTGGGTACAGCGCTGCGGGCGGATCGCTGGACCCGGCGATTCCCGCCGGCGGCGAGCCGGCTGATCTCTATCTCTACGACCCTCGCCAGCCGGTCCCGACCGCCGGGGGCGCCACTTTCCTACCCAGCCTGCGTCTCGGCGCTAACGCCGGCCCCAGAATCCAACGTGAAATCGAAGCGCGCGGGGATGTGCTGGTCTATTCGTCGATGCCATTGGCGCAGCCGCTGGAGGTCACCGGCCCGGTTGGATTCGAGCTCTGGGCGACGACCACCGCCCCTGACACTGATTTCGTCGTGCGTTTGTGCGATGTCTGGCCAGACGGCGAGTCCCGGCTGGCCTGCGAAGGCATTCTGCGGACGCGCTTTCATGCCGGCTTTGAGCAGCCCAACCTGATCACGCCCGGCAGAGTCTACCACTACCACATCGATCTCGGCCCCACCAGCCATGTCTTCCTGGCTGGGCATCGCCTGCGTATCGACATCACCAGCAGCTCTTTCCCGCGCTTCGATGTGAACCCAAACACCGGCAGACCTCTTGGCGTCGATGGCCCCGCCAGAGGCGCAGCCGATGGCCCCAACGACATCCGGCCGGCCCTGCAGGCCGTCCTTCATACAAGCAACTTTCCTTCGCACGTCATGCTGCCGGTGATTCCACGGGAGTAGACAGGCGGAAAAGGAGAAAAGGAAACAAGGTATGCATCATGGATGACATCGTGCTTCAAGTACAGGACTTTCGCAAGGTCTATAAGGACTTTGTGGCCGTCGACGGCATAAGCTTTGCAGTTCGACGCGGCGAGATCTTCGGACTGTTGGGTCCGAACGGCGCCGGAAAGACCACCACCCTGGAGTGTCTGGAAGGGATTCGCCAGCCCAGCGGCGGCCGGCTTGACATCCTGGGCGTCAACCCCAGCCGGGAGACGGGCAAGCGGTTGGGCGACCTTATGGGGGTGCAGCTTCAGACATCCTCACTGCCCGCCGATATGCTTGTGGAGGAGGCCATGCGCTTCTTCTGCGCCTACCACAGGTGTGCGCCTCGTTTCGACCTGCTCGACCGCATGGGACTGGCCGAGAAACGGCGCTCGCCTTATCGCCAGTTGTCAGTCGGACAGCAGCGCCGGCTGGCCCTGGCGCTGGCCATCGCTCACGCCCCGCCGATCGTCATTCTGGATGAGCCCACGGCTGGGTTGGATGTCGAGTCGCGCAGCGAGCTGCACAGTCTGATGCAGGAGTTGAAGCAGGCCGGGACAACCATCTTGCTGGCCACACATGATATGGCCGAGGCAGAGAAAATGACCGATCGCGTGGCCATCCTGCTGCGCGGCAAGATAGCCTCCACCGGCACCCCGCGCGAGTTGACAGCCACCGGTTCTGGCTTCACTAAGGTCTCAGTTCACAGCGAGGCGTCTTCGCTGCATGGTGTCCTTCAAGGTGGTGATGGGCTTCGCCGTTCTTTGTCCAGCGTGCTTCCCGACGTCCATCAGACGCAAGTGGCCGGTGAATACGCTATCTTCTTCACCGCCAACCCCGGCGCGACTGTACTCGCGCTGCTCGACTTCATCACAGCCCAGGGCGATAAGCTGATCGATCTGCGGGTCGAGCGGCCGTCTTTGGAGGAACGTTTCCTGGAGATTACCACCGGAGGCGAGAAATGAACGCTTTTGCCGCCCATTTTGCCTTTGAATTCAAGACGGGTCTGCGTAACTCGACCCAAATGATGATGAATTATCTGTTCCCACTGGCCTTCTATGCCCTGATGGGACTGGTGATGACGCAGATCAACCCCGGCTTCAAGGACGTGCTGCTGCCGGCTATGGTGATCTTCACGGCTATGGCCAGCACGCTGCTGGGATTGCCTTCGCCCCTGGTCGAGTCGCGCGATGCCGGAATTTTCCGCAGCTTCAAGATCAACGGCGTTCCCGCCCTGTCCATCCTCGGTCTTCCAACCCTGTCGACCAGCTTCCATGCGCTCATTGCTTCGGCGCTGATTGCCCTCACCGCTGGGCCGCTGTTCGACGGCGCCACGCCGATCAATTGGGGCGCGTTTGCGCTGCTCACTGTGCTTACGATCGCCGTCTTCGGCTCTCTCGGCGCCCTGATCGGCGTGATCTCCGCCAACTCGCGGGCGACCGTGCTATGGTCACAGCTCATCTTCTTGCCCTCGATGCTTCTAGGGGGGCTGATGCTGCCCCTCAGTCTGATTCCAGCCGCCATCCGCCCTGTCTCCGCGCTCCTGCCCTCCACCCACGCCATGCAAGCCTTCGAGGGTCTGGCCTATGGCCGGCCAACGGTGCTTTCGCCCTGGCTGTCGGTCGTGATTCTGCTTGCCAGCACGCTGTTGGCTTTTGGCCTGGCCATCTATTTATTCAACTGGGACAGCCGCAACCAGACCCGACGTGGGCATCCGCTCATGGCTCTGTTGGTTCTCGTCCCCTATCTGTTGGGCATCCTGCTCAACTGAGAGCGAATGCTGTGCGGGTCAGTTTACGTTGTACACTGAGAGTTGACAGAAGGGTGCAGGCGCGATAGGATTTTGACGTTACGTTCTCACATTTCTGCGGTGTCGTTTACCGCCATTCAAGGCATGTGTCGTGCGGATCCCTCGCGGTGCCGTTTACCGCCGCTCAGTCGTCTCGCTTCCACCAGTCGAGCGGAGAGACCAGATCACCGTCAGCGTCGATGGGCAGCCTGTGCTGGCCTACGCGGGCGAATCGGTGGCCGCTGTCCTGCTGGCCCAGGGCATCCGCACCTTTCGTCATACCGCCAAGATGGGTGAGGGGCGTGGCATCTATTGCGGTATCGGCATTTGCTATGACTGCCTGGTGACAGTGGATGGGGTCGCCAATTTACGCGCCTGCCTGACCCCAGTGGCAGCGGGTTGCGCCATAGAAACGCGGCCGAGCGCTGGTTGGCAGGCGCTAACTGGTAGTGATGGGATGGCTATGCCGGTAGACGGCGATCAGGCGGCGTTATGAAGGAGACCGCCGATCTGGTTGTCGTGGGTGCAGGCCCGGCCGGATTGCATGCGGCCCGGCAATTCGCCTCCCTTGCCGCCGGCAGGGCCGGCGTTGAGGTAGCCGTGATCGACAGTTATTCCCGGCCCGGGGGCCAATATTACAGGCAGCCGCCGGCAATCGCCGGTGAGTACATCGGTAGCAGTGAGGGCGGCTCCCCGCCTGCGGCGCAGCCGATGACCCCGGCGGCGGCCCGGCATCGGGCCGAGTTGGAGTCGGTGTTGGCACAGATGGACGAGCTCCGGGTGCGCATTCTCAGCAACACGCTGGTCTGGGGCGCGTTCGCCAGCGACGAGCCGCAGCGCGCTGGCTGGCTGCTGGCGCTGCATGGACCGGAGGCGCCGCCCCGCCTGGAAGCGCGCGCCCTGATCCTGGCTACGGGCGCTTACGACCGGCCCATTCCCTTCCCCGGCTGGACGTTGCCTGGTGTGATGACTGCCGGGGCAGTGCAAACCTTGATCAAGAGCCAGCGCATCCTGCCTGGCAGGCGGTTCTTGCTTTCGGGCGCAGGCCCGCTCCAGTTTGCGGTGGCTGCGGCGCTGGTGGCTGCCGGCGCTGAGGTCGCCGGTGTGCTGGAAGGCAGCGCTGCTGGCCGTTCAGGTCGCGGCGGCCTGGCGTCGCTCGGCAATGCCGCGTTGCAAGACGCTAGCACCATCTGGGGACAGTGGGCGCGACTATCCGAAGGCTGGGGCTATCTGCGCACGCTGCGCCGGGCGCGGGCGCCAATTCGCCTGGGCTGGGCGGTGGTGGAGGCGCGCGGGGACGGCCAGGTGGAAGAAGCGGTTATCGCTCAACTCGATCCAGCCTGGCGCCCCATTCCCGGCACAGCCGAGACGGTGACGGTCGATACCATCGTTACCGGATACGGGTTCATGCCATCGACCGAATTGGGCCGGCTGCTAGGTTGCGTCCATGATTTCCGCCCTGAACAAGGCGGCTATGTGCCGCGGCGCGATGCTCAGATGCAAACGACATTGACAGGTCTGTATGCTGTGGGCGATGGCGCCGGCATCGGTGGGGCGGAGTTATCGAAGGTTGAAGGCCAGATTGCCGGCATCGCCGCCGCCTGCCAGCTGGGCTACATAACAGAGGCGAGCGCCCGCAGCTTGATCGCCCAATTACATCCCCGGCTGCAACGCGAGCGTCGCTTTGCCGCCATGTTGGGCCGGCTTTTCACCCCTGGGCCGGGTCTTTATAGCCTGGCGCAGGATGAAACGATCATCTGTCGCTGCGAAGAAGTGACGCTGGGTCAAATTCGGGCGGCAGCAGCCGATGGGGTGCGATCTGCGAACGAACTGAAAGGACTGACGCGAACCGGCATGGGCAACTGCCAGGGGCGTATCTGCGGCGAGTTGGCAGCGCGCTACCTTGCTCGCGAGGCTCGACCGGATGCCGACGGCGAAGAGTTCGCCTCGTTGGAAGCGGTCGGCATGTTCACCGCCCGGCCGCCGATTCACCCTTTGCCCCTGTCGGTCCTGGCGGCCGCAGCGCCCCCGGAGTCATGAATGCTGGACGCCGGTCGAGTACGACCGGTGAAGCCGGTCGCAGTCGACCACCGTCCAGCGCCCACCAGATGCGAGGAGGCAGTATGAGTGAGAAACACCGAACTTTGTTCGTGACCGATCGTGGGCTTCAGCAGCAGCAATGGGCGCTCGAAGGTGCGCCGCCCGAGCTGGATATCGTCATGCGCCGCCGGCCGCCCAGGGAGGAAATGCTTGCCCTGCTGTCAGAGGTGGAATTCTTCATCTCCGAACGATCAGGCGTGATCGATGCCGGCATGATTGCCGCAGGCAAGAATCTGAAGCTGATCCAGCGTCTGGGCGTGCAAACGTGGGATATCGACCTGGAAGCGGCGCGGCGGGCGGGCATCCCGGTGTGTTATCTGCCTGTGCAGACCTGCGAGCTGGTCGCCGAGCACGTCATCATGCAGATACTATGTCTGATCAAGCGCGTGCGCGAGCTGATGAAGATTTCTGAGGACGGCCAGGACTGGGGGCAGCCGCCGCGAAGGTGCGATGAAGACCACTTCGCCTACAACTGGTCGCGACGCCAGAATATAGGTGGGCTGGCCGACAAGACCGTAGGAATCCTGGGGTTTGGCGAGATCGGCGTCGAGCTGGCTCGCCGTTTGCGGCCATTTGGCTCTACCGTGCTCTATCAGAAACGCAAACGCTACCCGCCCCATGTCGAGGAGGACTACAACATCCGTTACGCTTCGCAGGACGAGATTGCAGCCGCAAGCGATGTGGTTGTCGCCTTACTTCCCTTAGGACCCGAGACCGATGAAGGGCTGAGCACGGCCTTTTTTGCGGCGCTCAAGTCTGGGGCGCTCTTTGTGCACTCAGGGGGGAGCGGCACTGTCGATGAGTTGGCGTTGGCAGAGGCGCTGCGTTCCGGGCGGCTGGGCGGCGCCGCAGTGGACGGCTTCACCTGGGAGCCTGTGCAGCCGGATAATCCGCTGTTGGCGCTGGCGCGCGACCCCATGTGCAATCTGGTGCTCACACCGCATGTCGCCGCCGGCGCCATCACGATCACCGGCGCGCTACGCCAGGGCGACTATGCCAACATCGTGGCTATGTTGGCAGGTTCCGACCTGCGATATCGTCTCGTCTAGCAGCACCGATCACTGATCACTGCTTACTGATTACCGATCACCCAGGACGCACGACCGCTGAGATGTAGACGGCGGGTCCGCCATCGATGGCGCGGATGCTCTCCATGAAGCGGTTCTCGAAGTAGATCGAGTCCCCAACCTCCAACTGCCAGGACTGACCGGCAACCTGGATCTCGATTTCGCCTTCCATGACGACGATGCATTCTTCCGTCGGCTCTGCCAAAGGCTGCTGCATGATGTTGCCAGCCTCTGGGGGCACGCGCACCATAAAGAGCACCATTTTGCGTGTGAGCTGCGGCGTCAGGATTTCGTAGGTAACATTGCTGTCAGGAAAGAACATGTGTCGCCGCCGGTCTTTCGTCACCACCACATCGCCTTCGGCAGAGTCGGCCAGAAGACGGTGCAATTGTACCTTGAGCGCATGGGCGATCCTGCGCGCTGAAGCCAACGTGGGGTTCGCCAGCCCGCGTTCCAGGTTGCTGAGGAATGTCGTGCTCAAATCGGTCTGCTCGGCCAGATCGCGCAGGCTGAGGCCCAGTTCTGAGCGGCGTTCTTTGATCCGTTCGCCAAAGCGGATGTTATCTAGCGAGGGTTCTTCCACAGGGCAACTGTATCATGCCAACGAAGGATTGTCATCTTGAACAGGAGTGATGCTATGGAATACACAGGCTATCTGGATTTCTGGTTCAGGGACAGGGGGATCGTCGAACGGGTCGAACCGATGGTCGAACTTGGCCTGCGTCGTCTGGATGTGTGGTACTGGCGCGGGCAGCCAATGGCTGATCTGGCCGCCGAGTGCCGGCGGCTGGGCGCCGTGCTCAATTCAACTTTTGATGATGAGATGGGTTCGCTGGTGGATCCAGGGGACAACGAACTGACCTACCGCACCTGGGCCCAGAGTCTGGAGATGGCCGTCCGCTTTGGCGTTGAACATCTCTTTCTCTTTTCCAACCAGGTGGATCTTGTCGACGGCAAGACCTGGACCCGGCGGCTTTCCTCCAATTTTACGCCAGCCGAGCAGTACGCCAACGCTCTGCGACAGACCGAGCGGGTGCTCAAACTGGTGGAGCAAACGCCCGTACAGGTCTGGGTGGAGGCCCTCAACGAGTTCCATATCAAGGGCGGCATTCTGGTGCATAACCATGAACTGGCGGCGGATTGGGTGCGGCGCTTCGATCACCCGCAGTTGCGCATGGTGTTTGACTGCTATCACCAGCAACGTGACTCCGGCAACCTGATCTGGGGGTTGGAGCAGTATGCAGGTCTGTACGACGCCGTCCACATTGCCGACGTCCCCACCCGACAAGAACCGGGTACAGGCGAGATCAACTTTGCCAACCTGCGCCGTAAGCTCGACGAGCTGCGCTACGATGGCTTCGTGGGTCTCGAATTCTACCCTTCGACTAGCGAAAGCGAGGCGCTGGAGCGAGTCAAGGTGATCTTCGATCAATAGTCTTCCCGCTTTAGGTCGCCGGGGGAGGTCAGTAAGCCGTAACCAGTAAGCAGTAGGCAGTAATCGGTGCAGTGTTGCGACCGCCAACTTTCAATTCCAAGAGGTTATTTCACTATGGTTTCACGCAGACTCAGCCACATCTTCCGGCCGGATGGCCGGGCTTTGATTGCCGCCTTTGACCACGGCCTGATCGACGGCCCCATCAAGGGTCTGGAGCACCCCGGCGACACGCTGGCGAGAATCGTCGCCGGCGGGTGTGATGCCGTTCTCACCAGTTTTGGCGTGGCCTCCCGCTTCGCCCGCGAACTCGCCCCTGTCGGCTTGATTCTGCGCCTGGATGGCGGCGGCACCAAGCTCGGCAAAATGGGGCCTGGGTCGCAGTTCCATACGGTCGAGGCTGCCTTACGGCTGGGCGCTGATGCGGTCGTGGTCTCGGCTTTCCCGGGCGCAGCACATGAAGAGGCCACGCTGCACACATTGGCAACGGTCATCGACGAGGCGCACGCCTGGGGAATGCCGGTCATGGCCGAGATGCAGCCGGGCGGCTTCGACAGCGGGCCAGAGTTCTGCACAGCCGAGAACGTGGCTTTGTCCGCCCGCGTCGCCGCCGAGTTAGGCGCCGATTGGGTGAAGGCGCCCTATGCCCCGGATTTCGGACACGTGGTCAGCGCCTGCTATGTACCGGTCGTGATGTTGGGCGGCGCCAAGAAGAACAGCGAACGCACCATGTTAGAGAACATCAAGAACGCGGTCGAGGCCGGGGGCGCGGGCGTTGCCATCGGTCGCAACATCTTTCAGGCGGACGACCCGCAGTGTATGACCGCCGCCGTTGCAGCTATCCTCCACCACGACGCTTCTGTTGACGAGGCCATGTCCATTCTGAATAGAGATTAGAGATTGGAGATTGTCAATCTCCAATCTCTAATCTCCAATCTCTCTAAAAAGCCGGCGGCGTCATCGCCGAGATGAAACTGGCTTCGCCCTCGCTCGTCACCCGGATCGATTCCAGGCTCCGGCCTTCGACATAAATGCTGTCCCCGGCCTGTAGCCTGTAGACCTGTCCGCCTGCGGTGACGGCGATGCTGCCTTGCACCACGATCAGACATTCCTCAGTTGGGACCATTAGCGGCGGGCCCACCAGGTTTCCGTCGGCCGCGGTCGCGTGCACCTGGAACAACACCATCTTGTGATACAGATCCGGGACCATCAGTTCGATGCTGACATGACCGGGCGCGATCACGGTGCGCCGGCGCTGGCGGCGTCGCACCACAGGGTTGCGCTCGTCTGCGCCGGCCAACAGGCGAAAGAGCGGCGTGTCCAGAGCGTTGGCTATAGCCCTCAGCGTATCCAGCGTTGGGTTGGCTTTGCCGTGTTCGAGTCTGCTGATGAAGGTAGCGCTCAGCCCGGTGGCCCTGGCCAGGTCTCGCACCCCCATGCTGAGCTCGCTTCGGCGCGCCTTGATATGAGCGCCGAGGCTCTCATTCTCGTCCTGAAGACTATCTACTCGGAGCAGATGTTGGGTTTCCTTCTTTGGTGCGTCCTGAGCCATGCTTCCCCCTCTAGGGTGCCTCCATGCCGAAGAATGAGCGCCGCAGGACTTCTCG
>JACDJB010002870.1_pt1 | contig 11841 bp, 5 predicted proteins | sample 7454121 | NCBI WGS metagenome assembly JACDJB01 (sample SAMN14253290, study PRJNA609438) | sludge metagenome | isolation source: sludge after 25d culture with pyrite | collected 2018-12-20 | reverse complement strand
CGACGACGACCGCGTCGAGCATGTCCGGCGTGGCCTCGCCGTAGCGCGCGAGCGCCGCGATGGCGCCCAGGCGGCGCACGGTTCGGTCGGCGAAGACTATGCCCTCGTCGCGCACGCGGCCGGCGACGTAGGCCTGCAGGCCGTCGAGCATGGCGGCGCGCGCGTCGTCCGGCAGCGCCCGACGCGCGGCGTGCGCGCTGCTCAGGATGTAGGCCGTCAGCGCGCTGTCGCCGGGCAGGCTGTCGTTCGGGAAAAAGCGCGCAAGCCCGTTGCCGTCGAGGACGGCGGACAGCCGGCCGCTCGCGTCGGCCCACAGCGCCGCGTCGTCGAGCGCGAGCGCGCGCGAGAGGCGCTGCTCGGTGCAGGTGTAGGGATAGGCGTGCATGTATTCGCGCATGGCCGCGAGGTCGCCGGCCAGCCGCGACGAGGCGGCGACGGTGACGCCGCCCAGGCCGGGCAGCGCCCCGGCCGGCTGCGCGACCGGCAGCGTATGGCTGCCGTCGAGCTGGAACAGCGTCGCCTGCAACGCGCGCACCGGCACGGCGGGTTCGACGGTCTGTCTGACCGCGAGCGCGTCGCGCACGGCGCCGGCCGTCGCCTCGACGCGCCAGGCGAGTTCGCCCGCCTGCGCCGGCACCGCGACCGGCCAGACGAGCGCGCGCGCTTCGCCCGGCGCGAGCGTGACGGTCTGCGGCGCGGTCGGCAACGTGACCTCGCCCGCCTTCAATGTCGGCGCAAGCGTCGCCGTCAGCGCCTTGTCGCTGCCGTTGCGCAGCGTGAATTCGGCCGCGAACGCATCGCCCGCGCGCACCATCGGCGGCAGGCCGGACAGCAGCATCAGGTCCTGATGCGTCCGCACCGTCGCCGTGCCGTCGCCGAAGTAGCCGACGCCCGCACTGGCGACCGCGACGATGCGGAAGCTTGTGAGGCTGTCGTTCAGCGGCAGCTTGAGCTGCGCGCGGCCGTTGCCGTCGAGCGCGACGCGCGCCTGCCACAGCACGCGCGTGTCGAACAGCTCGCGCGTCGGCAGCTTGCCGCCGCCGCCGCCGGGCGGCAGGCTCTTGCGCCCGAAATGCCGCTTGCCGACGACCTGCATCTGCGCGGTGGCGGTGTCGACCTCCCACGGCCGCGACGCCATCATCGCGTCGAGCAGCTTCCAGCTCGGATTGGGCGCGAGCTCGAGCAGCGCCTCGTCCACCGCCGCGACGGCGACCTCGGCGCCGGCCGGCAGCCTGCCGCCGTCCGCGCGCGCGACCCGGATCGAAACCGGCACCGTGTCGCGCACGCCGTAGACGGCCGCGGGCGTCTTCACCTCGACGTTCAGCGCATGCGCCCGCGCGCCGACGCGCAGGTTCGCCGCGCCCAGCCTGTAGGCCGGCTTGCCCAGATCGATCAGGGCGGTGGGCGCGGGCTCGCCGACGCGGCCGCGCACCGCCAGCACCGACACCGTGACGTTGGGCGCGTAGCCGGCCTTGATCGGCAGCTTCACGGTGGCGCGGGCGGCGGACAGCGGCACGACGAAGCTGTCGAGCACGCCTTCGCGTTCCACCGTGACCAGCGCGGTGGCCTCGCGGAACGGCAACTTCACCTGCAGCTCGGCGGTCTGTCCGGGTTCGTAGGCGGGCCGCTCGGGCAGCACGTCCATGCGGTCGGAATCGCTGCCGGCGAACCAGGCTTCGTCGCTGCCCGGCACCCAGACCTCGCGGTGCGCGTACACCGCGTTGCCGGCGGCGTCGACCGTCTTCACGCGCACGACGAGGCTGCCGCGCGCGGGCGGCGCGAGGCTGCACGCGAGCCGGCCCTGGGCGTCGGTCGCGCCGGCGCAACCGGCCGCGACGCGGGTCAGTTCGCGCACGTTCTCGTAGGCGTAGAAGCCGCCGACCAGCCGCTTGCGGTGACTGTAGGTGCGTTCGAGAAAGATGTCCGACTCGACGCGCGCGCCGGCCACGGCACGCCCCTGGGTGTCGATCACCGCCATGTCGTAGCGCAACGGTCCGCTCGCGTTCCAGTCGGGAATGGCGATGCCCGGCACGCGCGCACCCGGCCACAGCGTGACCCGCTGTGAGGCCGTCTGCGTCGCGCCGCTGGCGTCCGCGTAGTCGAGTTCGAGCCGCAGGGACGCGAGCGTGTCGCGCGGCACCAGACCGTCGACGACGATGCGCGCCGCGCCTGCCCGGTCGAGCGTGGCCTTCCAGGTGCGTGCGGGCGCGGCGGCGGTTTCCGGCAGCGGGTCGGCGCCGTCCTCGAATTCGCCGAAGTTCTCGTAGACGGCCTCGTCGCGCGCGATGCCGGCCTTCACGTCGCCGTTGGCGAAGCGCGCGCCGGGGAAGTCGGGATGCGTGTAATACAGCGGCTCGACCTGGCTGCGCAGCTTGACCGGCAGGCCGCTCGCGCCGCCGCCGGCGAGGTACTGCACGCCGACGTCGACCGTGGCGCTGCGCGCGCGTACCCACTGCGCCTCCGGCAGGCCAATCTGCGCGCGCATCGTGGGCAGGCGGAAGGCGGCGACGCTGAAGCGGCCCGCGTTCCAGCTTCGCTTGCCGCGCTCCAGCGCGATGTCGTAGGCGCCGAGGCGCGCTTCGCGCGGGATCGCCCATTGCGTCTCGGCGGTGCCGCGCGCGTCGAACTTCACCGGCAGGCTCGTGCGCTGGCCGCTGCCGACGTGGGTGAGCGTCACGCTCGTCGGCAGGGCGCCGGCGGGCGGGACGGCGAAACCGGTGCCGGTGCGCGTGCGCACGAAATGCTTCATCGCGAGCGTGTCGCCGGCGCGCAGCAGGCTGCGGTCGAGCACGCTGTGCGCGATGTCGGGTGCCCAGGCCTCGGCCGGCGGCAGGTTGAACCGCCAGGGTTCGATGCCGTCGTTCCACGTGCTCAGCGTGAACGTCCGGTCCGGCCCGACGCGGGCCGAGACGAACCAGCCGCCCGGCCAGTTGCGGCAGCGCGGCGCTTCGCCCAGCGCCTTGCCGATCGCGGCCCGGCCCTCGGCGTCGGTGGTGCCCTGCCAGACCGCCTTGCCGGTGCAGTCGCTCACCGTCACGTCCGCCTTCGCCGCCGGCCGGCCGGTATCGAGCGCGGTCACCCACACCAGCGAGGATTCGCGACCGATCTTGGCGTGCGCGACGAGGTTGGTGACCAGCGCGGCGGTGTGCGCGTAGAACGCGCCCTGGCCGTCGAGATACGCCGCGCCCAGGCGCGGGCTGCCCAGTTCGACCACGTAGAAGCCGGGCCCCGGCAGGGGAATGCCGACTACCTCGAAGGCCTTGCCGCCGCCGGGCTTGGGCACGGCGAACTCGGCCAGCGGCTTGACGTTCTCCAGCACCGGGAAGCTGTTTTCCGCCTGCCGCAACGGCGCTTTCTTCGGGTCGGGATTCGGCAGCGTGCGGCCGTAGCGCACGCCGTGGAGGTGTTTCAGCCAGCCGATCACCATCGCATCGCCGCCTTCGCGCACGGATGCCATCCGGGCCGGCAGCGCGAGCGCGCGGTCGGCGGCGTCGGTTTCGAGATTGCGCAGGGTGACCGGCAGCAGCGGATGGGCCGCCTCGATCACGCCGAAGCGGCCGGCGAATTTGGCGAGCGGCGGATAGCCGTCGGTGCGCAGTGCGAGCGGAAACTGGCCGGCATTGACGAGCGCGCGGCCGTCCGCGTCGGCAAGGCCCGCCGGGATCGTCAGCGTGAGCGCCGTCTTTTCGGGAAACGGGCCCTTGAAGGTCCAGCCGTCGACCCACGGGCCGTCGCCGTCGAACGCGGGCTGCCAGACGCGGCCCGCGCCGCTCAGGCGGACGTTCGCCGCCGCGTCGCGGCGGATCGAGCCGCCCAGCGTCACGCGGATGTCGCCGAGCGGATTGCATTCGGCGCGCGCGTTCACCTTGTCGCAGACCGCGCGCAGCCGGAAGGCGGAACGCACGCGGAAATCGAAGCTGTGCGCTTCGGCGCTGACGAGTCCGTTGCCCGCCTCGACGCCCGGCTCGATGAGCAGGCTCACTTCGGCGTCGTTCGGCAGCGGCCGCTTGCAGCGCAGCGCTTCGGTCGTCCCGGCGTTGGGCGCGAAGCGACGGCGGAACAGCGGGTCGTTCCGATCCTTGAGTGGGGCCAGCGCGGCCTCGCGCTGCGCGCCCTGCAGTACTTCGACCTCGATGCGGTCGGCCAGGCCGCGCACCCGGCAGGCGGCGCGCGCGGCCAGCGTGCCCGGCTTCACGCGCACATCGAAGGCCAGCAGAAAGGTCTGCCGTTCGTCGATGGCGCCGCCCTCCCACGGCCGCACCGCCAGCACCTGCGGGCCGCCGGTGTCGAAACGGAAGGTGCGCGGCGCGAGCGGCTGGCCCGCCGCGTCCTGCAAGCCTTCGCGCAGGGCGAAGACGCAGCGGGTCGCGCCGGGCAGGTCGCGTTCGAAATCGTAGACCCAGGTGCGTTCGTCGAGCCACTTGCCGCTGCCGGGCACGGCGCAGTCGACGACGAACGGGTCGGCCTGGCGCGGATCGCCCAGCGCGGTCATCGGCGCGTCGAAGCGGGCCGTGGCCTGGCGCACGCCCTTGACCGTGCCTTCGGGGCTGAACGCCGTCACGCCGGCCGCGTTTGCCGCCAGCGCCCACCCCAACAAGATTCCCGTCAACCATGCCCGCATCGTCGTCTCCTCCCTGAAGCGGCATTGTGACAAGGGCGACGCCGCGTGGGAACGCCGCCCGGCCGGTTGCGCGTAAGATCGCCACGCGCGAGCCGAGCTCGATCACCCGGCTGCTCGGCAGGTTGAAGTATTCCACTGCGCTGCCCGCGTTGCGCGCCAGCCAGCGGAACAGGTGCTCGCGCCAGCGCGCCATGCCGCTGTCCGAAACCGCGTCGGCGACGATGGTCTCGCGGCTGAGGAAGTACGAGGTCTCCATCGGGGAGAGGGCGATGCCGTGCCGCGCACCCAGGCCTTCCAGCGTCGCCGGCACGTCGGGCCGGTTCTTGAAGCCGAAGACGAGCGTGACGGCATAGGCGTCGTGGCCCAGCGGCTCGACCTGCATGCGCGATTCGAACGGCACCCAGGGTTCGGTGCGGATGCGCACGGTGAGGAAGATCAGCCGCTCGTGCAGCACCCGGTTGTGATTGAGGTTGTGCAGCAGCGCGTGCGGCACGGTGCGCGCGCTGGCGCTGAGAAACACGGCGGTGCCCGGCACGCGGGTCGGCGGATGCGTCATCAGCGTGTCGAGGAAATCCGTCAGCGGCAGGTCCGCCGTGCCGACGCGCGCCAGCACGGCGCGCCGGCCCTGCACCCAGGTCAGCATGACGACGAACACCGCCGCGCCCAGCATCAGCGGGAACCAGCCGCCCTCGACGATCTTGAGCAGGCTGGACGACAGGAAGGCGACGTCGATCAGCACGAACGCGCCGGTGGCCGCGAGGCTGAGGCCGAGGCCGTATCCCCAGCCGTAATGGATCACGAAGAAGGCCAGCAGCGTGGTCGCGAGCATGGTGCCGGTGACCGCCAGGCCGTAGGCCGCCGCCAGTTCGCCCGATTCGCCGAAGCCGACGACGACCGCGACGATCAGCGCGAACAGCAGCCAGTTCACGACCGGGATGTAGATCTGGCCGTAGGCGCGCGACGAGGTCTGGATCACCTGCATGCGCGGCAGGAAACCCAACTGGATGGCCTGGCGCGTCAACGAGAACGCGCCGGTCAGCGTGGCCTGCGAGGCGATGATGGCGGCGGCGGTGGCGAGCAGCACCATCGGGTACAGCGCCCAGTCGGGGAAGAGCTGGAAGAAGGGGTTGTTCACCGCGCCGGGGTCGCGCGACAGCAGCGCCCCCTGCCCCAGATAGTTCAGCACCAGCGCGGGAAACACCACGCTATACCAGGCCAGCCGGATCGGCGCGCGGCCGAAGTGGCCCATGTCGGCGTACAGCGCTTCGGCACCGGTGAACGCGAGCAACACCGCGCCCAGCACCACGAAGGAGGCGAACCCGTGCCCGGTCAGGAAATGCCAGGCATGCACCGGATGCAGCGCACCCAGCACCTGCGGGTGCTGCACGATCTGGTACGCGCCGCCGACGGCCAGCGCGGCGAACCAGGTCAGCGCCACCGGCCCGAACCAGGCGCCCACGCTGGCGGTGCCGCGCCGCTGCACCAGAAAGAGGCCGGTCAGCACGCCCAGCGCGATCGGCACGACGTAAGGCTCGAACACGTGGGTGCCGACCGACAGCCCTTCGACCGCGGACAGCACCGAGATCGCCGGCGTCAGCACCGCGTCGCCGTAGAACAGCGCGCTGCCAGCCATGCCGGCCAGCACGGCGACGCGCAAGGCGCGCGGGCGCTGCGCGACAGCCTGCTTCGCCAGCGCGAGCAGCGCCATGATGCCGCCTTCGCCGTGGTTGTCGGCGCGCAGCACCAGCAGCACGTATTTCAACGACACCACCAGCACCAACGCCCAGAAGATCGCCGACGCCGCGCCCAGAACGGACTCCGGCCCGGGCGGGATGCCGTGGGCCGGACTCAGGGTTTCCCTCAGGGCGTACAGCGGGCTGGTGCCGATATCGCCGTACACCACGCCCAACGCGGCGAGTGTCAGCGTACGACGACGGTGTGGCTGCGCATCCATAGTGCGCATAGCCTACACCTGCGGCGGGCAAAGCTTTCAGGCGTGGTGGGTGACGAACGCGAGTTCGGTCGTGAAATTGCCGATGCCGCGGTGGTTGGTGATCGTCCAGCCGGCAGCCTTGAGGTGGTCGGTCATCTCGCGCGTCATCTCGGGATTGCCGCAGATCATGACGCGATCGTGCTCGGGATCGACGGCGGGCAGGCCGAGACGCTCGGTCAGCGCGCCCGACTGGAACAGCACGCTGCCGCGGTCCGGCGTGGGGAAGGGTTCGCGGGTCACGGTCGGCACATAGTGGAAGCGGCCGCCCGTGCGGGATTCGAGCTCCTCGCGATACGCCAGCTCGGCCTCGGTTCGCACCGAATGGACCAGCACGACGTGTTCGAAACGCGCGAAGGTGACCGGGTCGCGCACCAGACTCATGAAGGGCGCAAGCCCGGTGCCGGTGGCGATCATGTAAAGCCCGCGGCCCGGCCTGACGTGGTCGAGCGTCAGCGAGCCGGTGGGCTTGCTGTTGACCCAGACCGAATCGCCCGGCTGCACCTGCACGAGCTGGCTGGTCAGCGGCCCGTCGGGCACGTGGATGCTGAGGAATTCGAGCTCCGAAGCGTCGCCCGGCGACACGATGGAATACGCCCGCGCGATCAGCTTGCCTTCGCGCTTCAGGCCGATGGTGACGAATTCGCCGCTGGCGAAGGCGAAATCCTGCGGCCGGCTGAGGGTGAAACTGAAGGTCTTGTCCGACCAGGGTCGAACCGACAAAACGGCTTGTTCGCTATACGGCATGGCGCGTTTCCCTTGAATAAGTTAATTCGAAGATTCTGACATTCTACGAGTGGACGCGCCGGGCGGACAGGGGTTCCGTTCAGTGGGCTTTCCAGGCCGCCAGGGCCTGTGTGCGCGCCTCGAACACCGCCGACCGCGCGCGCGCGGGCCCGGCCTGGCGCGCCGCTGCGCCCGCATCGACCGCGCGCGCGACGGCCAGCGCGGCGCGCAGATAGTCTGGTGCGGGATAGGGTTTTTCCGCATAGCCCGGCCGGCCGCGGAAATCGCATTCGCAGGCCTGCAGAAACTGCTCGAAGCGTTCGGGGCGGCGGAAGGCGTCGGTGCGCTCGAACAGCTCGACCAGCGTGCCCGGCCGCAGCTCGAGCGCGCGGTGGGCGTTGCCGTGGTCGCGCGCCACGATCAGCGCGAGATCGCGGCACTCGGCCGGCACGCGCAGGCGTTCGCAGAGCGCGCGGACGCGTTCGACGCCTTTCGCTTCGTGGCCGTGATGCTTGGGCCAGAACTGCGGCGGCGTGACGCCCTTGCCCAGATCGTGCATGAGCGCGGCGAAACGCACCGGCAGCGCATGGCCCTGTGCGGCGGCCCAGTCGACGACCTGCATGACGTGCACGCCGGTGTCGATCTCGGGATGGTACGCGGGCGGTTGCGGCACGCCGAACAGGCGGTCGATCTCGGGGAACAGCCGCGCCAGCGCGCCGCACGCGCGCAGCACCTCGAACAGACGCGACGGCCGCTTCTCCATCAGACCGCGCGACACCTCCTGCCAGACCCGTTCGGGCACCAGCGCATCGACTTCGCCCGCCTCGACCATCTGCCGCATCAGCGCGAGCGTCTCCGGCGCCACGCTGAAATCGGCGTAGCGCGCGGCGAAGCGCGCCACGCGCAGGATGCGCACCGGGTCTTCGGCGAAGGCGGCGCCGACGTGGCGGAACAGCCGCGCGTCCAGGTCGCGCCGGCCGCCGTAGGGGTCGACCAGACGCCCGTCCGCATCCTCGGCCATCGCGTTGATGGTGAGGTCGCGGCGGGCCAGATCCTCTTCCAGCGTGACCTCGGGCGCGGCGTGGACGACGAAGCCCGTGTAGCCGCGCCCGGACTTGCGCTCGGTGCGGGCCAGCGCGTATTCCTCGTGGCTGACGGGGTGCAGGAAAACCGGGAAATCGCGGCCGACCGGCTGGTAGCCCAGCGCGATCATCTCGTCGGGGGTGGCGCCGACCACGACGTGATCGCGGTCGGCGACCGGCAGGCCGAGCAGCCGGTCGCGCACCGCGCCGCCGACGACGTAGATGTCCACCCTAGCGGCGCGCCCGCTCGCGGTAGTCCTCGTAGCGCGCGCGCGGCGTGTCGGCGCGCAGGTACTCGGGCGCGACGGCCTCGAGCGCGGCCGGCTGGAACGCGAACACGGCCGGCCACGGGCCGGGGCAGACGTTGTCGGTGCACATCGCGAAATAGTTGTCGCGCGTCATCAGCTTTTTCCCGGGCTTGAGCTCCATCGCCCAGGCCTGGAAGTACGACGGCCACTTGCCCAGCGCCAGGATGCCGCGTCGCTTGCCGATGAGCGCCCCCACGTACTCGATCAGCTCGCGCAGGGTGTAGGCGCGGGGGCCGCACAGGTCGTAGGTCTGGCCGAAGGTGGCGGGATTGTCGAGGCTGTCGGCGAAGGCGCGCGCGACGTCGTCCACGTGCACCGGCGCGAAGCGGGTGCCGGCCGAGGCGAGCGGCAGCACGGGAAACAGCTTCAGCATGCGGGCGAACATCGACAGGAAGGAATCGCCCCGGCCGAAGATGACCGACGGCCGGAAGATCGTGACGTTGAGCCCGTAGCCGTGGACGAACTTGGGGCCGTTGAGGTACCAGTACTCGTGCTCGCGGTGGCGCATGCCGGCCTCGCGCACCAGCGCCTCGGCGATGCCCTTGGAGCGCTGGTAGGCGGAACGCGAATTGGCGTGCGCGCCCAGCGCGCTCATGTGCAGCAGGCGGTGCACGCCGGCCTCGCCGCAGGCGTGGACGACCTTGCGCGCAAGCTCGATGTGCACCTTCTGGAAGTCGCCGCGCCGCGCGCTGGGCAGGTCGACGCGGCCGACCTTGCTTTCATGCAGGATGCCGACCAGGTTGATCACCGCGTCCATGCCGCGGAAGTGCCGCACCAGTTCGTTCTGGTCGTGCACGTCGGCTTCGACGACTTCCACCGTGGGCAGCAGGATCAGTTCCTTGGCCAGCTCGCGGCGGTGGGACAGCACGCGGACCTGGATGCCGCGGGCGGCGAGCAGGCTGACGAGATGGGTGCCGACGAAGCCGGAGCCGCCGAGGATGCAGATGCGTTCGGTTTTCATGGGTGCGATGATCGATACGATTCGGACAACGGGATGGAGCGCCCGAATTCTAGCAGGGCGCTAGGACGAATCGGCATCGGCCGCGGCGGCGCTGTCGGGTTCGGGCGGCGCGGATCCGGCGCGCGGCGGCACCGTACCCAGCCGATCCTTCAGCAGCACCGACGGCTGGCCGAAACGCATGGCGTAGTACATGGCGTTGCTCATCACCTTCTTCACGTAATCCCGCGTTTCGGAGAAGGGGATCGTCTCGACGTAGACCGCCGCCTCCATCGGCCGGGTGTCGCGCCAGCGCTCGGCGCGGCTCGGCCCGGCGTTGTAGGCGGCGGTGGCCAGCACCGGCGAGCCGTCCAGCCGATCCTGCACGTGCCGCAGGTAATAGGCGCCGAAACGGATGTTGGTGGCCGGATCCTGGATGTCCTGCGCCTTGAACCGTTCGACGCCCAGCCGCTTGGCGATCCAGCGCGCCGTCGCCGGCATGATCTGCATCAGGCCGGACGCGCCGACGCTGGATCGCGCGACGTTGGCGAAGCGGCTTTCCTGCCGCATCAGGCCGAACACCCAGGCCTCGTCCAGACCGTTGTCGCGCGCGGCAAGCTGCGCCAGCTCGCGGTAGGGCGCGAGAAAGCGCAACTCGAAGTCGTGCAGGTCGCGGGTGCGCTCGGCGGTATTGATCGCGCGGTCGTACCATTCGGCCTGCCGCGCCAGATCGGCCGCGGCCAGCAGGCGCGCGTCGGTATAGGCGCGCGTCGCCCAGATCCATTCCTGGGTCGCCTCGCTGCGCAGATCCAGCGCGTGGAAAGCCAGCGCGCGCACGATGCCGGGGTCGCGCGCCACCGCGGCCTGCTCGTCGCCGCCCGGCTTGATGTTGAAGGCCGGCGTGGCCATCACCGGCCCCAGCTCCTCCAGCGCCAGTTGCCCGTAGTAATGCGGCTCGCGCGACAGCGCCAGCAACAGGGGATCGGCCGCCGCGCGCTGTCCCTGCGCCAGCAGCGCACGGGCCCGCCAGTAGCGCCAGACGGGCTGGCCGCGCAGCGTGTCGCCCATGCTGTCGATCGCGCGCAGCGCCTCCGGCCAGGCGCCGACGCGCAAGGCGGCGCGCGCCCACCATTCGCGCTGCGCGTCGGTCACGCCGAGCGTGCCGGCCTGCGCGAACCACGCGAGCGCAACCGGCTCGTGCCGCCGCGCCGCGCGGGTCGCCAGCCGCGCCCAGGCCGACTGGCGCTCCTCGGCCGTGAACCGGTCCGACCAGCGCGCCAGCGCGCGCGCCGCGGCGGCCGAATCGCTGCGCGCGAGCTGGTCGAGCGCGTAAAGCGCGAGTTCGCGGTTGCCGCGGCTGGCGGAATCGAGGTTCGACGCGAGCAGGCGGGCCGGCTCGCGCGTTGCCCGGTCGAACTGGGCGGCGGCCGGCCGGCGCGCCTCGGGCAGCGCGCTCGACACCGCGCGGGCGACGCCCGCGTTGCCCGCCTCGAACGCCAGCCGCATGCGGCGCCACACGTCTTCTTCCTGGATGAAGCGGGCCTCGATCAACTGCGCGAACAGCGGCGTGCAGGCGCCCGGCATGTCGCGGCCGGTGAACCACAGCGCCACCGCCTCGCGGAGGTGGCTGCGGTCGCCGCGCGCCCATTCGGCGCGGTAGGCGTAGCACTGCAGGGCCGTATCGGGTTTTTCGAGCCGCGGATATTCGGCCAGGTAGCGCGTCCAGTCGGCGCGCGCGCCCAGCGTGCGCAACCAGTCGGCGCGCACCGTTTCGGCCAGGCGCGTGCCGGGATGGCGGGACAGGAACGCGGCCACGTCGGCATCGCGGTCGCGGCCTTTCAGCATCAGCCGCCAGTATTCGAGGTAGGGCGTCAGCACGTGGTCGGCTGGCACGCTGCGCGCCGCACGCTCGAATTGCGCGGGCTGCCGGTCGAGGTAGGCGGCGCGGGCGCGCAGCACGCCGTCGTCGCCCGTCGCGGCCGCCGCGAACCCGGCCGCCGCGACGCCGATGACGACGAAACACAATCTTGCCAACATGGCCGCGAGCGTAACATGGCCGCGCGGCAGCCTGACGCGGCGGCGGATACGCGCTATGCTGCCTTCGCCTCGTCGAGGCCGTTCAATCATTTACGGGAGCCCCTCATGACCTCCAATGTTGGAAACATCGACCGCGCGCT
>JACDJB010002869.1_pt1 | contig 11841 bp, 23 predicted proteins | sample 7454121 | NCBI WGS metagenome assembly JACDJB01 (sample SAMN14253290, study PRJNA609438) | sludge metagenome | isolation source: sludge after 25d culture with pyrite | collected 2018-12-20 | reverse complement strand
TTTGGATCTCGTGCGCCTGGCCTATTTATCTATATAGGCTTATCCCTCTTACCGTTTCGTAAAATTTGTCCACTGTTTACTAATTCACGATACGAAGTAAGATCAATGTAATAAATATTAAGCCCTACTGTTGGGCCGTTAATTAAAGTAGGATTACTAATAAAGCTTTGCTTTAGATCAGTGTTCAATGGAACATTAACAGGTAACCAACGGTTATTATTAGCGAACGGTGCTGTACTTGCTGTTGGGCCTGTAAAGATCAATTCAGTTAAGCGCAAAGCGTTCACGTAAATACTTTGTCCGTACTTCAATGATAAATACAAATTGAACGCCTGGGCCGCAGTGATATTTGGCACTGTGGCATTTTTTGCGGTTGCGCCGTCGATGTTCACACTTAAACCGTATACCCAACCTAAATCTACTGGCAACGTTTCGCCGATCTTCACTTCTGCGATATTTGTCAATGGAGTTTCAACGGTGTAAACGTAAGTCGGAATACCGAGCTTAAATAAAATATCTGAAATTTGCATTTTATAAAATATTTAATCCCGCACGAACATAATTCGTGCGGGACTGGTTTACATTTTTTTATTGAACTGCCGCAGCCTGACCCAATGCAATTAATAAACGCATTGAGATAAACAGGTTAGGAGTGAACACTAAAGCCGCTACATCAGGTAGAATTAACGACACGTTGAATGTGCTAATACGTCCTGTGATAATACGCTGTGGATTGATCGGGGCCGCACCGTCGAATTGATCTTTAGTAGTTCCATCTTCTTTACGGAATTGTAAAGTATCAATGTTAGTTACGGGTTGGTTACTTTCCAACTGGATCTGAATTGTACCATTGTACACTACGTTATCCTGTACCGCAGGGCCATACGCACGATATACACGTGAGTTAATTAACGGGCCTTGTCCGATCAGTAATTGAATACCGTACACACAAGCGATGTCGTTATCGCCCAGGACAATGTTATTTAATATTTGTGTACCGATTGGTGCTTTTGCGCCGAAGATAAAATCGTAACGGCTCTTAGCATTCGTTAACGCCTGTTCCTGGATTAACGCCGCAGGTATTGTAATATTTTCGTCTTTTACTTTGAAGCGTGGATCACCTGTTTTACCGCTTGGGCTTAATAGGTCGTATGCTTTGCGCTGTGCGAATAAAAATACATCTTCTTTTGACATGGTTATTTTTTTTTAAATTAATACTTAAGTTTATTTGTTACGCTACTTTCAATAGGTCATCGCTATCGCTGAAACCCATACCGCCTACGCTTGTCGCAGAGTTCATGTTCAAATTAACTGCGGGGCTATTTTCTAAAGCCTGGTTAACTTTTGTGTCCTGCGGTGCGCCTACGGTAGTAGGGTACTGTGTTGTAACGTTTTTAATTTGTGCGGCCAATGATAAAATATCTTTATCAAAATTACCTGCACCAATTTGATCTACGAACGCTTTGCCTGCGTCATTCATAGTGTATTGGCGTACCGCTTTGATACCGCCCTGGATTGCTACACCGATCAAAAGCCATTTAAGCATATCAGGACATTTTTTCCACATTGCCAGTGTTACCACTATCGCACCGATCTTAATTGCCCCTTCGTGCTTAATAAAAAATTTATCGGGTGCGACATTCGGGAAAAGAGTTTTGAAGTCCAAAAACTTTTGTCCTACGATTACGCCCGCCGTACCTAATAGAATTGGTTTCCCGTTATCCATTACGCCCTTGCCAAAGTCTTTTGCTTTGCCTTTGAATAAATCAAATTTTGCCATTATTGTTTTTTTTAGAAGTGAATAAATAAATTGTTGTTATTATGATGCCTGCAAATAAAGCCGTAGAAATTATATTTACTAACGGTTTGCTTATAGCTACTATGTTAGTAATGCACATTAAAACAAAACACATTCTTAGCCACACGTGCGGGTATCTAATATTACCTGCCATGCTTTTAGGCTGTGGTAACATATCGGCTGGTGCGGGTAAATTATTTGGATTGTTATTTGTAGTGTCGGTTGGTGTTGGCGGCGGCGGTGTTGTTTTAGCCTGGCTATCCGTAGATGCAGGCGGCGGCGGAATAAACGAAGGTGTTTCGGGTGCTTCTTTTATTACTTCGGCTTTTATTTCTTGCTGAGTAGCTTTGTTACCGCCGTCATCAATTTTAATGGCCTCTTCTAAGATCGGTTGCTTTTGAAGTAATGCCAGGGCTTTATCGCTTAACGTTCCATCGGGTAGGGTAGTAACATCTTCTACCAGGTTCAAAGTTTGATCTAAGGAATTTGCTTGGCCTGCATTGATAATTTTTTTATCTTTTAAATATTTCAGTGAAGCAATTAAGATAGGTGTAGATGCCGCAATTAGTGAAGCGGCGGCGGCGGCACTGCCAATACCACTAAGAGTTAATAAAGAACTTGCATCACCAACGCCCGCTAATTGTACTTTTGCCGCTTTTGATAATGCTACTTTGAGCGCATCACGTTTGCCGCCAAATTTTTCCCACATAGCAGTGATCTCTTTACCGCCGTCCATTTGCCAGGCTTTAGCCAGGTTAGCGGCTAAATTAAATTTCAGTGGTGTATGTTCAAGTGCGCCCGCTAATTTTATTAATCCTAAGAACGCAACACGAATAGGGCCGAAGCCTGCTTTCTTTGCAACGTTAAAAACTTTTTTTCTTTTCTCAATCCTGGCTTGTTTGTTCGCAGGTGCGGCGGCTTTCTTTACTTCACGCTTTTGTTTTACTTCAGCTTTGCGTACCGCTTTCTTTTCTGTTTTTGCCGCTTGCTTTGCTTGGCGTGTTGGGCTTTTAGCTTCAATGCCATTGATCGTACTTTCTTCATCATCATTGATACCGCCGATAAAGTCATCTTCAAGGCCCGACAAAATATCTTCATCGTATTGACTTGCGCCTTCGCCTACGCCTGTAAGTGCTTCTAAATCTTCCAGGACACCAACGGCTGAATTATTTATGCCTTGCAAACTTAAATAACCTGCGTAGCTTTCGTTGGTCATTGCCTGCGGGATATTTCCCATTAGTGAAAGTTTTGTCATTATCTTTGAGTATGTACCGTCTAAATAATTAATTCGAGCCTTTTTAAAATCTACTTCGCTATTGAACTTGCATTCATTAACTGGGTCAAGAGTTATGTACTGACCGTTAGACATTGGAACAATAGCGTAAATGTGTTCCCAATCGTAACCGTCGTAGCTAACTACTTTGGTAGCGCATGGAATACCTTTGTATTTTAGAACCGCACAAATGAACGTAGTAAATTTTTTACAATCACCTTTTCCAACCTTCATTAATAACTGCGGTGTAAAAACTATTTCGTGTCCAACTGGGTCACGTTGGTATTTTACATTTACACAGCACACACCAAACAAGCGTCGGCAAAATTCAAAAGCATCGGGATTACCAACGCTTAAAATATCGCACACTTTTTTTATGTACGCTGTGTTCCAAAAATTATTGATAGTCTTTACGATCAGCCTAACCGTATCATCAGTTACGATGTTATCGCCGTAGGCTTTATCAAATGTGATCCACTTATTTAAGTCGATGTAAAAACTATCCTGGCTCATTAAATCAAATAACTGAGCTATGATAGGTAATTTACTTTAAACACCAATGATATTGGCAGGGATAGGCAGTTAATGGCAGGCGGTGGCGTAGGGTGGCAATTTGGTGGGATCTCTAGGATCTTAAGCAGGTGTCCATATAGATCTATATAGACACTTCATTTATTCAGCTTATAACTTATCCTGGTAGCTGTTTTGTATTGAAGCGTGCTTTCTTCTTTCATAAAAAAACAACCGCACTTAGTACATTTGTGTTCAAAATGTACATTGTCGTTATGTCGATAAATCAAAATATTGAATGTGTTATTACCACAGTCTACACAGAGGCCGTTAATTGGTTCTACTAAATCTATTTTATTACTCATAACGGTCTACTTATAGCGGCTTTTAAAAATGATATTCAATAGGCTTTATATAATCACCTGCCTGGTTAAGTTTTTTTCTACACTGTGAACAATAATAATAATCTACTACCTCTTTAAGTTTTGAAGTCGCATCTATAAACATTCGTTTAGGCGGTTCAAGTATATAGGTAGCTCTCATTACTGCTTTACAACAATTAGAAAGCTGTTTGTCATTAAAAAAATCTAACTGCCTCGGTTTATTCATAACGGTATGCTAATTGCTCTTAGTTACGTTTTGCCTTTGTATAATGTCCTTTTTTATAGATGTCAAAGCATTTATCAATTTATCTAAATGCTCATGTGCCGCAGGAAATTCTACACTCCCAATAGTAAATGCGTTAGTTATCCTAACTGTTTCTACATATTCCTTATCGGTAAAATCTTTACTAAGTGTTACCTTTACTTCGTGTTGATCTTGCAAATTCTTAAGCATACGTTTTTTGTTTTTATAGAAGTTGTAAATAATTTTTGAAAGTCCGAATATAACCGTACCGCCTAATACAATAATACTTAGTAACTGTGATATAGTTAATATTGTTTGCGTGGTTTCGTTCATAACGGTCTATGCCCTGCGGCGTTTACGTTTTTTTAATTTTGGTGTGAATAAAGATATTACACTTGACTTTAGAATAAATCCAGTTAGAAAATTACTAAGCATTTCGTTTTCTGCAATGGCTTTTAATTTCGGGTCTTTAATCTTTTCACGAATTGATTTCCTTATGCCTTTTGGGATTATTGAATTAAATTTTTCTCCGAGCTTTACAGTTTCTTCAAAGTCGGGAAAATCTTTATAGTCATCAATAGTTATTTTTTCCATAACGGTCTGGTCTTAGCTATTTTTGATTTCTTCAATTAATTGTTCTAAGGCTCTTATTACTTTCTGCTTTTGTGCGGGAAATATTTTTATATAATCACGTACCTGTGACATGAACACAGTACCGCCCAGGAATAAAAAAATAGTTTCGACGGTGTTATTGTTCTCTTGATCTTTTGGCATTGGCATTTTGTTTTAGATAATTTTCAAATTCCTTTTTTAGTCCCAACTGATCGGCCAGGGCCAGGGCTTCGCTTTCGCTCATATAAATTCCTTCGGTTTTCTTCTTTACTTTTTTATCTTCTAACCTTCGGTAGAATGTGCGCTCTTTAAATCCCAGGATATTAATTAAATCTTTATTGCAGTAAAGCATATCAGGAAATTTTTATTTGACCTGTTTTAGCTCTTTGTTCTTGCCAAAAACTTTCGGCCTGGGCTTCGGTATAATCCCAGTGAATTAAACACGTAGTAATGATCGTAGTTTGCGCCTGGATCTGACCGCCGATCTGTTGGCCGCCTGTGATAAGCGGCGTAGTGTTCCATGTTTCGGTGACTGCGATTTTATTTTTCTTAAACTTTTCGACTTCATCAGTACACGCCTGCGGATCTGAGCTTGTAATGATGTGCGCCATTTTTACGTACTTGATTTTGTTAGTGTTCATAGCTTCGGTTGTTAATAACGTTTAAAGTGAAGGAATAAAAAAAGCCCTCAACGAATTGAGGGCTAAGGAGTTTAAAGAAGTTGCTTAGACCGTCATTTACTCCGATTTTGATGTTAGCAGTTACCTGGCTATCACCCATTAAAGTTACGAAATTATTTCGATATTGTAAGAGCTTAGATCGTATGAATACGCTACAATTTATCAACATAAAAAGTCTTATAACCCTAAGCGCATTTTGCGCTTTTTTCATTGGGGAAAGTGATATAATTAACATTAGGTTCAATACTAACGGTCTTACCATAAACCACACTTTAAATTTAAGCGGAAAGGAGGTCACAAACCACTAACCGCACTTTGTTTGTCCTAAAATATCGGGCTGTTAAGATCAGTTAACGGGTCACAGGCCGAAGTTCATAATCTGAGAGCTAAGATACAAAAAAACTCGGAAGGGAAAATTAACCCCCTAATTTTGAGAAAATGCCCCCAGTTTATAGTACTAAACAGTAACACTGTAAGTCGATAACACAGTAAAGCTGTAACACGTTAACACAATCGTTTTTTTATTTATCTAATCACTATTAACTAAAAAAATTTGCGTATGCGAAATGGAAAAATATTGCCCCAACCGAAGGTTTACCAAAGCGATCAAACCCGCTTTAAACTTTGCGTGTATTACAGTCATAAACCCGATGGCGTACCGTACAGCGTGGTAGAAAAGAATTTAAAGAAGCACCGTAAATACCATGACAGTTACGATTATGTACACACCGCCCAGGGAAAAACAGTTACCAGGGAAGATTTAGCATTCAATAAATTACTTCACCATGTCGAACAATACAAGGCGCACATTGAAAGTGCTTTACTATTCGTAAATGATTTTGCAGAAGGTAAACAGTTACTAATTGCGAAATTTTTTAAGGACGAACATCGTAGCATTTTTATAATGCCTTTTTTCTCCCATGACGAATTGATTGGACATGTTTATTATTCTCACTTACCAATAGCACCGATAGAAACGCATAACATACAAAGTGTAACACTTAAAAAAAATACAGCATGAAAAATATTTTAGATCCTTTACGGAAATTATTTCCCAGGCTGTTAATGGTGTGGCTTTTATTCATCACGTTTTATAATTACTTCGCTTTTGAAAAACAGCCCGACAATGTACATCTACTAATAATAATTCTCTTAGCTATTCACCTCAAAGAATTAAAGCATGAAAATTAAATTTAAACTACTCCCAGGCCAGTACGCCGAATTGGTAAACGCCATAGGCATCTTATCAATTAAAGCTACACAAAACAAAAATGTAACCGCCGTAGATTTAATAAATGTAAAAGATTTTTATTTCAGTGGCGTACAGAAAGTACAGCTAATGCAATTTCAAAATCAAATTGCATGGGTAAAAGAAAAGCCGTTTACTATTGATATTAATCATTACGAAAGCTGTAAGCGATTACTAACTACGCCTGGAATACCTAAGAGTGTTTACGCCGAAGCGATCTTTAAAAGCATTGAATTGAAAGCGGAACCGTTAATTTTATCCGAAGTGTCCAGGTTAAAACAGCTACGCCAATAGAGGGCCATATATATGATGCGAAAATTAAGCGAACTTTTTACGGCTCAATTTTGTAACGCATTGATTAGTAAATATGATAACAGACATCAATTATTTAACATATAACAGAAATTTACCGAACGGTAAAAAGTGTGTAGCTGTACTGCACACGTGCGATCTACATTTGAATTATTAACTTAAAAACCTAAAGACATGGAAAAAATTAACTTATCTATTGATGAAAAACAAAAAGCGGCCAGGTTAGAATTTGCTTGCCGATACTTCGACAAAAAAAAGCTAATTAGGATTGAACCGAACGGTTACGATCTAAAGAAAAAAGAATATTCTATACCTGGTGGTTATTGTAATGCCGATACATTTGCAGAGGCCATAGACATTATTGAGCGCAATGATATGTTCACGCTTGCCTGCTTTTTACAAGACAGACATATTGATGAACATTTAGCGGCCTGGGAAATTCCTGTACACATAACAACCAATGAAGGTAAACGCCTTTGCATTATCGCAGGTGAGCTTCACGAAAAGCTATGCAAAAAATATCCTACCGATACTTACTTCACAGAAAAAATGTTGAATGATACAATAAACGAATTATAATGGCAACAACAAAACAAAGAAGGATCTGCGTGATCTGCGGGTGCAAGCGGGTAGTAGATCAAATGAAACCAATAGGTATTAAGCATGGAAGATATTTCCAGGCTGATAAAGAAATTACCGGCTATGCCTGTACCCGGAAACAATATATAAGCGAAAGAAGCTGTTTTGAAAAATATGAAGAAGAAGCAAAGAAGTGGGGATCTCCTTACCATGATCCTGTGCGTGTCGGGAAGGGATCTAAGAGATCCGACACAAAAGATAAATTAAGTCCATGTTGTAAAGCGGCGGTAGGATCTAATGCGTATGCGAACGGTACTGATTATTTTTGTACTCAATGTTACGACCTACTACACAAATCGGGATCTGAATTTACTAAAACAAAAAAATTAATGTGAAAGTGTCCGTATCGGCCAATATGGACACTTAGGCGGGATCTGTTCAGCGCACGAGATCCAAAGCAAGGTGTCCATATAGATCTATATGGACACTTGTTCGAGATCCTGGAGATCCCAGGCAAAAAGCAAAAGCCCCAAACTATCGTAAGGGGCTTTTTGCCGTCGATGATGACTGTATGCGGCGCACTGCACCGCTTGTTACTTTCTATTGGAACTATTTGCATAGTCAATAGAATACTAAGGTAAAAATTAATTCGCTACCACTTTGTTAATCACATCTACGAGTTTCATAATCTTATTTACGTAGCCTGGATCTGTGGCGTAACCGTCTTTCCATATTTCGGTTACGATTGCTTTGATCGTGGGGATCTTATAGTCATCAGAATAGCGACCAGAGGTAATAAATTTGCAGAAGTCAAGAAACGCATCTAAAGGGCTTGCGTATTTTCTAAAGTAGTCCTGTACCTTCCATGTGTATTTGCCTGGGTACTTCGTACTATCCGTTACGCTGTACACTTTCGGAAAATTGTAACCGCTTTTCTTTGGCAATATTTCGGTAGTGTCGAATATTTGGCGTTCACCTTTCCAATTCGGGCCGGGCTTCGTACCAAAGAAGTTAAATCCAGGTGCAGACTTGCCCCAACCACTTTCCAGGCCCGCAAATGCCAAAATTAATTGATACGGGACTTTAGGATAAGACTTTTGCGCTTGAATGGCATAAGGGTACATCTTTTTAATAAAGTCCGTTGGTGAGCCTGTAAACACTTTTGACGGTGGGCCAGGTGCAGGCCCAGGCCCAGGAGATTTTTTCCCCATAAAAAGAAGTGCGGCAAGTGTTAACCCCGCCGCACCTACAATTAGTGTGTTATCGCTCTTAGCCAATTACAGAGGTGTAGAGCCAATTAAAAGCGATATAGCCAGTGCGCCCGCTGTATTTGCGTTTCCACTTCTATACGCCATTAAAAAGTTATTTGACGGTGTACCTTGCGGTGTTGACGTTTGTCTTACCACTTGACCAAATGTAGTTATCTGCCGTCCGTTAGCCCACTGGCCCGCCGTAGCATTTAAACCGTTGGTAGTAGTAATTAAAATGTCATATAGTGGCGTGAATAAATCCGTATTGAAAATCACAGCGAAACTATCCGCCGCAGGTGCGGCACTGACAAAAGGCGTAGTTACTTTGTACCAGGAACTAATAATAAATTCACCTGGATTTAAAACTATTCCCATATTGATGCCCGCAGGGAAAGCGGTGATCGGCCCATCTAAGTTAAAATCATAGGTGGCCGTCTTCATGTATACATAACTTGCTATCTGTGCCATGTTATTCGACGTTTAAATTGTTAGTTAAGTGATTGAATTGCGCCGCCGCTTTGTGCAGTGCCGCCGAATTAATTTCGACTGCGTTTTTACTGTCATATTGATCTAACCAGGCTTGCACTTTAGGGCGTATGTGTGCGCCTTGCGGTTCTGGTAGTCCGTCCAGGACAGTATTAAACTTTTTTATTTCCGCTTCGATCTGTTTATTGGTTTCACATTTACCAATTTCAAAGCCGTCAATTTTTTCTACTTTAGGTTTCTTTGCCATTGTTACGCTGTTTTTGGTGTTGGTTTATTTATAACTTGAGTGAATAAAAAATACAGTCCTAATCCTAAAGCGAGTTTTCCCATTAAGCCGCCGCCTAATATTCCAGGTGCGCCGCCTGGCTCACTTGCCTGGGCCTGCGTTTCTGTAATGATCGCTTTTGCGCTATCACCTGTAATATTTAATTCCTTCAATGTCTTTTCTGTTTGCGTTAACAGTTCTGCTTTTTCCTGGGCTGTGGTATTCGTTTCATCTACAATGTACGCCGCAGTAAATAAACCGATCAGTGCTACTACGCCCCAAACAATCAAAGGTATAATACCAACCTGGTTAGGTAGCTTTGTGTCTTTGATATAGCTTAACGCCAATTTTTCTAACTGAGGCGCTTTAAGTGGATCTAAGAACATACCGATTAATTCTTTCGGTACTTTCGGTATTCCCGCTTTCTCTAATTCAATTTCACGTGCGTACCATTTGCCTACGAGCTTCGCAATAGTTTGGCCCAGGGTTACCATGCTTTTATATTTCGGGTCGGTTGCTGTTTTACCTTTTATCTTCGGTAACAAACCAATCCAAAGTCTATTAGCGGTAACAAGGTTTACAAATTGTCCCTTGTGTGCGGCCTCTAATTCTCTTACTTGTTTTTCGGTAGGCTTCGCCATTCAATTAGCAATATTTTTTTATCAACGCTTCTTTTCTTTTGTTAGCCGCACCAATGCCGCTAATTTTTGCATGGTGTGCTTTCATTTTTTTATCGTAGTTTTCCCACGCTTTTACGCTTGCCGATTTCTTCGGTCTTTTCGGTGCTTTTGGTCTTTTTGCCATAGTGTATAAAATTTAAGTTAAGCTGTTTTTGAATTTTGCGCTAACATAATTGCCATGTCCATTAACTTAGGATCATTGTTTAACGCCTTTAAAACCTTATCAATATTTTGCAGTTCCACTTTATTACTAAGCTTGTCCATTTCATCAGTGATAGACTGCATCAATTTTTTTTCTTCCTCAGTACCTTTTAATTCAATGGTGTTACCGTTTCTTTGCATTCCATTGATCTGTGAAGATTGAACGTTACCTCCGTACATTGCGTTTTGCATTGAAGCCAGGGTCATAATGTTTTGCATTTTAGTTTGGTCAATATCCAATATCATTCCTAACATTGGTAAATATTTTTCCATTCCTTGCGGCTTGTTCGCTTCTGCGATCTTCCATTCCATTTCTTTTAGGCGCAATTCTAAATCGTGCTTCGCTTTCATGGAATTTACTTCACCGATCAATAAGGCTTGCTGTGCCGATATATAACCTTCGGGAATGTTATAACCCAGGACATTATTATTTGGGTTTGGATTTACAGCAACGCCGCCGAATGTAACAGGCCATTCAAAACAGGATTTCCAACTTTGTTTAAAGATCGCATCGGTAGCGGCTTTGAAGATCACTTTACCGTATGTAGATAAAACGGTTTTCATTTCTTTTAGACGTTCCACTACATTAGTAGGGGAAACTTCTTCTATATCGTAAATCCTTTTGCCCTGTGAATCTAAAATCTTCACGTGCAAAATCTTTTGATCTTCGATTAATTTAAAGGTGTCTTCAAAAATCATTGTCGTTTCTTTTCTACTTTTTGTTGCGTTACTCTTATGTATGCCAGGCTAAACAGCGTATCTACATTGTCGTTTCTAATTACTAATTGGCTGTCTTTTGCAACGTAGATAAAATCAAAAGTATTTACCCATGGTACGCCCGTATCAATTACTCTGAATATCGGGTCAATCGCTGTATACTTTCCATCAATGAACGTGATCGGCAAACCTGTACCCGTCGAAGGAAAATTTACAATCATTTGCTTTACTAAAATGAATGTCGTTAATTCTCCTTTTATTGGCGGAATTATTACCGCTTGACCTGAACCAACTTCTAATTCACTTGCTTTCCATAATAGCGGGCCGTAAACAGGTTCACCGTATAAATCCTGGTTAAAGTCTAAATACTGTATTATTTCCTTACCTAATCCCATGTTCATCGGGCCAGGATCTTCGGGATCTTAAACAGGTGTCCATATAGATCTATATGGACACTTCGCTTTGGATCTCGTGCGCCTGGCCTATTTATCTATATAGGCTTATCCCTCTTACCGTTTCGTAAAATTTGTCCACTGTTTACTAATTCACGATACGAAGTAAGATCAATGTAATAAATATTAAGCCCTACTGTTGGGCCGTTA
>JACDJB010002868.1_pt1 | contig 11843 bp, 9 predicted proteins | sample 7454121 | NCBI WGS metagenome assembly JACDJB01 (sample SAMN14253290, study PRJNA609438) | sludge metagenome | isolation source: sludge after 25d culture with pyrite | collected 2018-12-20 | reverse complement strand
GCTATGGCCTTCGGGTCTCGAGCTATCTCGACGAGCGTCGTGACCCGGTCAAGTCCACGGTAGCTGCGCTGGATTATCTAGAGGAGTTGTACGCGCGGTTCGGCAGTTGGTATCTGGCGGCGGCGGCGTACAACACAGGCGAAAACCGCGTAGATCGTATACTGCGGCAGCGGGCTGGTGGCCAGCGTGGAGATGACGCTCTCTTCTGGAAGATCGCGCCTTATCTGCCGCGGGAAACGCGGGACTACGTGCCATTGATGCTCGCTGCGGGCCATATCGCGAAGGAGCCGGAGAAGTATGGATTTTCCGGGCTCGAGTACCATGCTCCGCTGAGCTTCGAGTCTATTCCTGTTCCGGGTGGGACCACGTTGCGTGTGGTGGCGCGTGCGGCGGATGTGCCTTTCGAGGAGTTGAAGGACCTGAATCCTGAGCTGGTACAGGGTGTGACGCCACCTGGGAGTGACTGGTCGATACGACTCCCCCCGGGTCGCAGTCGGATCTTTGCGCAGAATTTCGAGCATGCGCTGGCGGAAGAGAGTCTCGCGACGATCGAGCACACCGTCCGCCGGGGAGAGACGCTGAGTCATATCGCCCGGCGGTACGGCACGTCGGTGAGTGCGTTGCGGGAGGTGAATGCCGGGATCCAGCCCCAGCGGATCCTGGTGGGTCAGCGGGTTCGGATCCCGGTGCGGGCGCATGTCGCGACCGCACCGGCGGCCATGTCGCAGCCTCGGAATAGGTGGACCCGATATCAGGTCCGCCGCGGTGACTCGCTCTGGAGCATCTCCCGCCGCTATGGCGTGAGCATCCGTGAACTCCAGGCGTGGAACAACATGGGGCGCAAGAGCAGAATTATAGTTGGCCAGAGTCTACGGATCCGCGCCTGAGCCGACCGTGCTATTGGCCGCCCATAACCGCGCGCTCGTACCCGTTCGCGGGGTCGCCCCCGGCCCGTCGGATCTTGTCCACCGTGCCGGGGCCGCGATTGTATGCCAGAAGGGCTAGCCGCATATCCCCCTGATACTTTTCGAGCATCTGGCGGAGGTAGCGGAATCCCAATCGCAGGTTTGTCTCCTGGTGGAAGAGGTCCGCATACGCTAGGGTGGGATCGAGTTCCCGCGCCGTCGCTGGCATGACCTGGGTGAGGCCCACCGCCCCCTTGTGACTAATCGCCCCGCCGAAGAACCCGCTTTCGACCCGGACCAGGCTGTATGCCAACCCAGGCTCGATCCCCTCGGCCAGCGCAATGTCATAGATCTTGGCTGCCAGATCGGCCGGGATACGGTATTGCGTTGAAAATTTCATGACGTCATGCACCCGCGTCAATTCTAGCCGGGCCAATTCCAACTCGCCCTGCCTGGCCTTGAGGGTGATTTCCGTCTCGCGCAGTCTCTTCCCCAGGAATGGATCGGTGCCCGAGCCTCCCGCATTTGCGGCGTGTACACCTAGTATGAAGGCGAGGCCGCCTAGAAGCAGGCCTCGCAGGGGCGATCCCACACTGGCCCAGAGCGTGCGCAGCAGTCGACGCCAGCCTGACTCCTGCTCCTGTTCCCACTGTATTAAGGCCGATGACATAGTGATCTCTCTCCTGCCTGCGGCCGGTATTGATTGAAAACTGGTCTCTCGCATGATGCCAATAGATGCGCTATAGGCAATTCCCGTGCCTCCCTCCCGCCGGTTTGTGGGAAACGTCTTCCCACAGCTACTGGACAGTGCGAATTCAGGCGATGCTCGGGTGCCAGGTGGGTTGGTCCTCGGGAGTATGAAGCTGACCGCTGTCCAACGGGGGAGACGCGTCTGTCATTCCCTTGGGGCGGTCGTTTCATTGGCGCCTCGCGGTGAGGCATTCGTGTCCCAGTCTCCGCTGCGCCCGCCGCTTTTCCGAAGGAGCCGCACACTCTCGATCCTCATCTCTCGATCGATGGCCTTCAACATGTCGTAGGCCGTGAGGAGTGCGATGGCGACAGCCGTTAGGGCTTCCATCTCGACCCCGGTCCGCGCGACGACCCTGGTGGTCGCGACTGCACGGAGGCCGGGAATGGATTCATCCGGCGTGAGTTCGACGTCGATGCCGGAGATGGGCAGTGGGTGACAGAGTGGGATCAGGTCCGGTGTCTTCTTCGCGGCCTGTATCCCGGCTATCTGTGCTATGGTGAGGGGGTCCCCCTTTGGGCTCTGTCCCTCGAGGAGGGTAGCGAGGGTAGCCGGTTGCATGATTAGGAGTCCCTCTGCGGTCGCGGTGCGGAGGGTCGCCTCCTTCTCTCCGACGTCCACCATCCTTGGCCTACCGGCCTCGTCGAGGTGCGTCAGTCTTGGAGCATTCATGTCTTGAATCTATCGCTTTGGGGTCCCTCTGGCCAGGTGGCGCGGAGGTGCCGTGTGAGATCGATAGTGTTCAGATCATTCTCTGGCGGCCAGGATCTGGTGCATCGTCTTGAGTAACCAGGCGAGAGTGAGTTGAGGGTTGACGTTGCCCTGGGCCAGATCGTGGGCCTCTTCGATGGCGAGGAGTGCTGCGGGCACGCCGGTGGTGCTGGCGGGGAGGCGTCGGTGCAGGTCGCGCAGGAAATCGAGTGCGTCGCGGTTGGTCACGAAGTCTTCGGCGCCATTGGCGGTGGCGGCGAGATCGCGCAGCCAGATTGTCAGGGCGTCGAGAGTCTCGGTGAAGGTGCCGCGTGCGCCGGTCGGCGCCATGGCGTGCGCCGCCCCGAGGCGTTGCACGGGAGAGGTCGCCGCGATCGTGGTGAGTAGCTGTCGTGCCTGCTGGCGTTGTATCTCGAGCGGGCCAGGCTGTCCGCCGCTGGGCAGGAAGCCGAGGGCGCGTCCGATCGAACCCTGTGCGAGGCGTGCGGCGGCTTCTGCCGTCTGGTGGTCGACGCCCCGTTGTTCGGCGAGGATGAGTGCGATCTCATGCTCGGGACGTGGCTGAAGCCTGATCGGCAGGAGCCGGGAATGCAGTGTTGGCAGGAGCGTATTGGGGCCGCTTGCCGTCAGGATGAAGGTGGTTTCCGGCGGTGGCTCCTCGAGTACCTTGAGGAGCGCGTTAGCGGCCTCGGGGCTGGACTCCTGTGGCACGAGGTGCTCGGCATCAGCGATGAGAAACACCTTGCGGCGTCCCATGGCCGGCCGGGGTTGGGCGAGGCGGCGAATCGTCTGCACCTGGGCGAGGAAGATACCGACTGGCTCGCCAGGCGCGGTGATGCGCCATGGGTCGGCACGCCGGGCCGCGAGTTCCATGGCGCGCGCCTCTTCGAGTGCTTCGGCCAGCTTTTCCGGTCCGGTCACCCCTTTGGGTCGCGGCAGGGGGAAGAACCAGTGAAGATCCGGGTGCTCGAGGCGCAACGCAAGTCTGCAGTGGGTGCAGTTACCGCAGCCTCCGGTGCTGGGATCGAGTTCCAGGCAGAGTAGAGTTTGGGCGAGCCAGAGTCCAAGGCGTTGTCTGCCGACGCCGGGTGGTCCGTGGATCAGGAGTGATCCGGGTATCTCTCCCTTGCTTGCGGATTGGGCGAGGGCCGTGCGTACCTCGTGGTGTCCGTGGATGGGCGCTAGCATTGTTATCTTCCTCCGGTCCTTTTGCGGAGCCAGTCGAGGGGGTCGACGGGTTCCGGCGGGCCGTGTTTGACGGGTGCGCGGACCTGGAACTCGATATGCGGGCCCTCCGGGGTCCGCTCGCCGCCCACTGTCCCGATGACCTGTTGGGCCGTGATCTGCTGCCCCTCTCTCACGTTGATTGCTTGCAGGTATAGGTAGAGCGTGTAGAATCCGGCGCCATGGCTGATCATGACGGTAGGTCCGTATCCCTCGAAGGGTCCGGCCATGACGACCGTACCGGATTCGACGGCGCGTACGGGTGTGCCGGTCTGCGCTGCGATCCCGATCCCGTTCCAGCGCAGTACTACCCCGTTCGGCCGTCGTTCAACTCCGAATCTGTATGCCAGTCTCCCCTCGACCGGCCATTCGAGGGCGCCGAGATCGCGGGTCGTGATGCTGCCCTCGGTAGCTGCTCTACCGCCCGCTACTGCCCGACGGCGCTCCTCCTCGATTCGTTTCCGTTCGAGTTCGGCGATGAGGTCGGTGACACGTGCCTCGTCACGGGCGAGTTGTTCGAGGCGGCCCTGTGCCTGGCGCTCCTGCTGACGGAAGCCGCGCAGTGCCTGTGCCTTGTCCGACCCGATGGACCTCAGCTGTCCTAGTTCTTCCAACTTCTCGGCATGTAGTTGCCGGAGTCGATCCAGGTCTGCGGCCAGCCGGCGTTCTCGGGAGGTTAGTTCCCGTTCTAGTTCGGCGACCTCGGTGATAAGGGCGCGATCGGAGAGGGCGATCAGGTGGAGGTAGCGATACCGGTTCAGGAGGCCGCCGAAGCTCTCAGCCGTGAGGAGCACACGCGCCGTATGCAATGGGCCCCTCTTATAGATCGATCTCAAGCGGTGCCTGAGCAGGATGCGGCGTTCCTGGAGGCGATCCCGCGTACGGAGCAGCTGCCGGGTCGTGGAATCGGCGCTGATCGTGAGTGCGTTGGCCTGGAAGTCCAACTCCTGCAGGACCGCAGTCGATGCCGTGACCTGGCGTTCGATATTCACGAGTTGATCGCTGACATCGTGGAGTTGGCTGCGGAGCCTCTCCATCTCGCGCTGCAGATCTTCCCGTTCCCTCCGGATCCGTTCCAGACGGAGTTGACTGTCCCTTATCTCTTGCTGGGTCTGGGCCCATCCTATCCCGGCGGAGGATAGGATCAGGATCGCCGCCATCAGCCACGCAGCTCGCTGACCAGGCCTCATGGCTGTCGCAGGTGCTGCCTTACGGAGAGCGCGCTGGCAATGAGGCCGAGTACGCCACCTGCCCCGATCCCGTACAGGACCCATGGATCAGGTAGCCAGGTCAGCGGGAATACAGTCCGCATCAGCACCTTGTATACGGTGTAAGTCGCGGAGAGCGCGAAGCCGCCACCGAGGAGGCCGGTCATGAGGCCTTCCAGGAGGAAGGGCAGCCTTATGAAGGTATCGGTCGCTCCGACGAGGCGCATGATCTCGATCTCTTCGCGGCGAGCGAAGATCGCCATCTTGATCGCCGTAACGATGATGAGCGTGGCGACGGCGGCGAAGGCGCCACCGACCACGAGGGCCGTTGCGCCGGCGATGCGCCGGAGCAGATAGATCCTGTCGACCCACTCTTTACCGTAGTTGGTCTCCTCGATAAAAGGGTACCCGGTGATCCGTGCGGAGACCTGGTCAACGACTTCCGGGGTCCGGTTTCCGGGTAGTAGCCGCACCTCGATAGATGCGGGGAGCGGATTGACGTCGAGGTCGGAGAAGATGGCGCGGAGTTCCGGAAACTGTTTGCGCGCGTTTTCGAGGGCCACTTCACGGGAGATGTATATAGCTTCGGCTACCTCCGGGAAGGCGCGGATCTCGGAGAGCATGAGTTGCGCGGCGTCGGGCCGCACCTCCTCTTTGAGGTAGGCGATGATCTCTACCCGTGACTCGATCTGGTCCAGCACTCGCCGGATATTGTGTGCGCCCATCCCAAAGAGCCCGACGACGAAGAGGGAGAGCCCGATCATCGCGGCTGAGAGGGTGGTCAGGACCGGTGCACGGCGGAACGCCGCTATGGCTTCACGCAGGGCGTACCACATCATGCGCTCCCGGCCGAATCGTAGACCAGTGCGCCCTGGTCCAGTTCAAGGATGCGGCCATTAGGGGCGCCGCGGGTCAGATCGAGATCGTGCGTAGCCATCACGATAGCGGTACCGCCAGCGTTGATGGCCTGGAAAAGGTCGAAGATGCCGCGGGCCGCGCGCTCGTCGAGGTTACCGGTCGGCTCATCCGCCAGCAGAACGAGCGGGCTGTGTACGAGCGCCCGGGCGATGGCGACTCGTTGTTGCTCGCCGCCGGAGAGTTCGCCGGGGTAGGCCCCGGCCTTGCTGGCCAGTCCGACCTGGGCGAGGAGTTTGGCGACGCGGCTCCGGGTCACGGCGCGACCTGCGCCGGTTACCTCCAGCGCGAAGGCGATGTTCTCCGCCGCCGTGCGGTTGGAGAGCAGCCGGAAGTCCTGAAAGATGTAGCCAATCTTGCGTCGTAGCAGCGCTATATCCCGGGCTCGCGCCTGCGACGCCGCGTAGCCGCTCACCAGGACCTCGCCCTGCGTAGGTCGGTCCGCCATATGGATGAGGCGGAGCAAGGTCGATTTCCCGGCACCGCTATGACCGGTCAGGAAGCAGAACTCCGCTTTGCGGATCTCGAGATTGAGGTCGTGAAGCGCGAGTCCGGAGCGCGGATATTCCTTACTTACCTGCTCGAATCGGATCATGGCATTGGCTTGCGGATAGGTTCCCAACAGCGTGCGAGCCTCGTGGCCAGCCGCATAGCCTCCAACATCGAGGCCGGATCGGCGACGCCTTTCCCCGCGATATCGAGCGCGGTCCCATGATCCGGCGAGGTGCGGACGAAGGGGAGTCCGAGCGTCATGTTCACCCCCTGGCCGAAGGCCGCGGTCTTGAAGGCGGCCATGCCGACATCGTGGTAGGGTGCGATGACGGCATCGAACTCGCCCCGCAACGCGCGTACAAAGACAGTGTCGGCCGGGATCGGGCCGCTGACATCTAGCCCTTCGCCCCGGAGCGCAGCCCTGGCCGGTTCCAGGATCCGTTCCTCCTCATCGCCGAAGAGCCCGCCATCGGAGGCATGAGGGTTGACGGCGCAGAGCGCGAGCTTTGGTCGGGCGATCCCCCAACCTCGCCGTATCCCCTCTGCCGTCAGCCGCGCCTGTTCAATGAAGAGATGAGTAGAGAGCGCACCCGCCACACTCGCCAGTGGCAGGTGCGTAGTTGCGAGAACGACGCGGAGCGGGCTGCCGAGCCTTGTTTCCTCGGCGACCATCATCATTGCGACGGGGTCGCCTGCCGAGAGCATCTCGGTATGACCCGGGTAGTTGTAACCCGCCGCGTGAAGCGCATGCTTGTCGATGGGCGCCGTGACCATACCGTGGACGGCGCCGGCGCGCGCCAGACGAGCGGCCTCCTCGATGGCTTCGCCGGCGAGTTGTCCGGCGGACTGTTCGCCGGCGCCCGCTTCCCAGTCTCCTACGGGTAGGAACTCATCGGCGGCGGCATCCGCACCGGTCCCGCGTGGCCCAATGAAGAGCAGGGAGGGTCGATCCGGCAGCTCGCGGAGTAGCCATGCAGCTTTGGCCGCGACCTCGGGTCCGATACCTCTGGGATCGCCCAACGTGACCGCCAACCTCATCTCGACCGCAGCCTGGACTCAGAAACGCAGTTCGATGAAGGTCCGTTCCTTCAGTTCGCCGACGAGCTCTTCCATCAGGAGCTGCTGTTCGAGCTGCTGCCGAATCTGAGTGCGCACGACGGGGTCCTCCCAGCGGTAGGGTCCCTGTTCGGTGACGTCGGTGACCTTGACGACCGCCCAGCGGTCGCCCTGGGGCCCGGGCAAGGCGAAGGGGCCCACCAGATCGCCGGTCTTGGCGTCGGCCAACACCTCATCGAATGGAGACGGTAGTCTTTCCTTGGGGAAGGGACCTAGCTTCCCCTGATCCTTGTCGGTCGGGTCGCCGTAGGTCGCGACGAGGGAGTCGATGGACGTTCCCGCGCGCAACTTCTCGAGCACCTCCTCCGCCGTAGCGCGGGTGCGCTCGGCGTCCGACTCGGCCAAGGTGGGCACGATCAGGATGTGCCGGGCCTGTCGCTCGGCGCCCTTGGTCTTCTCGACCTTGATGATATGGAACCCGAAGCTGGTTTCTACGACTCCGCTGATGGCGCCGGGCGGCAGGGAGAAGGCCGCGGCGGAGAACTCTTTCACCATCTGGTTCTCCCGGAACCACCCCAGATCGCCGCCGAGTTCCTTGGATCCCGGATCTTGCGAATAGCGGCGGGCGAGCTGGGCGAAGTCTTCGCCCTTCCTGATCCTATCCAGCAGCTGTTCCGCCTCCGCGCGCGCGGAGGCTCTGGCGGAGTCGCCGGCCCTCGGGGCGAGGATGACGAGTTGCATGTTCAGGGTGGCCGGTCGTTCGCCGAGCTGGTCCTTCTGCTCGTCGAAGTACTTCTTGACCTGGCTATCCGTGAGGGGCGGTGGCCGCCGGTCCCTGCGGACCTTGGCGAGGTACCCCTCGATCATCCCCTGGATGCGGACCTGGCGGGTCAACTCGCTGCGGTATCCGGCGGGCGTGAGGCCCTGTGCGCGCAGGGCTTGTTCGAACGCGATCTCGCTACCGAAGGCGCGGCGCTGTTGTGATAATTGTTGATCGACCTGGCGCTGGACCTCGTCATCTCCGACGAGGATGGAGTCTCGCTGGGCGGCCAGGAGGAGTAGCAGTTCATTGACCCGCGAGTCCAGGGCGTTCCTATAGAGCTGTTCCTGGGCCGCGGCGTCCTCAGGGAGCTGCCGCTGACCGGAACTGGCCAGGAGACGGAAGACCTCCTCATCGAGGTCGGTCTTGAGGATGGCGCTGTCGCCGACCACAGCGATGACCCGATCGACGATCTCTCGGGTCGGCGTGGGTTCCTGGGCGACGGCCGCGCTTGCACTGAGGCCAAGCGCGACGAAGAGCAGGGCGGCTATCCGCAGTCGGTCCATGGGCTTCGGTTCTTCTTCGAGAAAACGGGTCGGGGCCGGCGCCCACGGCGCCGGCCCCCGGTTATATCCCTACGTTCGACCGGTGTTCCTCGGTCAGTGTTGTTCGTCCGAATTGCCATCGGTCCCGGGCGTGGTGGCCGGGGTCGCCGCCTGGCGTTCTTGCAGCTTCCGGACCACTTCCGGGTAGGACCGCTCGAAGATTTCGCCGGCCCGATCGGAGCGGAGGGCGAATGAGATCGGCCCGAGCTCGAGGAGGTCCTGCTCGCCGCGGATGATAGCGCCGAGGAAGGCGTTGACTCTCCGCTCGATCGCCTGGGCCTGCGTCTCGCCCTGCTGTAGATCGGTCTGGCGGAGGCCGGTCGCATCGAGCGCCTCCAGCAGCTGGCCGCGAATGCCTGTGGCGAGCGAGTCGCGCTCCGCCTGCGTCGTCTCGATCCCTTCCTTGCGGGCCGCGTCGATCAGGGTCTCGTTATGGGTCATCGCGATCAGGACGCCCTCGAGGTCCTGATCACTGGCCGCCGCGAGTTGTGCCCTGGTGCCGGCGTTGGCCCTGGCGCGGATGAACCCCAGGTACTCCGCGGCGGTGAAGGAGCCACCCTTATATGCGACCAGGACCCGGGATGCGGCCCGGCCGTTCAGCCGGGCATCCGGCTTCGAGGCGAGGTCCCGTGCCACGGCGTAGGCGCCGTCCTGTACCTTCAGCTCCAGCGAGTCGGTGAGCCGGGCGATGTAGTTCTGGGTGGCGGTCATCATCTTGTTGGCCCTGGCCTGCTCACGGAAGGTGTCCTTGATCTCCGCGAGCGTGGGGCCGCGCCGCTCTTCCAGTTTGATGATGTGGTAGCCGAAGGGGGTCTCGACGACCTCGCTGATCTCGCCGATGCCGAGGGCGAAGGCCGCCTCATCGAAGGGGCCGACCATCTGGCCACGCCTGAAGAAGCCCAGATCGCCGCCCTGCTTGGCGCTTCCCGGATCCTGGCTCTTCTCTTCAGCCAGCTTGGCGAAGTTGGCACCCGCGACCGCCCGGGCGCGCAGATCACGCGCCTCGGCCAGGAGGCTCTCCCTCTGCTCCGGCGGGGCATCCGGCGCTATGCGAAGCAGGATGTGGCGTGCCCGGATCTCCGTCCCCGGCTGCTCCCGCTGGTAGATGGCGAGCAGTTCCTCGTCGGAGATGGTGGTGTCCGGGTTGATCACCTGCTCATTGAACCGGGCGAAGATCTGCTGTTCCAGGATCGGGTCGATGAGCGGGCCGACATCGACGGAGCTGAGCGTCGAATCCCGGGCGGCGGCACTGGCCAGCAGGACATAGTCGACCCAGAGGTTGGCGACGGCGCCGACCACCTCCGGCTCCGGCGCGAGGCGATCGTTCTGGGCGAGGAGCCCGGCGGCCTGGTCGACCGTGAGCTCGAGTCCGGCCGCGCGGGCCACCACACCGGTGTGCGAGGTCATCGCCCGGTTGAGGCCGTCACATGCTGCAGTGGCCAGGAGCGTGGCCAGAGCGCCGAGTACAAGGAATCTCTTAGTGGTCAAGCGATACCCCCTAGGTACTATGTAAGCGCAGAGCGCTGTAGGATGAGCAGGTTACCCCGGTGGCGCAAGGCCGGTTCCTGGCGGGGCGTGGTTTCTATCGGTCGTCTCATGCCGCGTGCGGCTTCCCCGCCGCCAGGATCTGGAGGGCGTGGACCAGGGTTTCGGCGACGGGCTCGGCGCCGTAGCGGCGGAGGAGGAGGGAGAGGGGCATCGCGCGCCTCACCTCGACCTCGAGTTGTCGGTCACGGAATGCGCCCTGGAGCGCGGCGAGTCGGGGGACGACCTTCTCGCGGAAGTTGAGCCGGGCCTCGTTGCCGCGGATGATGATCCGTTCAACACCGAGTGCGGCGCCGAGGAGGCGGAGCGCGGCGTTGGTGAGGAGGCGCTCGACCTCAGGCGGTGGCGGTCCGAAGCGGTCGCGTAGCTCGGCACGGAGGGCATCTACCTCCTCTACCCGCTCGAGACGCGAGAGACGGCGATAGAGGTGCAGCTTCTGCGATGCTTCCGCAATGTATCGATCCGGCAGGTAGGCCGCGCCTTCGAGTGAGATCTCCGGGTCGGGGAAGACCTCGCCGGTCTCCTCGCCGCGCATCCGGCGGATAGTTTCTTCGAGGAGGCGGGTGTAGGTCTCGATTCCGACGGCGTGCACGAACCCCGACTGTTCGGCGCCGAGAATATTTCCCGCGCCACGGAGTTCGAGGTCTTTCAGCGCGATGGCGTACCCGCTGCCGAGTTCGGTGAGGTGTTCGAGGACGCGGAGTCTTTTCTCCGCCTCGTCGGTGATCTGCTCCGGCGCGATCAGGTAGCAGTAGGCGCGGTGGTGGGAGCGGCCCACTCGCCCGCGGATCTGGTAGAGCTGCGCGAGTCCGAAGAGGTCGGCCCGATCCACGATGAGGGTATTCGCGTTCGGGACGTCGAGCCCATTCTCGATGATCGCGGTCGTGACCAGGATCTGGGTTTCACCCTCGATGAAGCGGCGCATGACGCGGTCGAGTTCCGTGGACGGCATCTGCCCGTGCGCGACGTCGACTGTGGCGTCGGGGACGAGACGGTGGACCCGCTCGGCGATCGTCTGGATCGTCTGGACACGGTTGTGGACCAGGTAGACCTGGCCGCCGCGATCGATTTCCCGCTGGATCGCGTCCTCGATGACCTCGTCGACCCAGGGGACGACGTGGGTGATGATCGGCATCCGGTCGCGGGGCGGGGTCCGGATCAGCGTGATGTCACGCAGTCCGGCGATCGAGAGGTGGAGCGTGCGCGGGATCGGCGTCGCGGTAAGGGTCAGGACGTCGATATTCTTCTTGAGTTCCTTGAAGCGTTCCTTGTGCTTGACGCCGAAGCGCTGTTCCTCGTCCACGATCAGGAGGCCGAGTTCTTTGAAGGCGACGTCGGTCTCGAGGATCCGGTGCGTCCCGATCAGGATATCGACCTCGCCCGCCGCGAGATCGACGAGGAGCTTTTCCTGTTCCTTCGCGGTGCGGAAGCGTGAGAGGGACTCGATCCTGACCGGGTAATCCGCCAGCCGCTGCCGGAAGGTATGGAGGTGCTGCTCCGCGAGGATCGTGGTCGGCGCCAGGATGGCGACCTGGGTCCCGTCCTGGACGGCTTTGAAGGCGGCGCGGATAGCGACCTCGGTCTTGCCGTAGCCCACATCGCCGCAAATCAGCCGGTCCATCGGCCGGCCGTGTTCCATGTCGGTTTTCACCTCAGCGATGGCGCGCATCTGGT
>JACDJB010002864.1_pt1 | contig 11849 bp, 6 predicted proteins | sample 7454121 | NCBI WGS metagenome assembly JACDJB01 (sample SAMN14253290, study PRJNA609438) | sludge metagenome | isolation source: sludge after 25d culture with pyrite | collected 2018-12-20 | reverse complement strand
TAATTCATATGAAGCATATCACAAACTTGTAGATCCAATAATTCCAATTATTGCACAAAAACGCGTTACCATCATTCCAGATGGTATACTCAACTATATTCCCTTTGAAGCCCTGTTGACAAAAAAGGTTAACATGAATTCAATACATTACCATGATTTGCCATACCTCATTCATGATTTCCCAATAAGCTACCATTATTCGCAGGAACTCATGATCAGGAACAGAACAGCAGATAAAAGGAAAGTAAAAAGGGTTCTGGCCTTGGCACCAGACTATAAACTGGCACAATATCAAAATGGGAATACACCCATGTTAGCTTCAATTCCCGGAACATTTGATGAAGTTAATTTCATTAGCAAACTGCTTGGCGCAGAAACCTATATTGGAAAAACGGCCACCGAATTACAGTTCAGAAAAACATCAGGTGAATATGATATTCTACATTTGGCAATGCATACGATCATTAACGATTCCTTACCAATGTTTTCAAGCCTTGCCTTTTTTCCAATCAATCAAGACACCCATGATGACGGATGGTTAAATACTGCAGATATTTATAACCTTCAGCTAAATGCCCGAATGACAGTTTTAAGTGCCTGTGACACTGGATCAGGTTTACTTAGGACAGGTGAAGGGGTAATGAGCTTGGCAAGAGGATTTCTCTATGCTGGCAGTCCGACAATGGTGATGACCCTTTGGGAGGTAGAAGACAGGTCAGGAACAGAAATCATGAAAGAGTTTTACAAAAACCTCAAATCAGGGAAACCTGTGGACGTTGCATTACAAAATGCCAAACTCAAACATATCAGAAACGCTGATCCTTTCACAAGTCATCCTCATTTTTGGCTGGGTTATATCAGTATTGGACTGAATGATCCATTATTTAGAGGATATGATACTATTTTTTACATCGCATTGTCGATAATCCTGATTCTGGTAATTTTCGATCAATGGTTCCGAAAAAAAGGCGGAAAAAAGATCAATCACTGATTGGTTACCGTTTTATTTCAAAGAGCGCGTTCTTGAGTGAATGTAATTCCTTTGATATCCTTGTTTTCAAAAAAGAGTGAGAGAGTGAGAATGAAAGTGAATGTATAAAACAACGATAGATCCAGGAAATTTTTACATTATCTTGATAGTTTGTTTAGTAAAACTTTGGCTTTCTCCTCATAAAATCCATTCCGTGATACAATTGCCAAGAGCTGTTGTTTTGCCTTGTCTTCCTCATTCAGACGAATAAAACAAATTGCACTGAACCATTCGGCTTGTTCAATAAACAAGTTATCCCCCTGATTTATTACAGCTGCATATTCAAGAATGGCTTTACCATGTTCATCCAGGTTTTGATAACTGGCTCCTGCAAAAAAGCGGGCAGATGGTTCATTCTGATTAACCTCTATAACTTTCAGAAAGCTCGAAAGTGCGGATTGATAATCTCCTTCATTATATTTTTCAAAACCTAGCGATAGGTCCGAATTTATGTTCATATCAGGAGTGGCAGAACGAAATGCTGACATGGCAGCCGGAGAGTCATTTAGTAAAGCTGATGATATATCATTCTGTGTTATTGAATATCTGACAACTATTGAAAGTGACATCAGTCCTATAATTAAAGCCGCAGCAGCCCCAATTTTCTTTAATCCGCCAAGTGGTTTACGGAATGGCAAAATCGATTTTTCCTCCCTGGTCATCACATTGACTGAAAGTTCCCTCAACTCTTGGCGCAGATCCATAATATCCGATTCAGAAAGCGCAATGTCAAGTTCTCTCATGAGCAACAACTCTGAACGAAGATCATCATTTTCATTTAATTCTGAAGTAAAACTTTCTTTTGAAGTTTCATCCAGTTCGTCGTATATAAAGGATTCAATCTCCTCCAGACTATGAGAAAGAGATGATTCCCTCGACATAACTTCACCAAGAAGATCTCTCATCTCAATTACATCAGATTCAGCCAGTGCTTCATCCAAGTCAATCAGGAGGTCTATATCTCTGCTAAGTGTGGGATTAAACGCAAGGTCTTCCTCGAACTGTTCCAGGGCAGCTGCTGACATATTCCCCTCGACATAATTTTCGAGATCTTCCATTGAATAGGTATGGCTATGGGAAGCTTTTGAAATCTGACGGAGATTTGCCCTGAGATCCATCATATCTTTTTCAAGTATAGCCGATGCTATTTCCTGCCATAATTCGATATCTGTATCTAAGTCATCAGTATCTTCCCCTTCAGAAACAGAAGATTGTTGTTCCTTATAGAACTGGTGAACCACCTCACTTTCGGCTCTCTGATGATTTTCTATATGAATTTTAGGAAGGGATTCAAAATAATCTGCTATATCCTCAGGCAAATCATTCTCAGTGAGTATGGATTCCATATCAACATCATCAGCCAAATCAAATGCCGCAGACATTTTGGCAAATGTGGCCTTCTGTTCAACAATAATGTTTTGAATTTGATTTCTGAGGACTTCGGTATCACTATCAAGAATTGCTTCTTCTATCTCGTGAAACAATTTGAAGTCAGCGTCCAAACGGGGGTCTTCATTAAAATTTTTCATTTCTTAGGGTTTGTTATAAGATAGCCGGGGTTACCGACCATCCGGGTTTATGTATCATCTTCAAATAATTTCTTGTATTCAACGTCCTGCTTAATTCTCTCAACAAGCAGTTCCTTGCACTTGAACTTACGGGTTTTAACATACTTCTCACTTTTAAATCCCATTATGTGAGCTATCTGTTTAATCGGCACCTTCTCAAAGAATAGTTGAAGAATTTTCTGGCAATCAGTACTGATACTTTTAAAATGTTTCTGATACAGAAGAAATCTTTCATTTTTTTCGACTACTGCAACCAGGTCATCATCATAAATCTCATCCTGAAAATTTAGCGTGTCATTGATTTTTTGTTTGTCAAGTCTACGCTTTTCCAATTCTTTCAACCAAAGAAACCTGCATACCGAAAACAAATAGACCTCGAAAGAACGATTTTCGAACAGAAGATCATTTTCTTTTAATTTCCTGTAAATGATGATAATCGCTTCCTGAAATACATCATTGACATCATCTTCGTCACCGTTGTTCTTGCGAATGAAAGCATTTACCTTATAGAAATATTGCTTATAAATAAACGCCAGTACCACATTATCATGCCGAAGGATCCCCTTCAGGATTTGATCATCGGTAAAACTCTTCATATTCTATCTATTAATTCGTTTTTCGGCCAAAAGGTAACCCAAACCTTTGCCTTTTTTTTTATTTTTTTTATCAAACCTGGTTAATTGTCTAACGTCCAAACACTTCAACAACCATCAGAAAATGATATCAACTGTCGAATTTAGAAATATTTAGCAAAATATATTGATTATTTATTGGAAAAGTAGAGATTTCCTTTAAAAAACAAAAGGATAGATTCAACAATCTATCCTTTCTCTTTAAACTAACTAACCTAACTAAACCTAAACTTATGAAAATAAACGTACCACAAAAGTACGTGGCAAGCCTTAAAAATCCAAAGAAAAGTTTGTTAATTCTTGTTAAAAATCCCTCTTGAATTCCTCAACAAATAAGCAAAACAGACACTGACAAAAAATCCCTTATTTCAAAATGGATACTTCATTTTCGACTGAAATTCATAAAAAGTTAAAAAACCACCCAAGGTTATTACTATCCAATTATCATTATTCACAGGCATCAATCATTGGGCAATAAATGTATAGCGTATAGTGCCAAATTGTGGATTTGGTGCAGATAGGTCCTGGTTAAATTGCGTTCTTTGGGCAGCTGCCTGTGCATAAAGATATATCTGTTCATCCGTAACGGTGGCATTTCTTCTTGGGGTTGCATTTACCACCCTACCCTGTCGGTTAACGGAAATATCCACAATTACGGTACCACCACCTTTAGCAAGGTAAATTGGAATTGGAAGACGCAGGTGGTAACGATTATCAAGCTTGTATTCAATATTACTATCACCGCTATAAATGATGTTACTTATGGAATCGGGATCCATACCTTCCGTAACAGCCTCCGGCATTCGAATCTTTGATAAATCAGGAATTTCCTTGGATAGCTGCTTGTTAACATCTGCAACCAGATTTCTGGCATTATCAATTTCCTTTTGATAGTCTTCATCAAAAAATGACTCCCTTGATGTCTGTCGCCTGTCAACTGAACTGGCCGATGAGGGCGTATTGGTCCTCGATGAGGGAAGCGAAGTCATTTCTTGAGACATATAATCCTGTTCAGTTTCATTTGATTCTTCTTGCTCTGGCAACTCCTCTAGCGGGAACTCGATAACAATTGCCGACTCTGTCATTTCACGCTTCAAATCCATCTCGGCAACCAGAAATAACCCTACCAGAACAATATGAAATATCAGGGTACCCATAACCCCATAAATATTCCTTCGGTATATACGGCCCAATTTATTCATTCGTCCACAAAAATATAAATAAACCTAAAGTCAGTGTTCATATAACCATTCAGATTGAAATATTAGAGATTCATCAATGATTTAGCCAAGTATGTAATTCAATAATACTTCTTGCCTTAATTTAACAGATTTTAACACACTGAAATATAACCCATTAGGTAATAAAATCTAAATTCAGCCTTTACTGGTAATCATGTGGATTGACCAGATAGATTAATCGAGGCTCCTGTTGGATGTTGAAACCGAATGCATTATATAGGTTTATACAACTAGTTTTGCTTACATTACTTTGGGCGGAGAATGCTCCGGCGCAACTTTCATTGCCTGATTCCACCAGGCTGATCAATTCGAGAGATGAAAAGTACTCGAATTTTTATGACACTTTGAAGGTTCGTGCGGAAAGGAAAAATTTCACAAAAATTCTCTACGACCTTGTCGTAAGAGATGAATCCAAAATCAGGTCACAGGATATTCAACCTGCAAATTATTACAATGATGCAAATGGGAAGCTTATTAGGGAAATTCGCTTTCTTCGACTGGATGTCTTTGGCCCATCTCTTCAAGATACTGCAAGAAAGGCAAAATCATGGCTTGAAAGAACAGGTAATATCCTTCATACCCGTTCTGACTTGCATAATCTTCGCAAGAACTTGATCATTAAGCCTGGTGATACCTTAAACTTAGAACTGCTTTATGAGAACGAAAGGCTTTTTCGAACCTTGCCGCGCATACGTGATGCCAGATTTATCCTGTTACCGGATAGTCTCAATCCAGATATTGTGGATTTACTCCTGATAACCCAAGACAGGTTTTCGATTGGGGTTAGCGGTGTATTAAACGGAACCTCATCAGCAAAAGCTGAAATCTATAACCGCAACCTTTTTGGTGTCGGGCACGAAGCTTCTTTCAGATTTGTCGGCCATATGAACAGGCAACCCTATATAGGATTCGAGTCTTTCTATAATATTAATAACATCAATGGTAAGTTTTTAAGTTTCTCTGCCGGTTATTCAAATACCTACCTGAATGAAGGCTCAGTATTGCTTTTTGAAAAGCCTTTAATTCTTAAAACGGACCTTTATGCCTATGGACTCAGCGGGCGTTCATATAAACGATCTAACCGGTTGCCTGAATTAAATAAACTATTCCCATACGACATACCCACTTATCGACAGTTTAATGTCTGGGGAGCACGTAACATACAGCTTCAAAACAGAAATAACAGAGAGACGCAACTGACATTCTCGTCAGGAATCCAACTAAGGGATATTAAAAACAATCATCATTTTACGGGTGACACCGCAATATACTTCTCCGACAACCAACAATACCTGTTTGGAATTACCTGGTCGCAACGGAACTATATCCCCGACCGCCTGATCTATGGATATGGAATCACTGAGGATATTCCAATGGGATTCAAATACGAATTGGTTGCAGGCCTGGACAATCATATTTCGGGCAAAAGGATATATACCCATATTTTCTTGTCAAACGGGAATTTTTTCCGAAATACTCCCGATCATCTTTATTTATATGGGGCATATAGCGGCTATTTCAGGAATGCCCAACAACAACAGGGAATGATTGAGTTTGGAATGAATTTCATTTCAAGATTGTTTGCAGTCCGGAATGTGCGGTCAAGGCATTTTATAAGGTTTGACTATACACGAGGCATAAATCGGCTTGATCCGGAAGAATTGATGTTTGAAAAGAATGATTTTATCCGAGGATTCAGCAGTGACCGAATTTCAGGAAAACAACGACTCAGTCTTAATCTGGAGAGTGTTTTTTTTCAAAAAAGGGATTTCTATCGATTTAATATTGCCTTCTTTACTTTCGGTGATCTTGGAATTCTTGGCAGTGAAGGGAAAAATATATTGAAAGAGAATTATTATGGTGGATTTGGGGCAGGTTTGCGCCTGCACAATGAATCGCTCGTCCTGAAAACCATACTTGTCAGGCTGGCTGTGTATCCCAGGCACCCTAAAGATGTGGGACTCCTTGGTATGTTAGTCACGGAACAAACCAAGCAAACCTTCTATAATTTCCAGCCCGGTCCACCTGAACCAAGGAAGTTTGAATAACCAACCATTAAATTAACATTGCATCTTATTTCCGTAAAATTCAGAGTATTATATCCTATTTCAAATTAATTGAATAATTTTGCGCCCTAATTTTACACTTATCTATTTTAAATGATTTTATTTAACGAAACCGGGCTTGCCCCGTCACTCCTAAAAGCTGTTGAACAACTAGGATTTATTTCCCCCACCCCTATTCAGGAAAAAACAATACCGCTAATTCTTAATGACCGCACAGATATTGTCGCACTGGCACAGACCGGAACCGGCAAAACCGCTGCGTTCGGGCTTCCAGTTCTTCATCAGATTGAACCAAATTCAAGAAACGTCCAGGCATTAGTTCTTTGCCCAACGCGTGAATTATGTCTTCAAATCACAAACGATCTTAACAATTTCACCAAATTCTCTCAGGGCATCCAGATTGTACCTGTGTACGGTGGTGCTTCCATTAATGATCAAATCAGGGCTCTGGATAAGAATCCACAGATAGTTGTGGCTACTCCAGGACGTGCTGTTGACCTTATAAACAGAAAAAAACTTCAACTGGGAAGCATCAGCTGGCTTGTTCTCGATGAGGCAGATGAAATGCTTTCAATGGGTTTCAAAGATGACCTTGACGCAATTCTTTCCGGTACTCCTTCGTCAAAACAGACCCTCTTGTTTTCTGCAACCATGCCGTCAGAAATTGGAAGAATTGCCTCGAAGTACATGAAAAATCCAAAAGAAGTTTCGGTTGGTAAAGCAAACCAGGGTGCAGACAATGTATCTCACGAATACTTCCTGGTACATGCCAAAGACCGGTATGAAGCGCTAAAAAGGATCGCCGATGTCAATCCAAAAATCTACGGAATAGTTTTCTGCCGAACCCGGGCAGAAACCAAGGAGGTTGCCGATAAACTGATTGGCGATGGATACAATGCAGACGCATTGCATGGTGATCTTTCACAGGAAATGAGAGATATAGTCATGAACAGGTTTCGTAACCGCCACCTGCAAATTTTGGTTGCCACAGATGTTGCCGCACGTGGCTTGGATGTGAATGATCTCACTCACGTTATAAACTATAATCTGCCTGATGATCCGGAAGTATATATCCACAGGAGCGGAAGAACAGGACGGGCCGGGAAAAAAGGTATCTCAATATCCATCCTTCACCTGAAGGAAAGAGGAAAGTTGAAAGATATCGAAAGAATGCTTAATAAAAAGATTGAGCAGAAGCCTGTCCCATCAGGCAAAGATATCTGTGAAAAACAACTTTTCAACCTGGTCGACAAGGTCGAAAAGGTGGAAGTCAATACCCAACATATTGAGGACTATCTTCAGGTCATTTACAAGAAACTGGAATGGCTTGACCGCGAAGAATTGATTAAACACTTCGTCTCGGTTGAATTCAACCGTTTCCTCGCTTCATATGAGAATGCCCCTGACCTTAACGTTGATACGAATAAGGGTAATTCAACCAGAGGGAATAAATTCGGAAACGGAAACTCTTATTGGGAAGATGATGAACCCAGACGCAGGAATGGAGGAAGAGGTTTATCGGAAGGAACCGGCAAAAGAGGAGGAAGAATTAAATTCTCCAGAATGTTTTTGAATATTGGGAAAAGCGACAGGATGGATAAAAGGACCATCATTAATATGGTTAACCAGACACTTCCTGGAAAGTCAGTAGAAATCGGAGAGATCGAGGTTCTCAGGAACTTTTCATTTTTCGAGATTGACAATCGTTTTGAAAAAGATCTTCAAAGAGGTTTTCGTCATATCCAATTTAAGGGTAAACAAATTGGCCTGGAAGTTGCCAAACCAAAGTAAAAATCTGAAAGCTAACATCATAAGAAAGCCGGGAATCAGCATTTCCGGCTTTATGTTTTTTTATTATTCCAGTAATGATACAATCTCTTCGTGGGTAATTTCGGTAAAAGGATTATTGGAATTAACGAATTTGTCAGCCAATTCACTTTTTTTCTCTTTAAGTGACTGAATTTTTTCCTCAATCGTATTTTCTGAAATAAAGCGATAAACGAACACATGTTTATCTTGTCCGATTCGGTGTGCTCTGCTTATCGCCTGCAATTCAGCAGCTGGATTCCACCAAGGATCAATGATGAAAACATAATCTGCCTGAGTCAGGTTCAATCCCACACCACCAGCTTTAAGGGATATTAGAAACACGCTGGTTTCAGGATCTTCCTGAAACTTTCTGATGACTTCTTCCCTATTTCGGGTTTTCCCTGTGAGTATCGAGTACTTCCAGTTTTCATCATCCATATGACGTTGAAGAATTTCCAAATGGGTCACGAAAGATGAGAAAACCAGGACTTTATGCTTCTCTGCCACCAGATCCTCCAGAGACCGGATAATTTCATTGAATTTACCTGATCCGGCATCCTCTTCACTGTCAACCAATGTAGGATGATTAGCTAATTGCCTCAAACGGGTCAGTCCCTGAAGGATAACAATTGATGAACCAGCCACTCCTCCTTGCTCAATGCTCGACAAAATGGTATTTCGTATCATCGACTTCTCCTTTTCATAAACCGACTGCTGCTCTGATGTCATTGCACAATATCGCACTTGCTCCATCAATGGAGGCAAATCACCCGCGACCTCCGATTTGGTTCGGCGTAAAATAAATGGTCGAATGAGAAGTTGAAGCTTTTCCTCTGCCTTTTCGTCTGAACCTGACTCAATTGGTGTCTGAAAATTAACTTTGAAAAACGGATAACTACCCAGTAAGCCCTTATTAAGAAAGTTCATCTGAGTCCAGAGATCCGCCAAAGAATTTTCTATGGGGGTACCAGTGAGAACCATGCGATGACCATGCTTCATTGCCATGACAGCATCATAAATTTTTGAAGTCCTGTTCTTAATATATTGGCTTTCGTCAAGGATTACCATATAGAATTGAATGGAAGAAAATAACTCCCGGTCAATACGCAATGTTCCATAGGTAGTAACGATTATATCGTATGAAAGCACAAATGCATCCAAATCATTTTTCTTGTTGCGCTGTGGACCTGTATGAACATGAACCTTCAGTGAAGGAGCGAATCTTTTTATCTCATTCATCCAATTATGAACCAATGATGTAGGTACGATAATCAGTGAGGCTGGCTGATCAAATTTCTCCCTTGAATTTTCAAAAAGGTCAAGCTGCCCTTTCGACTCTATATGCTGAGTGATTGCCTTTCTCCTATCCTTACGGATCTTCAAAAGCAAAGCCAATGTCTGCAATGTTTTGCCCAATCCCATATCATCAGCCAAACACCCGCCCAGACCATTCTTCACCAACGTATACATCCATTGGAATCCTTCCCTTTGGTAAGGCCGAAGTTCTGCCTTTAAACCTTCTGGCAAGCCAACTGCAGAAACTTGTTCAAAACTCTTGACAATGTTCGAAAGGATTGTGGGAAGAGGAGAATTTATCTGGCTGGTCAGAACATTATAAAATTGCCTTCCAAACTGAAGTCTGTCGCCGTTTACCTTTCCAAAATGAAATATCATTTTATATTTCTCAAACCATTCATCCGGAAGAATGGCGATCTCCCCGTTCGGAAGTTCAAATTCTCTCCAGTTATTCAAGATATGCTTTCGAAGTTTCATGAAAGGAAAACGGAATGTCCCAAATGTAACGAAGGAATGCAGATCAAACCAATCATTATTCGATTGAATATCAAAAGACACGTCTGATTTACCAATAAAAAAGTTTAATCCCTCCAATCGTTGATTGACCTTGATCATCCAGCTTCGAAGAAGATTTTCATTTGCCGATAACCATTCGACAAGTGAAAAAATGGCGGTTGAATGGTCCATTAACCTTGATCCTGGCAAATAAAAAAATCCCTGATCATAAACGAGTCCTGCATTACACAATACATCAACCACAGCCTTTTCCCAATCTGGTCTGCGATGGAAACGGAAGAAGGAATACTCACCATTATCATCATTCAAAATGACAATAATCTTTCGCCTGTCGTTAAATAACAGTTCGGTTTTGCCATAAGTAAAATGCAGAACCAAAACTGGTTGATGCTGTAAATCCCTTTCCAGGGTAAGAGTAGCCTTGCTTTCGCCATAGTCATCAACAATTCTGAATCCATCGGCTTCTACCTCATGCTCACGCACCATTCCAAGAACAAAATTCCTGTAATACTTAGGTTCGATTGCCTTCGGGACTGAAATCTGATCACGTGTCAGAAATGGCAATATCTTCTTTGAATCAACAGCATCCAAAACCAGTAACCTGTTATCTATCTGCATTACACAGGGATCATTGACTACAAACCGGACCTTTCTGTTTCGGATTCTTACAGATTCACCATTATGAAGTATTTCAATTTTATAATTGGTACCTTGTTCTGACTTAATAAAACGAAAACGGACCTTTGTAAAAGTATCAGATACAACTACACGATCCTCGTCGTATAAATTCAAATAATTCACGTCACGCTCAAATACCGGAATTGGGTTATTCATCAGAAGCTTGGTAATGGAATACATTTGCTTCTCGATGTATGGAATGACATTTTGCTGAAGATACTCAGGCGTAACCTGACTATAGAACTCGCTACTATTTTTGTTTCTTGAAAACTTAGCAGCCAACCGATAATCGGAACATTTTCCAGAGAGATGAACAATCTCCTTTTCCACATCGGAAAATGAAAATTCCAGTTTTTCAATATCCTCATACCTGACCGCACTTCTAACTGAAAAGTAAGACTTTAAGGGTTCAATCAAATATGGCATAAACATTACACCAAAATGACGGTGCTCAATTAATGCAACAACAAACATCAGGTTTCTGCTGGTTTCCATTTCCAGAGTTTTATAGCGACCAAAAGTTGAAATTTGAATTTCAAAAATTGGGGAAAAATGAACCGGCAAAGTAAAAGAAAAAGCTTTAAAACGGAGGCTCTAAAATGAAGAAAGTCCGGCTGCATTGAAAGCAACCGGACTTTATCGGGAACGATTATAAATTATATTTCCCGAATCCAGATATTTCTGAAGCTTACAAGATCACCATGGTCCTGCAAAGAAATCGGACCTTTGCCGTGTGGCTTCACAAAATATTCAGGCACACCTATATAGACTGTTGGCCCACGCACTTTAGCAGCATTCTGTACAACAACTCCATTATGAATAACCGTAATTCTGGGAGCTACCAAATAAGTACCATCTTCCTTGAATAAAGGAGCAGTATAAATGATATCGTATGTTTGCCATTCTCCAGGTGGTCTACAAGCATTTACCATTGGTGCATGGTTCTTATAAATACTTCCAGCCTGGCCATTTCTATATGTCCTGTTATTATAATTATCCAAAACCTGAACTTC
>JACDJB010002863.1_pt1 | contig 11850 bp, 7 predicted proteins | sample 7454121 | NCBI WGS metagenome assembly JACDJB01 (sample SAMN14253290, study PRJNA609438) | sludge metagenome | isolation source: sludge after 25d culture with pyrite | collected 2018-12-20 | reverse complement strand
TTTAAAGATTCCTGACTCACATCAGTGTTTATATACTCTAAAACTACCTGCAATTTTAACTCGTCCGTTAATCTGTTTACTTTTCTTCGCATAATCCTGATTTTTGTTTACTTTTTTGTAAACTTATTTCAGGACTAGACACCACTTACTGCTTTCGCTTTTCGCTTTTCGCTTTTCGCTTTTCGCTTTTCGTTTTTCGCTTTTCGCTATTAGCTATTAGCTTTCCGCTTTCAAACCACCCCCTGTGCCAGCATCGCTTTTGCAACTTTTAAAAATCCTGCCACATTGGCACCTTTCATATAATTGATATATCCATTGGCTTCTCTGCCATATCTGACACATTGCGCATGAATTTCTGACATAATCTGTTTCAGCTTAGCATCTACTTCGGCCGCTGTCCAGTTGATGTGCATGGCATTTTGCGTCATTTCGAGCCCCGACGTGGCTACACCACCCGCATTCACAGCTTTGCCCGGACCATAGAGTACTTTGTGATCTATAAATAAGTCTATGGCCTCCGGAGTACAACCCATATTCGATATTTCTCCCACACACTTTACACCATTGCCTATCAGCATACGGGCATCATCTGCATTTAATTCATTCTGTGTAGCACAAGGTAATGCGATATCAACCTTCACTTCCCACGGTCTTTTATCCGGAAAAAACGGTACGCCGTATTTTTCAGCATAAGGAGCCACCACATCGTTACAGGTAGCCCGCAACTCAAGCATATACTCAATCTTTTCTCCCGAAATTCCATTTTCATCCAAAACATAGCCATCCGGACCAGAAATAGTTATCACCTTAGCTCCCATTTCAGTCGCTTTTAACGCTGCACCCCAAGCTACATTTCCAAAGCCGGAAATGGCGATGGTTTTATCTTTCATACTCTCTCCCGCTGTTTCGAGCATCTGACCGACAAAGTACAAGCCTCCGAAACCCGTTGCTTCCGGACGAATCAGAGAACCACCGTACTCAAGTCCTTTTCCTGTAAACACACCAGTATTTTCACGCGCCAGTTTTCGATACATACCATATAAATAACCGATTTCGCGTGCTCCCACCCCGATATCACCCGCAGGAATATCTGTTTCGGGGCCGATATGCCGCCAGAGTTCCAACATATAAGCCTGACAGAAACGCATCACCTCAGCAGACGATTTACCTCTCGGGTTGAAATCGGAACCACCCTTTCCTCCTCCCATCGGCAGGGTTGTCAACGCGTTTTTAAAGGTTTGTTCAAAACCCAGGAACTTCAGAATGGAAAGTGTAACTGAAGAGTGGAATCGCAGTCCGCCTTTATACGGACCAATGGCATTATTATACTGAACCCGGTAACCCAGATTTACCTGCACATCTCCCCGGTCATCAACCCAGGGCACCTTGAACGTAAAAATCCGGTCTGGTTCTACTATTCTTTCGGCTATTTTGGCTTTTTCAAACTCCGGATGTTCATTATACACCGGTTCGATGCTGATCAATACTTCCCGAACAGCCTGTAAATACTCCTGTTCCCCCGGATGTTTCGCTTCGAGCGAATACATGATTTTTTCTATATCCATAAACAATTAGTTTTAAATTGTTATTGTGATTTGATTTTAGATTATTAGCTTTGTGCTTCAATTATACCACCAAAGTTAAATGTTTTTTCCTATAATCAAATCGTTTCTGAAATTTATTTTTTCTGCATATAAATTTAAATATAGTCATGTATAGAAATATCAAACAATTATATTTTAAAGATACTTCTTTTGCTGATTTGATGAAGCATCGTATTTACAACATCCTGCTCTATGCTAGTAAATATGATTCCTTTATCCTGGAAGAAGACGGCCGGATTGACGAACAGATTTTCAATGAATACACATCGCTTAATTTGCGTTATCCTCCCCGGTTCACGCTGGTTTCAAATGAGAAAGATGCCAATAAAATATTGACAGAAAGAGACTTTGATGTGATTATTTCGATGCCGAGTGGCGACAGCATTAATCCTTTTGAATGGGCAAAAGAAGTTAAAATGCATTACCCGAATATCCCCATCGTAGTGCTCACTCCTTTCTCCAAGTCTGTTTCCAAGAGAATATCCAACGAAGATTTAAGCGCGATTGATTATGTTTTCAGTTGGCTTGGAAATCCCGATATCCTGCTGGCAATTACCAAAATGCTGGAAGATAAGATGAATGTGGAGGAAGATGTGGCATCTGTGGGTGTTCAGGTAATTCTGTTTGTAGAAGATTCTATCCACTTCTACTCTTCCATCCTGCCCCATCTGTACAAATGCGTGTTTAAGCAATCACTTTCATTCATGACGGAAGCTTTGAATGAGCACGAACAGATGTTAAGGATGCGGGGACGACCGAAAATTTTGTTTGCCCGAACCTACGAAGAAGCTATTTCCATATACAATAAATACAAGGATAATATGCTTGGGGTAATTGCCGATGTTAGCTTTCAGAAAAACGGTATTAAAGACAAACAGGCAGGAGTTATTTTATGTGAAGAAATCAGAAGACAGGATAAATTTATTCCGTTGATCATCCAGTCGTCCGACGAAAAAAACAAAGAAGAAGCCGACAGGGTGAAAGCAGCCTTTATCAGCAAACATTCTCCAACCTTGCTGACCGAACTTCGCGACAGAATCAACCTGAACTTCGGATTCTCGGATTTTATCTTTAAAAATCCCAATACCGGGGAAGTGGAAGCGCGGGTAAGAAACCTGCGGGATTTACAGGATGTTTTTTTCAACCTGAGCGATGAATGCCTGATGTATCACGTTACACGCAACAATGTCTCCCGCTGGTTGTATTCAAGAGCTATGTTTCCGTTGGCTGAATTTTTCAAGAATACGAACATTTACGATCCCGGCATTGAAGATCTGAATAAACTGCGTCAGGTGCTTTTTGGGGGCATTGTGAAATACCGCAAAATCAAAAACCGTGGTGTGGTGGCCGTTTTCCAGCGGGAAAGATTCGACCAGTACTCCAATTTTGCCCGTATCGGCGATGGCTCAATGGGTGGTAAAGGGCGCGGACTGGCTTTCATCGACTCCATGATTAAACGGAATGAGAAGTTACAACAGCATGACAATGTACAGATTGTGATTCCGAAGACGGTGGTCATTTGTACCGACATCTTCTCCGAATTTATGGAAATGAACGATTTATATCCGATTGCTTTATCGGATTTACCGGATGAAGAAATCCTGAAACGTTTTTTGCATGCCCGATTACCTAAAAAACTGATTGCCGATCTCTATGCTTTTCTGGGTGTCATCAGCACTCCGGTAGCAGTAAGGTCTTCCAGCCTGCTTGAAGATTCTCACTACCAGCCATTTGCCGGCATCTATTCAACTTATATGGTCCCGTACAACAAGGTGAGTCGTACTCAGACGCTTTCACTGCTCACCGAAGCTATCAAAGCAGTGTATGCCTCAGTTTATTTTCAGCAGAGTAAACTTTACATGACAGCGACCAAAAATGTGATTGACGAAGAGAAAATGGCTATTGTCCTGCAGGAAACCTGTGGTAATCAATACGAAAATCGCTTTTATCCTTCTTTCTCAGGAGTTGCAAAATCACTGAATTATTATCCGATTGGATCCGAAAAACCCGAAGATGGTATTGCAAATGTCGCCCTCGGTTTGGGTAAATATATTGTCGACGGAGGTGTTACTTTGCGTTTTTCTCCTGCATATCCACATAATATCCTGCAGACCAGCAGTCTGGAATATGCCCTGCGGGAAACACAAACTTATTTCAATGCGCTCGATCTGAACAATATTCACTTTACTCCTCAAGTCGATGATGGTTTCAATCTGCTTAAAATCAATGTACAGGAAGCATTAAAAGACGGCACATTGAAATACATTGCTTCGACTTATGATGTGCAGGAGCAAATGATTTATGACGGCATTTACGAAGGAGGCCGGAAGATCATCACTTTCGCCAACATCCTGCAACACAATGTTTTTCCATTAGCGGATATTTTAACGGATGTACTGAAAATTGCCCACAATGAAATGGGTAGACCTATCGAAATCGAGTTTGCTGTAAATATAGATTATTCTGAAAATAAGCAACATACATTTTATTTTCTGCAAATCAGACCCATTGTTGATTCCAATGAAAACATTAACGAAGACATCGGTAAGATACAGGAGGAAGACACCATCATCAGTAGCAACAGTGTATTGGGACATGGTATCACCAACGATGTGTATGATATCATTTATGTAAAGCCGGAAGCTTTTAACGCCTCTAAGAATCAGTTGATCATGTATGACATCGAGAAACTGAATAAAAAAATGATCGCCGAAAACAGGCATTATGTGTTGGTCGGTCCCGGCAGGTGGGGTTCCAGTGATCCCTGGTTGGGCATACCGGTGAAATGGCCACACATCAGCAACGCCATGCTAATTGTTGAATCGGGATTATCGAACTACAGAATAGAACCGAGTCAGGGAACTCACTTCTTCCAAAACCTGACTTCTTTCGGGGTTTCTTATTTCACCATCAACCCTTTTAACAAAGAAGGTTCCTTCGACATTGATTTTCTAAATGCACAAGAGGCTATTTATGAAAGTGACTACGTGAGACTTGTTCGGTTCAACAATCCCATCATCATCAAGTCCGACGGACGAAAAAATATTGGCGTGGTTATGAAACCAGCTGACACGTTAAACTTGGTTGAATAAATATTGTATATTCAAACAAGTTTATTATTTTTGCACCTGCTTTTCGAAAAAGCGTTAAATAAAATCTAAAAATAATGACAAAAGGTAAAAAAAGAACGGGTCATCCCAAAGGCCTGTATTTATTGTTCCTTACTGAAATGTGGGAACGTTTCAGTTATTACGGGATGCGGGGTATCCTGATTCTTTATCTGACAAAAACCTACCTGGAAGGTGGACTTAACATCAGCGCTCAAAATGCGAGTTTAATTTATGGCTTCTTTACAGGATTTGTATATTTTACACCGCTGATCGGTGGATGGATTGCCGACAAATGGCTTGGTCAGCGACACGCCATCACTATTGGCGGACTTACCATGATGCTCGGACAATTGACTTTGTTTGCTTTCAATACACATACAGGATTATTTGCCGGTTTGGGACTATTAATTATCGGAAACGGATTTTTCAAACCCAATATCTCAACATTGGTCGGTGGATTATATGAAGAAGGTGACGAAAGAAGAGACTCTGCTTTCTCCATTTTCTACATGGGTATCAATCTGGGTGCTTTCATGGCGCCGCTGGTAGTAGGATTTCTGACCGACAATTTATTTGCCGGAACAGTTACTAACGAGGCAGGTGAAGTTGTCATGAGCTATGGTTACCGTTATGGTTTCCTTGCCGCTGCTGTCGGCATGTTCCTGGGACAGATATTTTTCAATGCACTCGCACAAAAATACTTAGGAAATATAGGAAAACGTCCGGGTTCACTACAGGCATCTGCCATCAACCTCGAAGCGCCTGTTGACACGAAGAAACCGCTTACAAAAGAAGAAAAACAACGTATTACAGTTATTTTCGTACTCTTTGTGTTTGCTATTTTCTTCTGGGCAGGATTCGAACAAGCAGGTTCTTCATTGAGTCTTTATACTGATAAATATGTAGACCGCGTGGTATTTGGCTATGAAATCCCGACCGCATGGTTCCAGTCTGTTAATCCCCTGTTTATTGTGTTACTTGCCCCGCTCTTTGGTATGTTCTGGGTTTCTAAAACCGGTAAAAAACTGACAACTCCCATTAAAATGGGTCTTGGTATGGTTATCCTTGGTGTAGGATTCTTCTTCATGCTGGGCGCTGTTGCCGAAAGAGGTGGAGATACGGAAGATATCAGTATTAAAGCCAGTCTGATTTGGTTGGTTCTTACCTATCTGGTTCACACACTGGGAGAACTGTGCTTGTCGCCCGTAGGTCTATCGGTTGTTACCAAACTGTCACCTCCTAAATTAGCTTCTGTATTGATGGGCGTATGGTTACTTTCATCATTTGTGGCAAATATCGTGGGTGGATTCCTGGCATCTTCAGTGGAATCGATGGGTGCAGGTAAGATATTCCTTTACGTTGCGTTATTCGTCATTTTTTGTGGTATCATACTGATTACCCTCAACAAAAAACTCTTACGCATGATGCACGGAGTGAGATAAAGCAGATAACAGTTTTTCAATTGAGTCATACTCATTATCCCCCATCATCCAGCAATTGTTTTCAATGACAATTGCTGGATTTGCTTTTTCCACCGCCGCATAACCGGCTCTTGCCAAAGCGCGTAAAGTCCAGTACATCCTCGTTTTATCGCCCTGTAGCGACACCTGTTTATCCAATTTATAATTCATGGAAAAATTTCCATTGGTCGGATTAAAAACATAGTTATCACTCCTGAAAGCTTCATTAAAACGACCATTCAATACCAAATCCTCCGGCACTCCGACTTCGACGCCTTTTTCGGCTGTCAGCAGCCAAACCCTGTCAGCAGCCTGAAGAGCCATGTCCAGTTCATGTGTCGAAATAATGACTGTTTTTCCGGTTTCGTGTGCCAGCTTGTGCAACAACAACATTATTTCCACCCGGTTAGGCAGATCAAGATGAGCTGTCGGTTCGTCCAGTATGATAATAGGTGTATCCTGTACGAAGGCCTTGGCAATCATTACCCGCTGTTTTTCTCCGTCTGATAATTCTGAAATCAGTTTGTCTGCCTTATTTTCAAGATGTACCATGAGAATGGCCTTTTGCACTTGTGTTTCAGTTTCCTTATTCACACTTCCCCACCAATTGGTATGAGGATGTCTGCCCATGGCAACAATCGACTTCACAGTCGCATTTTCGATGTCGATCCGGTCAGTCAACACCAGGGATATCAGCAAAGCCCTCTCTTTATTTGAAATTTTCTGAATATCAACACCATTGATGACAGACTTTCCTGACAAAGGTTGCTGTAACCCGGCCAAAGTCCGCAATAACGTACTCTTACCGCTTCCGTTGGGACCGATAAGACAGACCATTTCACCTGATTTTACAACCAGATTTAAATCCGACTGAATAACTGAATTAATTTTTCGATGGGTATAACCAATTGTCAGCGAATAAGTTTTGAGAATAGTCATAACATACCGGGTTGAAAATAATATATCAAACAATTTTCTGTAAAATTATGTCAAATAAAACAATTTCCGCATCATTTTTTTGTTATTTTTGCAAATTATAAACACACAGCTATTGTAAATTTTGAATTATGCCACCGAGGAAACCTGTCAGAGCCACCATACAACCAAAAGAAGAAACCAAAACCATTCCTTTGAATGTATCTCCAAAGAGAAGTAAAAAGGGTAAATCAGCAAACAAAGCCGATGGTCCGGGAACCTGGAGTCAGATTGGCAGCTTCCTGTCGAGCGACCGGTTGCGTTTTATAATCGGGTTAAGCCTTTTCTTCATACTGATTTATTTTTCCATCGGAATGATCTCCTATTTCTTCACCGGCGCAGAAGATCAAAGCAAGATGGAACTTACGTTCAGCGAATTACACGGAGCAAGAAAAGAAATTCAGAATATCACATCATTCGGCGGAGCACTTTTTGCACATCAAATCATTCATAAAAGTTTTGGTATCGGCGCTTTTGCCATTCTTCTTTTTGCAGGCATTTTATCGTTCCGGCTCATGAACAAGCGGTTCTGTTCACTCTGGAAAGCTTTTTTTCACAGTGCCTTCTGGTTGGTATGGCTATCGGTAACACTGGGTTTTATTGATATCTATTTCAAGCCACAGATATTCTTTCTGCTTGGTGGTGAACATGGGGTTTATGTAAGCGAATGGCTTATTTCTTATATCGGCGAACTGGGATTACTGATGGCGATTATCGGCACTTTACTTATATATAGCATCATTACTACTGCCAAAACCATCACTTTCCTGCAGAATCTTTTTTCCGGAAAGAAAAATGATGCAATCGAAGAAGAAACTGTGGATCTGAATGATGAAGAAGATGATGAACCGAGCGTTGCAGTCGGAACAGAAATAGTACCGGAAGACTGGATTCAGAACAAAATAAATGAAGAAGATGCAGTTCATGTGGATGATAATGAAGAAGAAACACCCGTAAGAACAGCTGCCGACGATGTGGCTTTTGAGATTGAGAAACCGCAGAATGAGGAAGAAAACAAACCGGTCGACACCGGAGAAATTCATAACAACGAAGAAAATGACGATCCGTTTTATAATCTGGAGAAATTAGGAAAATACGATCCTACACTTGATTTGTCGAGATATAAATTTCCTACCCTCGATTTGCTGAAGGTGTATGGCACAGATAATGAAACGCAAATCGACATGAAGGAACAGAATGCAAATAAAGAGCGCATCACAACTACCCTTCAAAACTACGGAATCGAAATCAAAACTATCAAAGCAACTGTTGGTCCAACCATCACCCTGTACGAAATTGTACCGAAGGATGGCGTCCGCATTTCAAAAATCCGCAACCTGGAATACGACATCATGTTGAGTCTGGCTGCCACAGGTATCCGCATTATCGCGCCTATACCTGGCAAAGGCACCATTGGTATTGAAGTACCAAATGCAGACCCACAGGTCGTTTCGATGCATTCCGTTATTGCCTCCAAGAAATTTCAGGAGTCCAAATTTGAATTGCCAATTGCATTCGGAAGAACCATTACCAATGAAATTTTCATGGTCGATCTTACCAAAATGCCTCACTTACTGGTGGCTGGTGCAACAGGTCAGGGTAAATCGGTCGGACTGAATGCCATCATCACATCGTTGTTATATAAAAAGCATCCTTCGGCATTGAAATTTGTCTTGATCGACCCCAAAAAGGTTGAATTCAACATTTACGGCGACATAGAAAAACATTACCTGGCTAAGTTACCCGATGGTGAAGATGCCATCATTACCGACACCACCAAAGTAGTGGAAACCCTGAGTTCTCTGTGCCGTGAGATGGACGACCGCTACGACCTGCTCAAGAAAGCACATGTGCGTAACATCAAGGAATACAACGAAAAATTCATCAATCGACAATTAAATCCAGAGAAAGGGCACAAATTCCTTCCGTACATCGTGGTTATTGTCGATGAGTTTGGAGATTTGATTATGACAGCCGGCAAAGAAGTAGAACTCCCGATTGCCCGTATTGCTCAGCTGGCCCGTGCCATTGGCATTCACATGATCATAGCCACCCAGCGTCCGTCTGTGAATATCATCACCGGGGTTATCAAGGCAAACTTCCCTGCCAGGGTCGCTTTCCGTGTTTCCTCCATGATCGACTCCCGCACCATTATCGATGGTCCCGGCGCCAATCAGCTGGTAGGACGCGGAGACATGCTCTTTACTTCCGGAAACGAACTTATCCGGGTGCAGTGTGCTTTCGTAGACACTCCTGAAGTTGAGAATATCGTACACCATATTGGTGGACAGCAGAGCTATCCTTCTGCATTCTACCTACCGGAATATGTTGGCGCTGAAGGCGAAGGACTCGACATGAGCAGTGTCGACCTAAGCAAACGTGACCCACTGTTCGAAGAGGCTGCCCGCCTGATTGTCAGCTCACAACAAGGTTCTACTTCCAATATCCAGCGTAAATTTTCTATCGGATATAACCGGGCGGGACGAATCGTTGATCAGTTGGAGGTAGCCGGAATCATCGGTCCGAATGAAGGCAGCAAAGCCCGGCAGGTGCTCGTAATGGATGAATACCATTTGGAACAGATTTTGAAACAGTTGCACTGATTTAAATACTTACCACATCAATCACAGGAATCAACATAAATTTTGGTAAATAAAAGTTCCATTTGTTTATTACGGGTTAGTGATGATATTGTTATAAAAAAGAAAATAAATGCAGAAATTCATATACTCTATAATTCTATTCATAAATTCGATTTTCGTTATAAATGCTCAGCATAATACTGATGCAGAGCGAATTATAAAAAATCTTACCGAATCATTCCGTGCTCAGGCTGTCCGTTCGGAATTTATACTGAAGATTTCAGAGAAAAATGGTGTAAATTCGCAGCAGATTTCAGGAACGATTGTTTTGAACGCAAACCGGTTTTTCCTGAAAACAGATGAGTTGACTGTGTGGTTTGATGGTAAAACCCAATGGGCGTATTTAGAAAACAGCGATGAGGTAAATATAACAGAGCCTACTGCTGAAGAGCTTGCGGCGATCAACCCGGTTACGATTATTTCAGCATTTAAATCGGTCAGTAGGATTCAGTTCAGCAAACTGAAAAGCCAGACTAACCACATCATCGAACTCATCCCAACAAACAAAAAAGCCGATTTTTCGAAAGTAGAGATTCAGCTAAACAAAACATCCGGGAATTTGCATGCTATCAAGATAGAATACAAAAACGGATTAAAAAATGATTTGACTTTCAGAAACTATCAAAAAAATGTAGCCGTAAACCCACGTATGTTTATTTTTGATAAAGCAAAATACAAGGGGGCGGTTATAAATGACTTGAGGTAAGCGGAAAGCGAATAACGGAGAGCGGAAAGCGAAGGATGGTTTTGTCCTGAGGGGACAAGATAATAACATTCAGACATTAGACAATAATAAAACAAAAAGATATGACAGAAAAAGTACGATGCCTGATCATCGGATCAGGTCCGGCAGGATACACTGCCGCTATTTATGCTTCGCGGGCGAATTTAGCGCCGGTATTATATGAAGGTATGCAGCCGGGTGGTCAGCTTACGACCACAACTGAAGTGGAAAACTTTCCCGGATACCCGGAAGGAACAACGGGTACGGAATTGATGGCTGACTTGCGCAGGCAAGCAGAGCGTTTTGGAGCCGACATCCGTTACGGTCATGTTACCGCGACCGACTTGTCACAAGCCCCGTATAAAGTAACTGTTGACGGAGAAAAAGTGATTGAAACCGAAACTATTATTATTTCAACCGGTGCAACGGCCAAATATCTGGGGTTACCAGATGAAACCAAATATGCCGGCTCAGGAGTATCAGCTTGTGCAACCTGTGACGGATTTTTCTATCGTAAGATGAAAGTTGCCGTTGTAGGAGGTGGCGATACTGCTTGCGAGGAAGCTATTTATTTAGCCGGATTGGCAGAAAAAGTATACCTGATTGTTCGCAAGCCGTTCTTACGTGCATCGAAAATCATGCAGGACAGGGTATTCAAAAATTCCAAAATTGAAGTATTGTTTGAGCATGAAACACTCGGATTAACCGGTGACAAAGTGGTACAAGGAGCTAACCTGATTAAGCGTCGTGGTCAGTCCGACGAAGAACAGGTACACATTGAAATCGATGGGTTCTTCTTAGCCATCGGTCACAAACCTAACTCAGATATTTTCAAACCCTGGGTGGAAACCGATGAGGTAGGATATATCAAAACGATTCCTGGAACACCCAAAACCAATGTACCCGGGGTATTTGCTGCCGGCGACGTGGCCGACCCACACTATCGTCAGGCCATTACCGCAGCCGGAACCGGATGCCAGGCTGCGATTGAGGTAGAAAGGTATTTATCGGAGAAGGGACTTTAATTAGTGGTTAGTGGTGAGTGGTGACTGTAGACTGTAGACTGTAGACTGTAAAAAAAAGGCACATTATCGCATTTGCATATTGGCACATTAAAAAATTTATTGTACTTTTGCCGACGCAAATTTAAGCACGGGATGTAGCTCAGTCCGGTTTAGAGTACTCGTCTGGGGGGCGAGTGGTCGCTGGTTCGAATCCAGTCATCCCGACTTCAATAATACTACATTAATATTATATTCTTAAAAACTTACACAAACTCGTGTAAGTTTTTTTTATACTTTGATATTTTTTTTGAACAAAATTTACAATTTGTTG
>JACDJB010002862.1_pt1 | contig 11851 bp, 13 predicted proteins | sample 7454121 | NCBI WGS metagenome assembly JACDJB01 (sample SAMN14253290, study PRJNA609438) | sludge metagenome | isolation source: sludge after 25d culture with pyrite | collected 2018-12-20 | reverse complement strand
CCTTGCAGCTGCCCCAGTGGCCAAAGGTGGAAGACCAGGCGTCGGACGAGGCCGAGCCGCGGCCGGTGGGCATCAACCATTTCATCTACCGCCACCTGGCCTTGGGCGAGTCGGGGTGGCGCATCGCCGCCATTCCGCTGCGCGTCTTCTTCGAGGGGCGCGACGACGACCCGCGGTACTTTGACGGGCGCCTCAACCCGTACCTGCTGATCTTTCCCCTGGCGGCTCTATGGCCCGGCCGCCGGCGGGACCCGGTGCGCGACCGGGAAATTTACCTGCTGGCCGGCTTCAGCTTCTGCTACCTGATGATCGCCTTTTTCGGCACCGACATGCGGGTGCGGTACCTGGCGCCCATCTACGGGGCGCTCACGATCCTGAGTGTCTACGGCATGGCAAGGCTGGCGAGAGGGCAAGGAGAGGGCGCCGCACCGGCTTGGCGCCGCCTGGCGGTGGGCGGGCTGGTGGCGCTTCTGCTGGTGCCCAACGCGGTTTATCTCTCCGGGCTGTTCCAGCGGGTGCGGCCCCTGGATTATCTCGGCGGAGGGGTGGACCGGGACGCCTACCTGGCGCGGCACCTGGCCGAATACCCGGTCTTGCGGCACGCCAACGCCAATCTGGCACCCGACGCCCGCATCCTGGCGCTCTACCTGGGCAACCGCCTCTACTACAGCCGGCGCCACACGGTGGATGCCGTCGGCATTTTCGCCCGGGCGATGCAAGCGGCCGACGATGCCGATGGTGTCTGCCACAGGCTGAGGCAAGCGGGATTCACCCACCTCATGGTCCGCCACGACCTCTTCGCCAACTGGGTGGAAAACAACTGCGACGAGGCCTGTCGACAGCGCCTGGGCGAATTTGCCCGCCAGCACCTGAAGCCGTTGCACCGGAATGGGCCCTACGAACTGTTCGAGATGACCGGTTGCGGGGGGTGAGGCAAAAACCCCAATTCGAAATTCGAAGCACGAAATACGAAACAAATTCAAATTCTTAAAATTTAAACAAGCCAAACCAAAGCACTATTGCTTTTGTTCAGATTGGCCGAGTTATGCAGATTGTAAATCAAATTGACAATTTGCAAATACTGCAGTAGCCTTCATTCCCATGATCCCCCGCGATGTCCAACCATACATGCACCAACTCTTGACCGGATTTCCCATTGTTACGGTCACTGGTCCGCGACAATCGGGGAAAACCACCCTGGCCCGGGCTGTTTTTGATGAAAAGCCCTACCTGTCGCTGGAAGAGCCGGATACTCGGCAAATGGCCCTTGATGATCCGCGTGCCTTTCTGGACCGATTGCCGGAGGGCGCGGTTCTCGATGAAGTGCAACGAGCGCCCGAGTTGCTCTCCTACCTGCAGACCAACGTCGACACGGACGGCCGCATGGGAAGGTTTTTGCTCACCGGATCGCAGCAATTCGGCTTGATGTCCGGCATCAGCCAGTCGTTGGCCGGTCGCACGGCCTTCATCGAGCTGATGCCGTTTTCGATTCAGGAGTTGCAGGTCTCCGGCAAGATGCCGGCCAGCTTGGAGGAAATGCTGTTCAAGGGCGGCTACCCGCCGATTTACGACCGGGACCTGGCTCCCCGGATCTGGCTTTCGGCCTATGTGACAGCCTACGTGGAACGCGATGTCCGCCAGCTCCTCAACGTGCAGGACCTGGAAACTTTCCAGCGGTTCGTGCGGTTGTGCGCCGGCCGCAGCGGGCAGGTCCTCAACCTTTCCTCCCTGGCCGCCGATTGCGGGATCAGTCACAACACCGCCAAGGCCTGGATCGGCGTGCTCGAGGCCAGCTACCTTTTGTTTCGCTTGCGCCCTCATCACCAAAATTTCAATAAACGGGTGATCAAGTCCCCCAAGATCTATTTTTACGACACCGGCCTGCTGTGCTGGATGCTTGGCATCCAGGGACCCGACCAGTTGGTCACTCATCCGCTGCGGGGGGCCATATTCGAAACCTTCGTCGTCTCCGAGTTGGTGAAAACCCGACTGAACCGAGGGCAACGGGCCGACCTGTATTTTTTCCGCGACAGCGGGGGCCATGAAGTGGATGTGATTGCCGAGGTGGGCGACCGGTTGCAGCCCATCGAAATCAAGTCCGGCCAGACCCTCAACCGGGATTTTTTCACCGGACTGGAGCGATGGATGGCCTTGGCGGGCAGCAGAGCAGTGGCCCCGGCCCTGGTTTACGGCGGGAAGGAATCGCTGGAGCGAAAAGGAGTCCGCGTATGGGGCTGGCACGCGGCGGGGCGGGTTCTGGAAGGATCGCAGCCGTGAAGCGGGCCGTGATCTTCAAGCATTGGCAAAGGAAAATTATCCGACTATTTAATACAAAATAATCGGATAAAGGAGATCCCGAATTATGCGTGCTGCTGACTACCTTTCCGCCACGGCCCTTTCCAAGAAAACTTCCGCGACGCTGGAAGCCCTTGAAAAAGGTGAGACGGAGCGGCTTATCATTTTGAAAAACAATGCGCCCAAGGCCATCTTGTTGTCCATGGAAAGCTACGAGGCCATGCTGGAGGAGATCGAAGATTTGCGCCTTACGGCTCTGGCCCTCGCCCGACTGGACAGTTTTGACGGGAAGAAAGCCCTGTCCCACGATGACATTCGGCGAAAATTCGACCGATGACCTGGTCTGTCATCTATCATCATGCCGTGGAAGACGATCTTGAAAGCATCGGGCCATCGGCGGCCCGGCGGGTGGTCCGCGCTATCGATGCCAAGCTGACCGTTGCGCCGGTGCAATTCGGCGCTCCGCTGGCGGGAAACTTGGCCGATTTTCGCAAGCTGCGCCTCGGTGACTACCGGGTGGTCTACCAGGTGAGAGATCGGACGGTTGTGGTCAATTTGCTGCGGTTGGGTCAGAGAAGATGCTGAACGGTATACAGATATCCGATTCAGGTATAAATTGTAGGCAAAATGGTTACCGCGAATCGCTGGAGGTGGCAGATGGGGCAAATTCAATACATTGCCGATGAAAACAATATCATCACGGGTGTTATCGTGCCCATTGATCTTTGGCGAGAGATCGAATCCGAAAGGGAGACCGCTTACCTGTTGAAAAGTGAGGCGATGAAAAACCGCCTGGTCGATGCCAAAAACCGTGCAGAGGGGATTCCTTTTCGTATCCTGGCCTGCCGTTATCATTACAAGTAGAGAGCCCCTGCATCCCATGCCAAGTCCAAGTGTCTCCGTCATCATCCCGGCCTACAACGAAGCCCAGAGCATCGCCGACGTGGTGTCGAAGGTGCGCGCCGTGGGGCCGCAATTCCAGGTGCTGGTCATCGACGACGGCTCCGCGGACGATACCGCCGAAGCGGCCCGGGCCGCCGGCGCCGAGGTGCACCGCCATCCGTACAACATCGGCAACGGGGCGGCGGTGAAAACCGGCATCCGCAACGCCGCCGGCGACATCCTGGTCTTCATGGACGGCGACGGCCAGCACGACCCGGGCGACATTCCCCGGCTGCTGGATCATCTGCCCGCTTACGACCTGGTGGTGGGCGCCCGCACCTTCAAGGACCAAGCCACATTGGGTCGCGCCCTGGGCAACGCCGTCTACAACCGCTTTGCCGGCTACGTGGCCAAGTTTCCCATCCAGGATCTCACCAGCGGATTTCGTGCCGTCAAGGCGCACTTGGCTCGCGACCTGATTCATCTGCTTCCCAACACCTATTCCTACCCCACCACCATGACCCTGGCGGTGCTGCGCTCGGGTCTGAGCCTCAAGTACGTGCCCATCCGCACCGAGCGGCGCGCCAAGGGAAAAAGCCACATTTCGTTCTTCAAGGACGGGGTGCGCTTCTTCATGATCATCACCCGAATCTGCACCCTGTTTTCTCCCTTCCGGGTTTTTCTGCCGGTGAGCTTCGCCATGTTCATGCTGGGGCTGCTCTGGTACCTGTACACCTTCATTACGGGAGGCCGCTTCACCAACATGAGCGCCCTGCTCCTCACCACCTCGGTGACCATCTTCATGATCGGCATGGTCTCCGAGCAGATCTCCCAGATGCGCTTCGAGCGGCGGGGGGAAAGGGAGGAGGGGGGAGGAAAGGGCTGAGGGGGGAAACCTTTCTCCGATCTAATGGGCGGCGGGCAGTCTGACAGCGCAGCGGGCAAGGCCTGTGGCTCTTTTGATCATATCTTTATCGAAGGTCAAAAAGGCTTGATGGTCCTGTCCGGCAGCCAGATGAAGCGCGTCGGCAAAGTCGAGACCCTGGCTTTGCCAGGCGATTGCCTCGGCGACCATCGCGGCATTTCGCACCTGGACATTGGATAGGCCCAACAGCTTGATCAAAGCATCACCGATGACCTTCTTCGGGAACGCGTAGGCGTACCGAAGGACCCATTCGGTCTCCAGCAAGACTGTATCGGGGATAAAGACACGGTATCGGCTAAAGACGGCTTTGGCCGCCCGGTACTGGTCTTCATCGTCACGGGTGAGAAAGCGGACAACGACATTGGTGTCAACCGTCACCACGAGAAGCCTCCAGTGCGCCTCGGCGAATGGCGTCCTCCATGTCTTGCAATGACTTGGCCTCGCCCTTGTAGCAAAGACATCCCCCGACTTCCTCGATGAGCGTTTCAGGAAAGGGGGCCGCGGGCTTGAGCAGCACCCCGTCTGCGCAATCGATCACCACCAGCGCCTGCCCCGCTTCCCACCCCTGGGCTGCGCGCACGGATTTTGGGATGATCACCTGCCCCTTGCTTGATAGTTTCGTCGTTTGCATCAGATGTCCCTATGAAGTAAGAAATTTGTAAGACAACTTTAACTTAATCCAAGCCGGTGCAGCTGTCAAGTCATGGGTTAGCTTCAGGACCATGTTGACCGGCCGCCTTTCGCCATATGGAAAAAGGTTCGTCATTCCGGTCCCGTATCGAATTCCGCATCTCCTCCGTCATTCCTGCGAAAGCAGGAATCCATGTTCATCGGAACGAATTCCGCTTTTTTTCCGTCATTCCCGCGAAAGCGGGAATCCATGTTCATCGGAACGAGGCCTCGGAAAGCCGATCCGGAAATGACCACTGACCCCTGACGAATGACTAATAATGATGCCTTCGTAAAAAATCCGAATTGTCATCCCGAGCGCAGCGAGGGATCTCTTCGTAAAACGAAATGTATAATAATAGCTGATGCTTGAGATTCTTCGTCGCAAGCTCGTCGGAATGACAATGGCCGTTTTCGGCTTTTTTACGACGTTATCACTAATGACCGCTGACCAATGACCACTGACGAATGCCCAATGCCCAATCCCCATTCCCCCTTGACCCGCAATCCATTTTTTCAGTAACCTGCACGCCTGATTGCGATTTAAAAGAAGATCAACCGCGAGAATTAAGAAGGTGCCCCAGGGTTGAAGAAACAGCCCAAAATCCTTGTCCTCACCACCACCTTCCCCCGCTGGCGCGGCGACACGGACCCGCCCTTCGTCTTCGAGCTGTGCCGACGCTTGGCCAAAGACTTCGACATCATTGTCCTGGCGCCCCATTTTCCAGGCAGCCCGTCCGAAGAAAACATGGACGGCATCCGGGTCGTGCGCTTCCGCTACTTTTTCGAACCTTGGGAAAAGCTGGCCTACGGCAGCGGAGGAGGGATCCTGGCACGGATCCGTATCAATCCTCTCTGGGGGCTGCTGGTCCCCTTTCTGGTTGCGGGCCAAATACTGGCGACGCTCCGCATGCTGCGAAGGGAGCGGTTCGACCTGATCCATTCCCACTGGCTTGTTCCTCAGGCATTGACGGTTATCATTGCCCGCGTGCTTTTAGGCCGAGACATTCCGCTTTTGGCAACAGCCCACGGCGGCGATCTCTACGGGTTGCGCGGCAGACTTATGGATCGACTGAGGGGGGTCGTCCTGAAAAAAACCGCCGCCGTGACCGTGGTGAGCCGTGCCATGGCCGAAGATCTGGTGCGGGCCGGGGTGCCACGGGAAAAGGTGCGCGTGATTCCCATGGGCACGAATCTGACCAACCTATTTTGTCCGGAGCCTGATTCCCGCAACCCTAAACAGGTGTTATTCGTCGGCCGCCTGGTGGAAAAAAAAGGATGCCGTTACCTGATTGAGGCTTGGCCAAAAGTGATCGCAAAGGAAGCCGGTGCGCGGCTTTTGATCGTGGGGGACGGACCGGAACGGGAAAATTTGGAAAGGCGGGCGTTGCAGATGAAGACGGGAGATAGCGTCAGATTCTTGGGCGCTCTGCCGCAGGCCTCACTGCCGGATTTGTATCGATCGTCGGCGGTGGTGGTCTTTCCGTCGGTTGTGGGAAGGGGAGGGGATAGGGAAGGATTCGGACTAGTGCCGGTTGAGGCCCTGGGCTGCGAGTGCGCCGCGGTGGTGACGGATCTGCCGGCGATGCGGGATATCGTTCAGGACGGGAAAACGGGGTTGGTGGTTCGGCGGGAGTCTTCGGAGGATATAGCCGGGGCGATCCTGCGGCTGTTGAAAGACCCGGCGCTTTGCCGGCGTCTGGGGCAAAACGGCAGGCGGTATGCGTTAAGGCGGTTTGAGTGGGGGAAAATTGCCGGGGGTTATAAAGAGCTGATTGAAGGTGTTTTTTCCAGAAGCCAGATGTAGCCCGGACACAGAAAGTAGAAGTGACGGGAGATCAAGCGGGCCATACGCGCCTTGATGCTGCCCTCCGGCAGCAGATAGGATAATTCGTATTTGGATGGATTTTCGATGATTCGAGAAGTGTAGTCGATGCGCCGAAATTGCTTTACCAAATGTTTCAGCCCCCGACACGAAAGGTGCTTTTCGTAGTAAAAGGGCGCCTTTCCCGCAAAACGGACATATCGATTTGCCAATGTACCGGGAAGCCAGGAAAGAAAAGGGAGCCGGTAGTGGGGTTCAACGATTTGCAGGCGGTTTCCGGCGGAAAAAAAGCAGACACCGCCAGGCTTCAATACTCTTTCGATTTCGGCCATCATCCGCCATGCGTCGGGAACGTGCTCGTAAACCTGGGCGCAGATGACCACATCGAAACTTTGAGGTGAGAAGGGAAGATTCATCGAATCGGCGACGAAAAATTCAAGATTTGCTTGCCTGTAGTTTTTAGCGGCATGGCCTACCGCTCGTGTGTCGATGTCGATACCGGCCACGGTGCGAAACGAGCCGGCGAGAAAATTGGGAATTGCACCGGTCGAAGAACCGACGTCCAATAGATCCATATTCTGGAAACGCGGGCCGAAATGATCCTTTAAAACGGCCTCGATGGTCCGAGCTTTGCGCTCTCGACCCTCGCGGTCGTACATCGACAACATTTTTTCAGAAAAATTGGGTTGATAGCCTCTTTGATCCATTTTCGGGTTTATGACTTTCGATTTACATTGCTGGTTATATTCGATGGCTACTTTCTAAAACCTGTTCGAACAGCTCCCGATACTCGGAAACCATCCGCTCCAGAGTAAAATACTTTTCCACCTTGGCGCGGTTGTATTCACCCATCTCTTTGCGCAGTTCGGGAGAGTCGGCAAGCTGGTTGATGCGTTCAGCAAACTGATCGACGTCGCCTACCGAGCATAAGAATCCCCCCTTCTCATGGTCTATCTGTTCTGGGAGAGAAGAGCAATCACTGGCCACTATCGGCAGCCCACAGGCCATTGCTTCCAGAATTGAGAGGCAAAAACCTTCTCGGACTGATGGATGAAGAAGGATGTCCATGGTCCGATAAAGAGCTGGCATTTTTTGGTATGGAATTTTGCCGACTGATTTTAGTTTATTTATCTTCTCAATGCTGTTTCTGGTTCTAAGGCCATGAGTGTAATAAATAGTTACATTATTTGTTAATCGTTCAGCTATCTCAGGCAACCAGTGAGCACCTTTTCGGCGAGTAAGATTGCCCGAGAAAAATACACGAACCACCTGTCCAGTTATCTTTGGTTTACTGGGCGCGAATCGGTCTGTATCGATGCCATTATAAATAATGCGAATAGGTTGATAAATATTAAGGTCATTTCTGGCCAAGTTTGCAGTAAAGATGCTCACCGCAGTTATTGCTTGGGCATTTTTTACGGCCAGTCGAGTCCAAAGATGCAAATCGCTGGCATAATGGATATTTTGAATCAAAGAATTGTATTGGCGTAACCAGTTATCCAGGACATAGTTTTGAAAAGACAATACCAAGGGAACTCGTTTTTGACGTGAGAAAATGGCATAATCTGGAGTCGTGTGAACTAAAGATGGCTTTGAGTTTCGAAAAAGAAAGGGAAGGGCCGGCGGGAAATATTCCCACCGGGGATTATAGCCACAAACCTTATATCCATCGAGATGCTCTTCTATCATCTTGTGGACTACGTAAGCGCCATTCCCTTTGGCCATTGGACTTATAATTTTGAAATTTTTAGGCATTTGGAAATTTAAGGTTGGTTGTTAGTTTCTTTCAGGGGTGGTCCCAAAGGACAATCGAATACTCTCAACGGTCCGACTGATCTTGATCAGCGAGGCGATCATGAATACCTTTATCCGGTCTGCGCTTGACAATTCCGGATGTTTGAGAATCCACAACGAGGATTCCATGGCAGATCGATACGGTTTGAGCCCTGAAGATGGGAGGAAGTTAAGATGCATTCGGCGTAAGGTGTAGCGTCCCCCTTCGACCCGACGTGCTTGGCGGATTGCTGCTAAAATAGAATTCCTAGCTGATGTGCGCACGATTGTATCGGGTGCGTATTTGAGGCCTAAACCAGCCTTGGCGGCGCGCCAAGACCATTCTCGGTCTCCTCCTGACAAAAGTTTCTCGTTAAACGGACCGATTCGTTGGAATTGAGAGCGACTAACGAATAAGTTCGCAGTGGCCGTGAAACCCAGTTTTTCTATATTTTCAAACTGCTGAAATCCCACCAGATGCTGGTATTGTTCGACAGGAGTCAGTTTTTCATGCTTTATAAAAGAGACCTCACCTCCAACAATACAGCTTTCTTTTTCGTGGAGCAGCGCCCTGACACCGGCCTCAATCCAATTCGGATCGGGTCGGCAATCGGCGTCGGTGAATGCCAGTATTTTTCCATGTGATGCAGCGACACCAACATTACGGGCGGCATAACTCCCCGGAGTACGGCAAAGAACAATCCGGGCGAAATCTGAGAACACTTGATAAAGGCGGATGGGTGAGCTTGAGTTGTTGTCTACAACGATGACTTCCAAACGGTCTTTAGGCCAAGTTTGAGCATTTAAAGCATCCAAACAGGCAGAAAGCCCATTCTGGTCGTTGTAGACGGGTATGATTACTGTGACAAAAATATTTTCGAGGTTATCTAACATAGTTTTTGATGGCTTTCGATGACCAGTAAATCATTAAAAATTGACGGCATCCTGCCACAGGGGGCACCCTGGCGGATACCAACGAACACAGAATTTGGCGCATTTTCCAGGATTTCGGCCAGGCCCTGAGCCGAATGGCGCAACACCTCTACTGCGGTTAACCTTTCACACTAAAACTCCATCAGCCGTTGTATACCTTTATTTCAACGACCATCGATCTGCAGGTGCTTCCAAAGCTTAGATCTCATAGCCACCAAGGGATAGGTGTTGCGTCTATACTTTTGACAAAATGATGAAATGTGAAAAAGTGCAGGCCTGACACCTTTGTGCAGATTTAGACTTTTTTTGGGTTTTATTGGTAACGAGCAGGTCAATGCCTGTGGCTTTAACGGCACCCATACGTTGACTTTATCGCCATTCAGGCCAGTCGGGTTTTGCTCTATTTAGGAGCCTACCAGGTACTTACCGGCGTGGATGGTGAACAGGGGTTGCATGGTTGTCGCTCAGTCTTTCCGCACGACCTTGTACTGCGACCCCGTTCTGAAATACTGGTCTATCTCCGCATAGGCCACATCATTACCACACACAGCAACACCCAAGAACCCAGCCAACCTGTCCCACACCTGAAGCCGTATTTTGTGGAATAGTGAGACAACCTGTGGCCAGTTGTGATTCGTCAGTCCATCGGTGTGCTGAATGAAATTCAGTTCATCCAACAACGAAGGCACAACCACCACCTCATTGTGGTTTAGCCTTAAAAGCTTCGAATACCAAAGATCATCTGCAGTCGGCGCAATTTTCAGGAACGAGTCATCTGCAATATCCTGCTCCCGGAACATCGCTCTGGTAAGCACCACACCTCCGCCAAATGTAACAATGTAGTCGTCCTGAACAAGCGCTGGCTGGTTAATCAGGTTCCAATATAGGTAGGAAGTCTTCTTTCCAAGGAAGTTGATTCGCTTGGTTCGCACCCGCGCTGCAACCGGCTTACCATCCGAATCCTCATAAACCGCAAGCAACCCGCTCAGCCAGTCCCGGCCATAAAAGATGTCGTCGTCTGCGGTTATGATCACATCATCCGGCCCTGCTTCTCGCAGCATGGGCATAAGCTTCCGGTAGGGGCCGGTGTTGGGCACCCAACGAACGCTAATGCGGCTTCTGCTTTCAGCTGGCAGGGAGGCAATCAGCTGGTCGATCGACTCACTCTTCGCCATGCCCTGGTCCCTCAAGTATGGCTCTTTCGAAACCCAGAGGTTGATCTGGGCAGAGAGCCGGGATTGCAGCAAGAGGGAGGTCAGTGCGATCCGGCAGAGGCTTAGCCTTTGGAAGGTGGTGGTTAGATTAACAGTTACCAAGGAAATATACCGAAGTTGGTTCAACAAATAATTTGCGCGTTCAGGACTGGCCAGCTCAGGAGATTATCGCTGACGGCTACTCAACGAAGGCGTGTGCGGTTAGCACGCTGTGCATCAGCGACTTCACAGCTAGCCTATCCTCTACCAATAGCGGGCTCTGTCTCGCCACAAAAACGCAGTTTTTCTCAAATCCGAATCAAAAACGTGGGCCCCAAAAAAACAAAATAGGATACAATCAATCCAACGAGTTAAACTTGGACAAATTGGCCACTCGCCCAAAAAAACTTAACTCTAAAAGCATAAAAAGAAACATCACTTTCGAGGAAAAAGCACTTTAGCCCCCCTAATAATTTTTTTGGGCAACACAATCCTGAGCAGACAACGAGCTCGGGCTCGCCAGGAAATCCCATATTCCCTAAGTTGGCTTAACGCGTACCATCGATAACCTGAAGCTATATTCCGGAGAATAGCACCAACTATTTTTCTCTCAACAAAAAGTTTGAGATACCCCCTTTCTCGCTCATTAACGACTTCGGAACTAAACCCGATAAGGCTCACACACTTACTCGGGGCATGCTTTTTTTTCATTATAGAGCTTGTATTATTTTCTGAATCAACAAAATAAGTCGCTAAAACTTCATTCACATAGGCCAAAGAGGAATTCAATGCTATCAAGCCCCAAACGTATTGGTCCTCTCCGTAAACCTCACCGACTGGAAACCAAATATTCTCTTTAAAAAACAATCGCTTTGGTACAACAATTGCCGAAGAACATATAAACCCATCAACAGAATATATAGCTTCAAAAAAGCCTCTTGACAGCCGCTGGCCATTTATGAAACAAGGGGGAAGTAGGATATCGCGCACCCACACTCCGTCATTCAGCACTTGTCGATGCCCTGCCCCATACATACCACACCCAGGATTCGCATTTATCAGGTCGCACATTTTCTCCAAATAATTTCTTTCCCAAACGTCATCAGCGTCAAGAAAAGCAATAAATTCATGCTTGGCTTCGACTACCCCCCTATTGCGGGCGCTGGATACGCCACTATTAGTTTGGCTAACAACTCTTATCCTCGAGTCCTCCAGCGGATGTTCCTAGGGTATATTCGCACAACCATATGAAATAATTGTTAAATCCTGCAAAAATGGGAAAAATTGGTAGACACCAAACCGTAATATTTCCATTTACTATGCATGCGTTTGCTGATATAAGCGGTAGTCACCATG
>JACDJB010002861.1_pt1 | contig 11857 bp, 7 predicted proteins | sample 7454121 | NCBI WGS metagenome assembly JACDJB01 (sample SAMN14253290, study PRJNA609438) | sludge metagenome | isolation source: sludge after 25d culture with pyrite | collected 2018-12-20 | reverse complement strand
GCCAGCCGACGCCCCCGCCGAAGCCTTCACCCCCTCACTCGACCCCCTCGCACAGATCCAGGCTGTAGGTCCGCCTGCCTTCCCCCCTGCCGTTGCCGACTCCACCGCGCGACGCCGGGCTGCCGCACAGGCGTTTGTTACCAGCTGGGCCGAACGCAAGGGCGAGGTAGCGCCAGGTGTGCTCTCACAGCTCGAGAGTGCACTGTTGGACGAAGACCTGCTGCGCTCAGCGTATTACCAGACCCAGCTGCAGGATGTAAGCAGTTCGCCGTTGGAGCGAGCCCGGGTGCAATGGGATCAGGCCAGCTGGCTGGCAATGAAACACCGGGCGGCCAGCGACCTGTACGGCGCAACCCTGGTAGCTAATTGGAAGGCCGAGCTGCCCGCAATTCGCCAGGCCACGCATGATGCCTTCAGCCAGGCTGAGGAACTCCTGCGCAAACACATCGAGACACTCGCGCCCGACCAGCAGGCTGAAGCTACCTACAATCTCTATCGCGAGGCGCTGATGTGGGGGTTGTTGGGGCTTTACCCTGACCCCGATCTGGTCTTCCTGGCCAATGCCAAGAACGACGCCCTGCTGCAATGGCAAAACGCATCCGGCCTGCTCACGGTCGCCAGCATCGGACCTGGCGATGAGGTCCATTTCAAGCTGATCGACGCCAGCCAGTCGGAGTAGGGGATGGGCGTCCTTTATCTCGTCTCTACCCCCATCGGGAATCTGGAAGACATCAGCCTGCGAGCGCTGCGTGTGTTGCGCGAAGCAGCGCTAATCGCAGCCGAAGATACCCGGCATAGTGGGCGGCTACTGCACCATTTCGGCATTGATAAGCCTCTTCTGAGTCTGCACGAACATAACGAAGCCAGCCGCATCCCTGCTCTGCTGGCTGCGCTCGACCGCGGGGAGTCCATCGCCCTGGTCACCGACGCCGGCACACCGGCGCTCTCGGATCCCGGACACCAGCTTGTGCGGGCCGTAGTCCGCGGCGGTCATACGGTCAGTCCTATCCCCGGCCCCAGCGCCGTGCTTGCCGCCCTGGCCCCCTCTGGCTTGCCCACCGATCGTTTCCTCTTTCTTGGTTTCCCACCGCGCAAGCACGCTGCCCGGGCAGAACTATTGCGAAGTGTAGCGGCTGAGCCGGGTACTCTCATCTTTTTCGAGTCGGCTCAACGCCTCGCTGACCTGTTAAATGACGTCGTTACCGTACTTGGGGCCACACGCCAGGTCGTAATTGCACGTGAAATTACAAAACTACACGAAACGTACTGGCGTGGAACGGCAAAGGAGGCAATCGGCGCCTTTGCTGAGCCACCTCTTGGTGAGATCGTTGTGATGGTGGGGGGAGCGCCGCCCGAAACCGGCCCAGTTGCGAGCGCCGATGTCGAAAGTGCACTCGCGGCGCTCTTGCGCGGCGGTATGGGAGCGACCGACGCCGCCCGTTTGTTGGCCACCCTGACTGGCCTGCCGCGGCGGGACCTGTACCGATTGGCCACCAACAGCGATCTCATCAACGATGAAGCATAGCCGCCACCCGCAAAGTCGTAGGGAAATCGTAGGGCGAGCGTGAGCGGCGATAAGCATACCGTTAGGCAAAAGGGCTTGACACGTCCATGCCGCGGCGCTATACTTACCGTAGCAGCGTAGGAGTTCCCATGATACTCCGGCGCTCAGGAAACCCCGCCATGAACATGGTTGCCGTGGTTCTCGATCCGACATAGCAGGCACTCGCAATCTCCGCGGGTGCCTGTTTTTGTTTGCGGCGGGCAATCTTCAAACCCTTTTCTCCACAGGAGGTAGTGCGAATGGACTCGGCGATGATCAGCAAGATCATGAAAGCCAAGCAGTATGCGCAAGAGCGCGACCGGATGCACTTTCGTTCGTTCACGGTGGTCTTTACCGGCGACCATCGTGATCACACCGTCACTTACAACGCCGGAAGCTGGAACTGCAATTGCGATTTCTTCCTCCAGCGGGGGGTGTGCAGCCACACCATGGCCATGGAGAAGGTGCTCGAGGGGATGCTGCCCGCCGTCGCAGAGGCTGAGTTAGTGCCAGTCATGGCTTAGGCAAGCCGGGGCGGGATCGGCGGCGCAAGCGCGACGCCAGAGCGCAACACTTAGCCCGCCGATCCCGCCCCTACCGCTGAACCAACCAGACGCCTGCGAGGATTAAGGCGCCGCCCAAAGCGATCCAGATCGTAAGCGGCTCGCCTACTACCAGCACAGCCAGCAGGGCGCCCACCAGGGCAGTTCCATAGAGGTAAAGACCTACACGTGAGGCGGGGGTAGTGGACAGCATGTCCTGCCACCAAAGGTTGCCCAACGCGCCTGCGCCTAAACCCAGCAGGAGCAGGCTAATCCAGGTAAGGGGCTGTTGGGGCCAGAAATCGCCTTCGATGGCAACCAGTGGCGCCAGGCTGACAACGCCGCAGGTGACTCCCAGGGCCAAAAGGACGAGCGGAGGGGTAAAGGCCAACATCCGCTTGCTGTAGACAATGTAGACAGCTGCCGACAGCGCCGAGGTCGCAGCCAGTAAATCGCCGCGCCAGGTCTGCGAGGTGACGCGTACCTCTGACAACTGTCCTCCGGAAAGAGCCACCGCGCCCATGAGGCCAAGTCCGATGCCGGCGATGACGCTCCAACGCGGACGTTCGCGCAGCCAGATGACGGCCAGAACAACCACGAAAATGGGCGTCAAATTGATCAGGAAACTCGTGTTGAAGAGCGTGGTGTAATTGAGGGCCAGGTTCTGAGTGCCGTAGAGCAGCGTAAAGCCGAAAATGCCCAAAATAACATAATCCCACGGATGGCGCCGAAGCGATTCCCAAGCGGCTGCGCCCTTGCCCGCGGCCAGAACCACACCCCAAAGCGGAACAAGCGCAAGCAGCCAGCGCCACAGCGCTGCCGCCATCGGCCCAACATCGCGCATCGCCAGGGCCACAAGATAGACCGCCGAACCCCACAGCGCGACGACCAGTAGCGGCATCACCTGGCGCAAACGCAAGATCGCGGAGTGCGGCAGTCGCCGCGGCAGTCGCCGGGGCAGTCGCCCTACGTTCATTTCCGTTTGGCTGCCTGTTCGGCTGCGCTCGCGCTGCCCGTCCCAGCGCCGAAGTCTTCCAAACGATCCCCCTGCAAGCGCAGGGATAGCGCCTGCGAGACGCTGTCGGCGCCCATGCTGATACCATAAATGGTGTTGGCTGCCTCGATCGTGCCGCGGTTGTGCGTAATCAGAATAAACTGCGCCTCGCGCGCCAGTTCGCCTAACACCTCACGCACACGCCCGATATTGGCTTCATCCAGGGCGGCGTCCACCTCATCCAAGACACAGAACGGCGTCGGGCTGACGCTGAGGATGGAGAAGATGAGCGCGGCGGCGGTCAATGACCGCTCGCCCCCTGAAAGCATGGCAAGGTTAGCGGCCTTCTTGCCGGGCGGACGGGCGATGATTTCGACCCCGGTCGTGTTGAGATCGGCAGCGTCGGTCAGCATCAGCTTCGCCGTCCCGCCGCCGAACAAGCGCGTGAAATAGCGTGTGAAGGCCTTTGCCACAGCTTCGAAGGTTCGCCGGAACTCCATTTCCATCAAGCGATCCAGCTCAGCAATCACCTTTTGCAGTTCAGCGCTGGCAGCTTCCAAATCGCCAGCCTGCTGATACAGGAAGTCATAACGAGTCTGCGTGGCGGCAAACTCGGTCTGGGCGCTGGGGTTGACCGGTCCCAAGCGGTTGAGTACGCTCTTCAGGCGATGGATTTCCGCTTCTGTCTCTACCGGCAACGACGACACCCTGGGGAGAGCAGTGACGATCTGATCGAAGGGGAGCGGCTCTTGGGCCGGGACTCCGGGCTCGCTCTCGGCCCCTTTGTATTCAAAGGCGACGAGGCCAAAATCGCCTTCGATCTGGCTGCGCAGATAGGCGAGATGGTCGTCGGCCCGTTGTTGGGCCAGTTGCGCCTGATTGAGCTGCAATTGTTCCTGATGCAATCGATTGCGCAGACCCTCGCCCTGGCGCTCGTGCTCAAGCCATCCGGTCTCAAGCTGATCAAGCTCGGTCTGGGCTGGATCGATCTTGCCGGCGAGCGAGCGATAGGCAGCATCGGTCAAGGCGTGATCTTCCTGCAAGCGGGACAGCGTGGCCTCCTGCGCGGCGATCTCGTCGATCAACATCAGGATGCGGCGGTCCCGCTCGGCAACCTCGTCCTCGGTCTGCCGCACGCTGGCCCGATGGCTCTCGACCAACGCCCCTTGGCTGCGCCGTGTCGCTTCAATAGCGTCCAGTCTTGCCTGCGCCTGAGCCACCGCCTGCACCAGCCCGCCGGTGGACAATGCAGCCAGCCGCTCCTCCAAGGCAGCGATGCGGGCGGCAGTCTGGTCCTGCTGGGTCTTGAATTCGTCGACTTCCTGGCGCAGTCCTGCAAGCTGCCGGCCCAGGTTCTCCATCTCCACAGCCAGTTTGGCCGCGCGCTCGCGCCGCCACCCTTCAGACTGGCGGGCGCGGTCGATAGCACCCTGGATGCGACTCAAGTGGGCTGTTCGCTCGCGTTCCGTCTCGCCCAGAACCGACGACTGCCGCACCAAAGCGGTCAGTTGTTCGTCCACCGAGCGCAGCGCCTGATTCAGCGCCTCGATCTCCTGGCTGAGGGCATTGAAGCTGGCTTCGACTTCTTCAATCTGGCCTGGCAGCGAACGCCATTCGCGCTCGCGGCTCAGCATACCGCCTCTCGCGCCGGACCCACTGCCCTTCTGATCGCGGCTGCCGCCGCTGACGCTGCCGCCGGGGTGGACGAAATCGCCTTCGAGCGTGACGATCCGGGGCCGTTGGTCGCCACCACCGCCACGGCTGACACGACGCGCAGCGGCCAAATCGGTCACAATAAGGATCTGGCCCAACAGCAGTTCCACCGCCGGCGCTACCGCGCGTTCGGAGCTGGATGCGGTCGGGTACGACCGTGGGTCGTACCCGACCACATCTGCCGCCCAACCGATAACGCCGGGATCACGTGGAAGAGGCAGCCGTGACAATGGGCGCAGGTTGTCAAGTGGCAGAAAGGTGGCGCGGCCGCCTTGCGTTTCCTTGAGATAAGCGATCGCGGCCTGAGCGTCCTCCCATCTGGCGACCACAATATCCTGGATACGGGCGCCCAGGGCAACTTCGATGGCCTGTTCGAAACGATCGGGAACGTTCAAGAGCGTAGCCATCGGCCCCAGGATGCCGCCCAACTGACCGCGCTGGGTGGCGGCCATGACCTGGCGAACGCCGGCAAAGAGGCCCTCACCCTCGCTGCGCAGGCGATCGAGCAGGTCGAAGCGGGCCCGTAAAGCCCGTAGTTGCGCCTCCAGCTCGGCCCGATGGCTTTCGTGTTGGCCGCGCTGGGCAATAAGCGCCTGGCGTCGCTTGTCCGTTCCCTGGTGCTGCTGGCGCAAGGCGGCGATCTCCTCGCCCAACTTGCGGAGATCGGCGCTGGCAGCATCGAATTCCCCTTGCAGCCGGCTGGACTCAGCGGCTGATGCGTCGGCGGCGGTCACTTCAGCGCCGAGTTCGGCCTGGACGCTTTGGCGGCGCTCTCTGGCCTGGACGATGCGATTCTCACGGTCCGAGAGGCGCGAGGTGAAGTCGAGGTGTTTGCGGCGAGCGCCTGCCAGTTCGGCGTCGGTCTGGCGGCGTTCATTTTCGAGGGCAGCCAGCTCATTGCGGGCCTGCGCCAACTTTTGCTGATGCTGCTGACGCTGTTCGGCGACGGCGGCAAGCATAGACTCAGTCTCGGCGAGGCGTTCGCTCTCGCCCTGACGCCGGTTCTCCAGCACCACCCGCTCCTGCTCGGAACGCGCGCGATCCGCCGAGAGGCTGCGCAGGCGCTCGGCCCCAACTGCCTGTTCTCGCGCTTGTTGGTTACGAGCATCGGCCTGCCCATCAAGTTGTCGCCTCCACTCGGCCAACTGCGCCCTCAGGCCTGCCTGGCGCTCTCGCAGCGAGGCAGTCTGGGCGCTATGGGCGTCGATTCCGGTCTGGGTGCGGTCGAGGATGCCCTGCCATTGCGCCACCGCGGCCCGAGCATCGACCAGTTTGCCCAGGGCAAGACGCCAGTTGTAGCCATACCAGACCAACAACAGTTGGCGCAGTTCAGAACTGATTTCCTCGTACTGGCGAGCGCGCTCGGCCTGGCGCTCCAGTTGGCGCAAGCGCGGGCTGATCTCGGCGATGATGTCACGCACGCGCGCCAGGTTGTCGTGCGTCTGTTCGAGCTTCTCCAGCGTCTGACGGCGCTTGTTGCGGTAAGTGGTGATGCCGGCGGCTTCTTCAAACAGTTCGCGGCGGTCTTCGGGGCGCAAGGCCAGGGCCTGGTCGATGAGACCCTGGCCGATGACCAGATGAGTGCGGCGACCCAGTCCAGAACGGTCAAGTAGTTCCTGGACATCGCGCAGCCGCACCTTCTGTCCGTTGAGGAAGTACTCGTTCTCACCTGAGCGGTAGGCGCGGCGACCAATAACCACTTCACTGAAGTCTAGCGGTAGCCAGTTGTCGGCATTGTCCAGGGTCAACACGGCTTCGGCCATGCCCATCCGGGCACGCTCACTGGACCCATTGAAGATCATGTCGTCTGTCTTCTTGCCGCGCAGCGTTGTATAAGATTGTTCGCCCATCACCCAGCGCACGGCGTCGGCCAGATTCGATTTGCCGCTGCCGTTGGGGCCAACGATGGCGGTGATGCCGTTATCGAAGACAAATTCGGTCTTGTTGGCGAAGGTTTTGTAGCCGTGGAGGTGCAGTTTTTTCAGGCGCATGGATGGCGGCAAAGCATTCAGAGAACGGCTTGCGCTAGCGATCGCAGCGGCGAAGCAAGGATAGAAGGTAAGAACAGGTGCAGAATGAGTGCGAGAATCAAGGCCGCCAGACCGGTCAGCATCAGCCGACGTCGATCACGCGTCAACAGGCCGTGAACGCTGCCCGTTACCAACGGCTCGGCCACCAGAACGCTCAGCGTCGCCCAGGCGACCATCTCGGCCAGTATCCACGGCGGGATACCGGCGACCACGGCTAAAGGACTGGCTGCATCGAAGAGATTGGCCGTCCACAACCCCAGGATGCTGAGTTCGCGTGCGGCTACGATCAAGGGAAGCAGGCCGGCTGTCAGGGCGCCGCCCGCCAGCAACAAACCCGTACGCCGCACAAACGGAGTCAGCCAGACAGCCAGCGGCTCGCTGGTGCCATCACGGCTGCTTAGCCAGAACATCTGGCTGGCAATGTAGTTGGTGCTGCCCGGTACAGCGGACTGCGCCGCCATCGGGCCAAGGATGCGGCTGGCGACCAGGCTGAACAGGAACACCAGCGCCGCCCAGAAGACAACGAAACGCAATGCGATGTCGATGCGCGCATGGCGCAGCGACCACAGCACAAACGGCCAGACTAACAGACCGCCAGCCACAGGCAGGACGGTTTGCTGCTGGGTGAGGAAGCCCATGGCCATGCTGAGGATCAGACCAGCGGCCAGGGCTACATAGAGGAGGGGATCGGTGCCAAGAAGTCGCATGGGTGGCGGGGCCACCGGCTTCGCCTTCTGCGGGTGGCGAGCAGTCGAGTACGACTGCTCAGCGGGTGGCGGGTGGCGGGTGAAGCAGTGTAGCACGTCTGACCACGCCGCACGAAATAGACCACAAATTCCGACTGTCGCCTTGTCATCCCCGGTCGTACGCGACCGGCGTCTACTTCCTCAACAGGCACTCGTCAGGACTGCGCCGCCGCGTGCGCAAGAGACTACGCGCAATGCCATCGGTCAAAACCAATTGGCGAGGCGCAACAAAGTCGGGTGGAGTCGGAACGACGCGGATGCCGGTTGGATCAAGGCCGAGATGATGGCAGAGCAGCAGCCCAAAATCATAACGGCTGATCGGCGTAGGCCCCACCAGGTGAAGGACGCCGCTGAAGGGGACGCCGGCCAGATCGACAAGGCTGGCGGCAAGATCCGGCGCAAAGACTGGGCAGCGGATCTGATCGGTGAACAGGGTCACGGTTTTTCCGTCTCGCAAGCCCTCAACCAGCCAGGTGGTGCTGTGATCAAGGGGGGAAAAGCCATAGATGAGCGAGGTGCGGACGATGACGGGGGCGGGGTGCAGTTGGCGCACCAGCGCCTCGGCCCTGGCCTTGGCGCGACCGTGCGGATTGAGCGGGTCAGGTTGGCCGGAAAGCGGCTCGGGGCAGGGCAGAGCTGCCTCGCTGTAACTCTCAGCCGTGCCATCGAACACAATATCGCTGGAGAGGTGAATGAGCCGGGCGCCACCCTGGGCGGCGGCAGCGGCGATGTGGGCGCTGCCGCGCACGATGATGGCGTCGAAATCGACCGGCTGGCGGGCAATGGCCGTGTGCAGGATAAGATCGGGCCGGATGGCGCGCACAGCCGCGGCGACGGCCTCAGCCTGGCCAATATCCAGGCACAAAGGCGTCAGCGCAGGGCCGGGGTGAACAGGCTGGCGATGCCATCCGGCCCAAACTTGCCAGTCTGTAGGAAGACTTGCCAGCAGGTGACGGCCCAGGTAACCGCTGGCGCCGGTAATCAAAACTCGCATAGGCAGGTCAATCCTATCCTCGCCGGTCCCAAATCGCTAATTGCGCTCACCACTTGTATAATCTCGCCCATCGATGTCCACCACAACCGCCACTGGCGCACTAACCGCCGCCCGCCCGCCGCGCTGCCAGCCCGATCTGCCCATTGCCGTGTTCGATTCGGGCGTTGGCGGACTCTCCGTATGGAGCGAACTGGCGGCCCTGCTTCCCAACGAAAGCACGATCTATCTGGCCGACCATGCCCATGTGCCCTACGGCGCCCGGCAAGCCGCTGACATCGAGGCGCTAACCCAGGCGGCAGTGGAATGGCTTCTGGCCCAGGGGGCCAAGCTTGTCGTCATCGCCTGCAACACCGCCTCGGCCGCAGCCCTGGTGAGCTTGCGGCAGCGCTGGCCTTCGACGCCTTTCGTGGGGATGGAGCCCGCGCTCAAGCCGGCCAGCGAACGCACGCGCACAGGCAAGGTGGGTGTGATGGCCACACCGACAACCTTGCAGGCCGGTCGCTTCACCAGCCTGGTGGAACGCTATGCAGGCGGGGTGGAAGTATTCACGCAAGTCTGCCCGGGGCTGGTCGAGAAAGTAGAGGCGGGGGAACTTGACGGTCCGGCTATGGAGAAGATGCTGCGCAGTTTTCTCGACCCGCTGGTTGACGCCGGTGTGGACCAATTGGTCTTGGGCTGCACCCATTATCCCTTCCTGGCGCCGGCTATCCGCCGCCTCGCGGGAGAAGGGATAGCAATCATCGACCCCGCCCCGGCTGTGGCGCGACAGGTTCAACGCCTGCTCGTCGCCGGCGACTGCCTGACGACCAAGCGGGAGATAGGCAGCCATCGTTTTTACACCACCGGCCAGCCGGAGCAGCTGACCTTCAGCCTTGCCCGGCTGTTGAATCGGCCCGACCAGGCCAAATCGATCGCCAACACCTGTCAGGTTTGCGAAACCTGACAGGTGTTGGCAGCAATCGCCTAGTCAGCCATCCCCCACGGCTCTTCTTCGGGGGTTTTGGCCTGCTCCCAGAAATGATCGAACATGGCCTTGTAGGTCGAGATGGCGTCAGCGTCGTCGGTCGCCGCTGAGAACTCGTTCAAGCCGCCCGGCCCCCAGGCGCTGTAATGGTAGTTCTGGCTGCCGATGATCAGCACGGAATCGTCGATCAGCGTCGATTTGGCGTGGACGCGGCCGGGGAAGAAACGCACATCGAGAAAATCGCTCAGCCCGCGGCGCGCCAGCTCCTGCTCCAGAATCCTGATCGCGATCCGGTTCTCCATCCCGTTCATATTCGAGGTTTCGACCATCACCCGCACTTTGATGTGCTTCTGCTCGATAGCATCCACCAGCGCCGGCATCCATTCCAACGCATCGTCATAGCTGCAGATATCTGTGTTCAGCACCGCCAGATCGCAGATCAGCTTCATCGAGAAATTGGCGTGCATGATGTCGATCGATTTCCCAGCCGACCTGATCGCCGCCGCTACAGCCGTATCCGCCTGCTTGAAGCTATTGTTGCGATACAGCGACAGAGCGAAATCATCTTCTGCTATGAAGTACTTCATCGCCTCGGGGACGTGCGAGACCGTGGCGGTCTGGAACGCGCAGGAATCCTGCCAGTTCTCGGCTGCCAGGTCGTTGCAGACCAATTGGTTGGCGCCTTCCCACATGTCATCGTAGGCGGTGAGACCGGTCTGCGCCACCGGACCGGCCGCCAGCAAGCCCAGATCGACCAGATCGGCGCCACGGCCCGATGGATGGTCTTTTGGTAAATGTAGATAACCATAATTGAAGCCAACCGCCAATAGTTGCTTGCCATCCAGATCGATGAACTTGGTGTGGCTGTGTGGGAAGACGCCGGCGTAATTGGCCACCTCCAGTTTCCACCCGAGTTCAGGGTTGACCATCTCGGGCAGGCCCGCTTCGCGCAGGTCTGACATGACATCCCAAATCTGACTGCCCCACTCCAACGAAACGACGACAGGGTAGTTGCCGAGCAACATACGCAAGTGAATCCCGCGCGGGAAGCGTTCGGGATTCGCCTTCAATTCCTCGTACACGGCTGCAACCGCCCTGGCATACGTTGTCCCTGGGTTGAGGTCATCGACGTCAGGCTCCCACTGCATAGTGCTGAAAGAAAGCTCGCTCTGGATCAGGCGATTCAGGTTGGCGACGTAGTCGAAGCCGCCGTCTTCGGTTGGCGGGATCGGGCTGAAGGCGGGATCGGGGTTGGGCGTAAAGATCATCCCTGTATAGGCATTGCCGCAGTACGGCGTCTCGTAGCCTTCAGAATAGAACCCACCCGTGGTGGTAGCATCGACCAGTGTGGACGCCGCCGTCGAAAGCTCGTCATTCGAGCAGCCGTAAACCGGCTGGCGGGCCAGTTGCACATTGGCGTTCGCATCCGAGCCGCTCGCATTTGACCCATCCTGCCAGGCCAGATAAAGCGCGCCAACAGGCTGCGTAGCCAACGATGGCTGGACGACCGCCTCCGTCCTTGTCACGATGGCCGGCTCGCTCCAACCGGCATCGATACGAATGGATTCATAGAGGAGTGAAGCCGCTTTCTCGACGCCGTTGACGTTCCGCACCTGATCGCCGTACCAAACCATGTGCATCAGTCCCTCCGAGTCTTGAGCAAGGTGGGGACGATTCTGACAGCCGGGGAAAGCGACTTGCTCGATGCTCGCACCCGGCGGCTGATAGCTCACCTTCCCATCATCTCCACACCAGGCCAGATGCATCCCGCCCTGGAGATCGATGAAGACATCGGCATCCGAACCGGCCGCCACATCCTGCGGCCCTGACCATAGCCCTTGATCGTAACTCAGCGCTTGGACCCTCCCTTCGGACTCAAAGGCCACCCCGAACTGCCCTGCCTTCCCGCCCGCCAGCCGCGGGAAGGATGCTTGAGCGCCAATCGGAGCACAGACAGCGTGTGTCGGGTCGGGCGCTTGCCCGACCGCCCAGGTGATAGAGGGTAGGAGGCTATCGCCCGCGTTCCACATCACCATCAGGTTGCCGCCGGCGTCGATAGCGATGCCGGGATGATCGTGCCGATTCCCAGCCCCGGCCGCGCAGGCAACACTGCTTAGATCCGAAAGAACCAGGGGGGCGCCACAGCCGGTCTCGGTGCAGCTTGCATACCAGATGCTGGCCGAGTCAGGCTCGGCGCCAGGCTCGGCCCACACGACATGGGCGCGACCAGCGTCGTCCAACGCCACTTGCGGCTGGAGCGGTTCCGCTGTGCTGTTCGAGACATTGACAGCGGCCGCATCGCCCAGGCGCAAATATACGTCTGCATCCTGC
>JACDJB010002860.1_pt1 | contig 11858 bp, 10 predicted proteins | sample 7454121 | NCBI WGS metagenome assembly JACDJB01 (sample SAMN14253290, study PRJNA609438) | sludge metagenome | isolation source: sludge after 25d culture with pyrite | collected 2018-12-20 | reverse complement strand
CGCCGCTGCTGGTTCTGGTTCGGAACGGGCCCAATACGCCTCCGCCAGATGATATTACATGATGATACCGGATGCAAACAGAGAGCTGCGGAGCGTGCTGGACGCTATTACCGCCTGGGCGTACTAACAGCCGCGCCGCCCCGTTCGACGCGGTCACGCTGGTGCCGCTTGCGCCGCGACCCCCGATGCGCCAACCTTGAGCATGCTCACCCTCGACGCCACCCAAACGGCCAGAGTCTTGCCGTACCCAGAGTTAGCGGAGGAGATCGGCCGCGTGCTGCGCCTCGCTGCAGTGGGTGAGGTCCACGCGCTCGAGCGCGCTACCACGCCGCTGCCTGGCGGCGGCACCTTCCTGTCGATGGCCGCAACGGACGCCGACCTCGCCATCGCCAAAGTCGGGAGTGTGCACCCGCTCAACAGCCAACGCGGCCTTCCGACAGTGCAAGCGGTGGTCGTCGCCCTCGATGCCGCGAACGGCACCCCTCGCGCCGTGCTGGACGGCACCACCGTCACAACGCGGCGGACGGCGGCCCTCTCCCTCCTAGCCGCGCGCCACCTTGGCGCAAGGGGCGACACCACCGTGATAGTCGGCGCCGGCACCCAGGCGCATGGGCACCTAGACGCCATGCACCAGGGTCTTGGGCTGACACGCCTGCGCGTCTACGCCCGCCGCCAGGCCCCGGGCGCGGCGCTGGTCGCCAAGGCGCGGATGCTCGGTGTGGAAGCCGAGTTGCTCGAACCCACTGAGGGGGCGCTCCTCGACGCGCTCATGGACGCCGACCTGTTGATCACCACCACGAACGCCACGCGTTACGTCGTGCCACCCGCCGCCGCTCCACTCCTCATGCCGCATGCGACGGTGCTCGCCGTGGGCGCGTTCACACCCACCATGGCCGAGTTGGCGCCGCAGGTCGTGGCGGCCTGCGACGTGGTCGTCGACACTGTGGCTGGAGCTGAGAGCGAAGCGGGCGACCTCATCCAGGCAGCGGCAGAGGGCGCGTGGAGTTGGGACTCCGTCACGGAGCTGGTTACGGCCCTGAACGGCTACGTACGCGAGGGGAGACCAGTGCTGTTCAAGAGCGTAGGGCACTCCATGTTCGACCTGGCGGCGGCGGAACTCGCCTTGCGGCTCTCCTGAGCGCCAAGTGGCCGCGAACTGGCGGTAACTTGAGGTGCACTAGGAGGTGTTCATGGCAAAGCGCATGGATTACCCAAAGGCCTCGCCTGCGGTGATCAAGGCGATGTCGGCGTTGGAGAAGACAGCAAGGGAGTTGGTGGCGGATGAGACCCTCTTCGAACTAGTGAAGATGAGGGCGTCGCAGATCAACGGGTGCGCGTACTGCGTCGACATGCACACCATCGATGCGCGCGCGGCGGGAGAGACCGAGCAACGCATCTACTTGCTGCCGATGTGGCGCGAAGCCGAAGAGCTCTACACGTCGCGCGAGCGCGCGGCCCTTGCGTGGACCGAGTCGTTGACGCTAGTGGCGAGTACGGGCGTGCCAGATGCGGACTTCAAGCTAGTGAGGTCCGAGTTCAGCGAGGCGGAGATAGCGAATCTCACGCTGCTGATCATCGCCATCAACGGGTGGAACCGGCTCGGGGTGGGGTTCAGGTTGGAGCCTGGGCACCACCGCGCGCGCGTGGCGGCTGACTAGACCGCCAACTCAAACGATCAGCGGCTCGTGCGGCTGATTTGCGCTGCTTGGATCCAGGAAGCGCTCGAAGCGGAACGCGTCGATGTTCAACGTGCGCACCCGCCCATCGAGCGCCTCCTCGGCGATGAGCTTGCCGACCCTAGCCGCCTGCTGCACGCCGTGACCGGAGAAGCCGCAAGCGTTAAGCCACGAGCTTGCGCCTGGCGCTAGGTCGGGCATGCGGCCGAGGATGGGATTGTCGTCTGGCGTTACTTCGTAATAGCCCCACCACGACGCGCGCCTGTCGAGGCTCGTTTCTGCCAGCCACGGGAAGCGCTTGAGGCCGAACCACAGGACGCGGTCAAGGTCCCCGAAGTCCACCCCCTCGTGGAAGCCAGCTGGCTGCTCGTGGTTCGAGCGCCCGAAGAGCACGCGTTGGCCCTCGCTACGCAAGTAGAGGCCGGTGGCGAGGTCGACCGTGAGAGGGTAGCGGTGAGCGCGCCCAAGCGGAGCGGTGGCGTAGATGCTGCGCAGCAGCGGCTGAACGGGGACGGGCAGGCCGGCTAGGCTCGTCACCTCGCCTGACCACGCGCCAGCCGCGCACACGACCTGCGCAGCGGCAACCGTGCCTGACGGGGTTCCTAGACGCCACGCCGCACCGTCCCAGTGCGCGGAACCAACCGGGGAGTCGAGCAGGACCTCGGCGCCAAGGCCGCGTGCCAGGCCGAGGTAGGCCATGGTGATGGCGTGCGGGTCGACCACGCCGTCCGCGCTGCCGTACGTCGTCGTGAAGGTCTCCTCCGGGCTGATGGCGAAGGGCACGAGGTGCTGCGCGTTTTCAGGAGTGAGCTCCTCGACCGGCACCCCGTAACTCTGCTGGAGCTCGAGCGAGCGGAGGTGCTGCGCGGCGTTGGCGCGCGGGACGAGGAAGAGGTACCCGAGCGGGTCGTAACCGGAAGGCGCGCCGTGGAGAGACTCGAAGTCGCGGTACTCCAAGATCGACTCCCACGACAACATGATGTTCAGCGGATCGCCGAACTGCACGCGTACCCCGGCGGCGCTGCGCCCGGTCGAACCGCTCGCTGGCGTCGGTTGCGCCTCCAGCACCACCACGTTCGCGCCGCCCTGAGCGAGCCGGAAAGCGACCGCCGCGCCGACGATGCCTGCGCCGATGACCGCTACGTCGGCCGTGCGCGTCACACGAGCTCTTCAGGTGGCGGCCCGACGCGGAACGCGACGCGCAGGAACAGCGGAGTGACGAGGGTCGTAACGACCACCATGAGCACCATGACGGAGAACAAGTCCGCTGGGATGACCCCGCGCTCCACCCCGATGGCGGCCACGATCAACCCGACTTCGCCACGGGAGACCATGCCAGCGCCAACGCGTAGAGACTGCGTGTTGGTGAACCCGAGCAGGCGCGCGCCCAGGCCGGCGCCGACCAACTTGGCGAAGATGGCCAACACGATGATGGCGATGCCGACCCACAGGAGCGGGCCGCCGATGGCCTCGCGCAAGTTAGCGCGCAAGCCGATGTCTGCGAAGAAGATCGAGACGAAGAAGCCGTAGCCGAACACCTGCATGGCTTCCATCAGCTGGTGCTTGAAGTTGGTGCGGCCGATGAGGATGCCAAGGAGGTAAGCGCCGGTGATGGCGGCGACGCCGCCGAGGTATTCAGCCGACCAGGAGTACACGAGCACTAGCACCAGGCTGATGGCCACGACCGGCTGCGCGATGGGGAGCTTCGAGAACCACGTCAGCAACCCTTTCACGACGGGGGCGAGGAGCACGGCGACGGCGAAATACGCCACCATCTTCACGGCCACCAACCAGATCGGCGGTGTTGCGCCGCCGCCGCTAGCGAAGACCGCCACCACGACCGAGAGGATGAGGATGCCCATGACGTCGTCGATGACGGCGGCGCCGAGGATCGTCATACCCTCCTTGGTGCGCAGCTTCTTCAACTCCAGCAGCGTCTGGGCGCTGATGGAGACGCTAGTCGCCGTGAGGATGGTGCCAACGAACACGGCCTCGTTCGTCGGCATGCCGACGAGCACGCCAAACCCCCAGCCGCCGAGGAACGGCAGGATCACGCCGCCCGTAGCGGAGGAGAGCGCGGGCATGCCTACGCGGCGCATGGCGCCGAGGTCGGTCTCGAGGCCAGCGATGAACATGAGGAGGATCACGCCGAACTCGCCTAAGAGCTTGATCGTCTCAGTCGTTGCCGCCGCGTGCAAGAAGAGGGGTGAGCCCATGAGGTCGAACACGCTCGGACCCATGATCAGGCCGAAGCCGATCTCGCCGACGACGGTCGGCTGGCCAAGCAACCCAACGAGGTAACCGGTGAGTTTGGCGCCAGCCACCACTATGGCAAGTACGAGCATCAACTCGAGGAACGGCGACATGCCTTGGCTCGCTTTCAGGCCCGGTTGGCCAGGTCCTCGAGTTCGCGCACGTAACCCTCGACCACGGCGAACGCCTTCTCGATCGGTGCGGGCGTGGTCATGTCGATGCCGGCAGCGCGGAACAAGTCGATCGGCTTGAGCTCGGAACCGGCCTTAAGGAAGTCGAGGTAGCGCTCCGCCGGTGCGTTGTCACCGCGCTCGAAGCCAGCCCGCACGTCCGCGGCGAGCGCGGCCGCCGCCGCGATGCCGACGGCGTACTGGAAGGTGTAGTACGGGATGTAGAGGTGCCCGAACTGCGCCCACGTGATGCCGGTGCGTTCGTCGGCGGTGATCACGTCGCCGTAACCCTCTTGGAACAACCGCTGCATGCTGCCGACGAGGCGCTGCGCCGTCAGGCCCTCGCCGCGCTCGACGGCCTGGTGGGCCTCCAACTCGAAGCGCACGAGCGTAGGCATGATGAAGAAGTAGCGGTGGAAGTTGTAGAACGCCTCGTCGAGGATGGCTAGGCGCGCGGCCGGATCGGTGGTCACGGCGAGGAGGTGGCTGCGCACGAGCGCCTGGTTGAAGTTGGAGGCCGTCTCGGCCACCACCATGGCGTAGTTGGCGTTGGCGGGTGGCTGCACGGCGTCCATGAGCTTCGAGTGCATGGCGTGACCAAGCTCGTGCGCCAGCGTGCTCATGCTCTCGAGGTCGTTCTGGTAGCTCATCATGATGTACGGCTGACCGCGGTACCAGCGCGTGGCGAACGCCCCGTCGCGCTTGCCGCGGTTGGGGTAGACGTCCACCCAGCGCTCCTCGAGCAGGCCCTTGCGCAGCGGCGCCAGGTACTCCTCGCCGAGCGGCGCCATGCCGTCGAGCACGTTCCTGATGGCGCCGTCGTAATCGAGCGCTGGTGCGTTCCGCGCCAACGGCGCGAAGACGTCCCATTCGGCCAGCTTGCTAACGCCTAGCAGGCGCCTGCGGGCCTCCCAGTAGCGGTGCCACACGCCCAGGTTCTGCTCGAACACGCGCACCACGTTCTCGAGCACCGCGCGCGGCACCTCACGCGGTTCGAGCTGCTCGGCCAGCGTGTCCTGGTAGCCGCGCACGCGCGCCTGAAAGACCGCTTGCTTTATGCGGCCGACGTAAAGGTCGGTGAAGGTGTCCTGATGGGCGAGGAACGCGCGGCTGTACGAATCGTAGGCTTTCTCGCGCAGCTCGCGGTCGTCGCTCATGCGCAGGGCCGGGTAGGTGCTGCGCGCCACTTCGTATGTCTGGCTGCCGTGCTCCACGGGAGCGAAGGGCAGCTCGCCGTTGGCTAGCGAGTTGTAGGCGCGCTCGAAGGCGCTGAAGGGGTCTGCGGTGCGGCCGATGACGTCCTCGACTTCGGCGCTGCGCACGTGCGGGCGGCTCGCTTCGAGGCGTTCGAAGTAGCGCGTGAGGTCGTGCAGGCGCGGGTCCGCGCTCTGATACTCCGCTAGCCGCTCCTTGCCGAGCGCCAACAACTCGGGCTGGGCGAAGGCAAGCTCGGTGCCGAAGCGTGCCGCTAGGGTTTGAAAGCGGCCTGCTTTGGCGCGTGCGTCCTGGTCGGTCTGGTCGACCGCCAACGGCATGGTGGCGTAGATGCGCAGCTTCTGCAGCTTGGTGGTTACGGGCCAGTAGGCCTCGAAGAAGTCGCCAAGCGTGGCCGCGCTCTCACCGAGGCGGCCCTTGAAGGCGGTCAGGCCCGCCAAGTCGCCTTCTGCAGAGGCGAGGTCGGCCTCGAATGCCGCTTCGCTGGCGTACGTGGCTTGCAGGTTCCAAGTATGCGTTGGGTCTACGTCTTTGCGGTGAGGGAGCACGGTTGGCATGAAAGAGTCTACGACCGGACGGGTCCCGCCGCTTACTACCCGATGAGCGCCCCGCCCACGACGGCCTTGCCTCCGCCTGCCGTTCGTGCAACAATCCTTGCAAGCTGAATATCGACTTGCAAGACAAGTTGCGAGCACCGGTAAGGACGCGCGTAGCGGAACTCATCGCCGAACGCGCCGGCTCGCTCACGCCTAGCGAGCGGCAGATCGCCGATCGCCTACTCAGCCACCCCGAAACCTCCGGCTTCGCCAGCGCCTCCGACCTCGCCCGCGAGATGGGCATCTCGGCCTCCACCGTCGTGCGCTTCGCGCAGTCACTCGGCTTCAGGGGCTGGCTCGAGCTCCAGGGCGCCATCAAGCACGAGAGTTCCGAGCGCCAGCGCCTCATCGACATGGCCCCGAGCGAGGGGCGCTTCCTCACGGCCTTCGTCAACACCGAGGTCGACAACCTGCGCTACCTACTAGGCCAAGACGAGGAGCTCGAGGCAGCAGCGCAACTCCTGGCAGACGCTGAGCAGGTGTGGTTGCTCGGTAACCGCGCCTCGATGTTCGTCGCAGGCATGGCCCACCACTTCCTCGCCATGACGCGCCCCGGAGTGACCCTCCTCACGGGTGACGTCCGCGTGGTGCCAGACCAACTCCTCGACGTGGGGCCGCGGCAAGCGGCGCTCGTTGTGAGCATCGCCCGCTACTCCCGCGCCACCTACGAGCTGACCAAGTACCTTGCGGCGTCCATGCCCGTCGTGCTACTAACCGACGAGTTCGCCTCACCCCTGTTGGCTCTGGCCACGGCCCGCCTGCGCGTCGCCACGGCGGGGGTGACGAGCTGGAAGTCGAGTTCCGCGGCGTTCGCGCTGACACAAGCCCTCGTGATGGAAGTAGCACGCAAGACCCCCGCTTCACGCGGACGACTGGAGAGGGCAGAGGCCCTCTGGTCAGAGTTCGGGACCTACCTGGAGGAGCCAAGATGAAGAGATTAGCCGCAGTACTCGTCGCATTGGTGTTCGCCACCGCTCTCGCTGGGCGCGAGAGCGACACCCTCAACGTGGCGTTCGAGCGCACCATGCTCACGCTCGACACCTACGCTACGTCCGAGCGCCTCGCGTTGATTGTGGCGCACAACGTGGCAGACACCCTAATCCACCGGAACGCCACCACGAACGAATTCGAGCCGCATCTCGCCACGAGTTGGGAGTGGGCCAGCCCGACCGAGCTGGTGCTCAAGCTCCGGCAGGATGTCAAGTTCCATAACGGAGACGACTTCAGCGCCGCCGACGTGGCGGCGACCCTCAATTGGGTGGTGGGTGAGGGAGCCGGCCTGGCGGGCACGGGAACCCTGCAGTGGATCGACCACGTCGAGGTCGTGGACCCCTATACCGTGCGCATCGTTTCGCGCGCGCTCACGCCGACCGCCATCGAAACCCTGGCCCTCGTGGGCGTAATCTACCCAGCGTCGATCATCGGCAGGGAGGGTGGGGCGGTCGAGCTGGGCCAGCATCCAGTGGGCACAGGACCGTACGTCTTCGTGAGCAACGACAACAACAAACTCAAGTTCGAGCGTTTCGATGACTACTTCGTGGGCTCCAAGACCATGCCTGCCATCAAGAACCTCGTCATCCACACGCTGCCAGAGGAAGCTAGCCGCATCGCAGCCCTCATGACCGGCGACATCGACATCGTGCGCTCGGGCGGCATCTCGCCAGACCAGGCCATGGCGCTAGGCAGCCGCGCCCACGCCGAGGCGGCTGACATCCTGCGTATCTGGTTCGTGCAGTTCGATGCCACGGCTTCGAGCGGCTCAAACTACTTCACGGACGCGAGGGTGCGACGCGCCGTGGCCCACGCCATCGACAAGCACGAGATCGTCGAAGTGCTGTTGTCTGGCTACGGCAACGTAATCGACGTGCCGTGCAACCCCGTGCAGTTCGGGTGCCAATCAGACGCCGCCGTGGTTTACGACTACGACCCGGTGGAGGCGCGCAGACTCCTCGCCGAGGCTGGCTACCCCGACGGCTTCACCGTGGATATCTTCGGCTACCGCGACCAGCAGGTAGTGCAGGCCATCCAGGGCTACCTCGAGGAGGTCGGTATCCGCACCAACCTCCAGTGGTACGGCGGTCAGTACGACGTGGTGGCCAAGCGTCTGGCGGCAGGTGAACTGCCGCTCTACGTTGGTTCGTGGGGCTCGAGCTCCGTATACGACGCCTCGGCCGTCCTCAACATCCACTTCGAGAAGGGTGACGTAGGCGAGTTCACCGTCGGCACTGACGACACCATCGACGAGGCCGTGCGGCGCGCGCTGGAAACTGTCGACTTGGACGAGCGCATGCAGCTCTATGCCACCGCAATCCACGAGATCACGAACGAGGCGTTCATGTTCCCTCTGTACGCCGGGCGCGTAGTGGCGGGCGTGAGCAACGACGTGCTGTGGCAGCCCTCGCCAGACGAGATCGAAAGGTACTACGACGCCAGCTGGCGCTAGCGTGTGATTCGCGGCGCGGGCGGCGGAACAACCGCCCGCGCCCCACCACGCGAAACCCAGAGAACGAGGCGAACGCTACATGACCGCGTACATCCTGCAACGACTTGGGCAGGCCTTGATAATCGCAGTGCTGCTCAGCATCACGACGTTCTTGCTCCTGTTCGTCGCCAAGGACCCGGCGCGCGCGTTGGCTAGGCCGGATGCCACAGCCGCCGAGGTGCAGGCGCTGCGACTGCGCTACGGCCTCGACCGCAGCGTTCCCGAGCAGTATTGGCGCTGGGCCACGGCGGCCCTGCGGGGTGACTTCGGCACCAGCCTCTACAGTCAGCAGCCGGTCACTAGCCTGCTGGCACCGCGTATTGGCGCCACCGTGCAACTGGCGGGCGTCGCCATTCTTCTCACCGTGATCATGGCGCTACCCCTTGGGGTGCTCGCCGCCGTGCGTCGCGGCTCGCTGACCGACCTGTTCGCGTCGGCGCTAGCGGTAGCGGGTCAGGCCATGCCCATTTTTTGGTTCGGACTCATGCTCATCGTGCTCTTCAGCGTTCAGCTCGGCTGGTTGCCCGTAAGTGGGCGCGGTACTTGGCGGCACCTGGTACTGCCCAGCTTCACGCTGGCGGTGTCGGTTTTGCCCCTGACCATGCGCCTGACGCGCTCAGCAATGCTCGACGTCGTGGCGCAGGACTACGTGCGCACTGCCACGGCCAAGGGCGTCGGCCGCTCCGCGGTCGTCTGGAAGCACGCCGCACGCAACGCCGCCACGCCCGTGGTGCTGGCGCTCGGCATGCAGTTCGGTGCCCTCTTGGGCGGCACCGTTGTGACCGAGACGGTGTTCGCCTGGCCTGGGCTCGGCGACCTGGCGGTCACGTCGGTTTCGACGGCCGACCTGCCGGTGGTGCAGGCTATCGTCCTCTTCGCTGCCGCCGTCGTGGTCGCGTCCAACCTAATGGCAGACGTCATCGTGGGGCTTATCGACCCGCGGGTTCGGTACTGATGCGCACGGCCTGGCGCGCCTTCAACAGCCGCTCGGGGCGCTTCGGCCTCGTGCTGTTTCTACTCATCGTGTTGGTCGCGGCTTTGGCCCCGCTACTGGCACCACACGATCCGTTCAAGCAGGCAATCGTTCAGCGCCTGAAGCCGGCAGCCTGGCTTGAGCGCGGCTCCAGCCAGTACTTGCTCGGCACAGACCAGCTGGGCCGAGACATCCTCTCCCGCCTCATATTCGGCAGCCGCATCAGCCTGTTCGTTGGCGCCATGGCCGTGCTTGGCGGCGGCCTGCTCGGGTCGTTCCTCGGCCTGCTCGCCGGTTACCTTGGTGGCAGGGTCGACTATGCGATCTCTACCCTCATCAACATGGCGTGGTCGTTCCCGTTCATCCTCCTCGCTCTCATCATCGTGGCCGTGCTCGGCGCCAGCCTGCAGAACCTCATCATCGCGTTAGTGGCCACTAGTTGGGCGGCGTTCGCGCGCATCGTGCGTGGCGAGGTGATCGCGCACCGCGAGCGCGATTACGTGTCAGCCGCCAGGAGCACCGGCTTGAGCGCCTGGCGCATCATGCTGAGGCACGTGCTGCCCAACGTTTCCTCCTCGATACTTGTCATCGCGAGCATCGAGTTCGGGCGCGCCATCATCAGGGAGTCGTTCCTCAGTTTTCTAGGCCTTGGCGTGCCCCCCAACATTCCCTCCTGGGGCGGCATGCTCAGCGAGGCGCGACCATATATCTTCACGCTGCCACTGCTTGTGACCCTCCCCGGCAGCCTCATATTCCTGACCACGCTCAGCGTCAACCTGTTCGGCGACGGGTTGCGCGACGCCCTCGACCCTCGCCTGCGCAACAGATAGGACCTCGCGTGAAGATCGACCGCTTTGAGCTCTTCGAACTGCCCCTGCGCCTCAAGTTCCCGTTCAGAACTAGCTTCGGGGTTGAACAAGACAGGCGCATACTCATCGCCTCGCTGACCAGCGACGGCGTGGTTGGCATGGCCGAGTGCGTGGCGGGCGAGTTCCCCGGCTACGCGTACGAGACGACGGACACCGCGTGGCACGTCATGTCGGACTTCATCGCGCCCGCCATCGTCGGCAAGAGCTTCGCGAGCGCGGGCGAGCTGCTGCACGCGCTGCGCTTCATCCGTGGCCACAACATGGCCGTTGCCGCCGTGGAGATGGCCTACTGGGACTTGAAGGCGCGCATGTTGAACCTCCCGCTCTTCGAGTTGCTTGGCGGCAGCGACCGACCCGTGCCCGTGGGCATCTCGCTTGGCATTCAGGACAGCGTCGAGCAGACCGTCGAGTTGGCGGCGGCCAGCGTCGGTCAGGGTTATGGCCGGGTCAAGCTCAAGATCGAGCCCGGGTGGGACCATCAGCCTGTTCGGGGTGTGCGCGAGGCGTTCCCCGAGATCTCGTTGACGGTGGACGCCAACAGCGCGTACACGCTGATCGATGCCCCCGCGTTGCGGCGACTGGACGAGTTCGGCCTTACCTACATCGAGCAGCCCCTGGCCCACGACGACATCCTCGACCACGCCGAACTGCAGGCGCAGCTCGAAACCGCCATCTGCCTCGACGAGTCGATCCATTCGCCTGAGGACGCGCGTAAGGCGCTCGCCATCGGGGCGGGGCGCATCATCAACATGAAAGTCGGGCGCGTGCGCGGTTTCCGGGCGGCGTTGGCCATTCACGACATCGCCCAAGCGTTCGGGGCGCCCGTATGGTGCGGGGGCATGCTCGAGTCTGGCATCGGCCGCGCCGCCAACTTGCACTTGTCGTCGCTGCCGAACTTCCGCTTGCCGGGCGACACGTCGTCAGGCTCGCGCTACTGGGACAAGGACATCGTCAACGAGCCGCTCGAGGCCGTGAACGGCGTGCAGAGAATCCCGCAGAACGGCCCCGGCATCGGCGTGAGCCTCGACGAGGAGTACGTGAGACGCATCGTCACGCGCCAGGCGGTCTTCTCAGGGACTTAGCGGCGGCCACGTAGCGCGAGACTTCACAGTCGCGCCGCGGCCAACGTGCGACCATCGCTTGCTGGCCTTTTTCCCAACGTTGTGCTGGCACGGAGGTTTTCGCATGAAGCATCTCACACGCGTCGTCGCCTTTGTTGCACTGATCGCCCTGGCCGCTTGCGGTCAGGCCCCACCGATCGAACCGCAAGCGCAGAGCATCGCCGGTACGGTGGTTAGCCCTGACCCGACCGTCAAGTTCCAAGGCGCCGCCCTGCTCATGATGGATCCGGACGCGTTGGCACCGGCCGACGTCATCGAGATAGTCCCTGGCGCCTACTCCAGCGCAATGACGCCGATCGCTGCCGACGGCAGCTTCGAGCTGCCACTGCCAACGGCCGAAGAGCTGCCCGCGAACCTACTACAGCCCGCCACAGGATTCATTCGCGCCATCGATAGTACCTGCGAGCTAGCGGCGTCCGTGCCGAGCGCCAAAGTCATCCAGTACCTCGTCGGCGCTGGCCCCGCGATGATCGTTCCAGCCGTGTACGTCATGGGAATCTTTG
>JACDJB010002858.1_pt1 | contig 11872 bp, 7 predicted proteins | sample 7454121 | NCBI WGS metagenome assembly JACDJB01 (sample SAMN14253290, study PRJNA609438) | sludge metagenome | isolation source: sludge after 25d culture with pyrite | collected 2018-12-20 | reverse complement strand
GGCCTGGCCATCGTGATCGATCGGCTGACCGACTACTTCACCGGAACTCACTTCCGGCCCGTCAAGGAGATTCGCGACGCCACGTCCGGCGGTCCGGCCACGACGATCCTCTCCGGATTGGCGTCGGGCTACGAGTCGGCCGTCTGGAGTGTTCTGGTGATCGCCGCGACAATCGTCGCCGCTATCCTGATCTTCACCGGCATCCCATCCGAGCAATTCACGTCGGCAAGATTCTCGCCGGAATTCATCCAGTTCACCTTTGTGCTCTATGGCATCGCCATGACCGGTATCGGTATGTTGACGCTGACGGGCAATAACGTGGCGATGGACTCCTTTGGGCCAATCTCCGATAATGCCAACGGCATCGGCGAGATGGCCGGACTGGAGCCAAAGGCGCGCCAGATCATGGCCGATCTGGATGCGGTGGGCAATACGACCAAGGCGATCACCAAGGGGATCGCCATCGGCTCGGCAGTCATTGCCGCCGTCTCGCTGTTTGGCTCATTCATCACTGACGTTTCGCTAGTGGACCCGCAGGCGCTGGCGAACGGCATCCGCGTCTCGTCGCCTCTCGTCTTTGTCGGCATGTTGCTTGGCGGGGCGCTGCCGTGGATGTTCTCGTCGCTGGCGATTCGCGCCGTGAGTCGCGCCGCCGGGCAAATGGTTGACGAGGTGCGTCGCCAGTTCCGCATTCCCGGTATTCTGGAAGGTACGGTGAAACCGGATTATGCCCGCGCCGTCACCATCTCGACCATCGCCGCCCAGCGAGATCTGATCAACCTGGCTGTGCTGGCTGTCGTCACTCCTATCGCCGTTGGCTTGTTGCTGCAGGTGGAAGCCCTGGGCGGGTTCCAGGCCGGCATCATTGTATCCGGCATGCTCCTGGCTGTCTTCATGTCCAACACAGGCGGCGCGTGGGACAACGGCAAGAAGCTCATTGAAGACGAAGAGCGCAATATCGAAGCCAATACCGGCAAGGGATCGGAGCGCCATAAGGCGGCCGTTGTCGGCGATACGGTGGGCGACCCGCTGAAGGACACGGCCGGTCCGGCTCTGAACCCGATGATCAAGGTTGTCAACCTCGTCAGCCTGATTATTGCTCCCATCGTCGTTCGATATAACGATCGTGGTATCGTGGTTATCGTCGTCACGCTGGCCCTGATCGGACTGTTGGCCTGGGCGATCATGCGCTCCAAACGTGAGGCCGAGCCGATTGCGCCCCCGCAGACGCTTGGGAAGGCGTAGTCGTTTGAATTCGTAAACCGTATGGAGAAGAGGAGGCCGCTGCCGGCCTCCTCTTTTCTTGTGGATGAGCGCACTGGTAGAAGGCGTCAATTGATCATACAATCACTTTCATGAGTGACGTGACTGATGCGCTTGTGGTTGAAGAGCTTTCATTTGAAGATGCGTTAGTAGCGCTTGAGCAAGCTGTGGCGCAGCTGGAATCCGGCGATCTAACCCTGGAATCATCACTCGCATTGTTTGAACGCGGCCGGCGATTGGCCGTCCACTGCGGCCGAATGCTGGACAATGCTCAACTGCGTGTCGAGCAGTTGACGGAGGACGGCGAGATCATCACTCTGTCGCCGCCGAATTGATGTCAACCGGTCGCGTTTTCATCCACACTGAAACTTTCATACATTGAGGCTGTTTTGTTCAAGAGCATTCGCGAGTCTCTAAGCCGCACTCGTCAGACGGTTTTCGGCCAGATTGCCACCGTTCTGGGCGCGGGTGATGTAACCGAAGAAACGTGGGAAGACCTGGAAGCGTTGTTGATTCAAGCCGACGTCGGTGTGCCGACCACGGTTTATCTGGTCGATACCCTGCGAGAGCGCATGCGCCGCGAGGGGTTTTACCGGGCCGACCAGTTGGTGAGCGCATTGCGGAGTGAACTGCGCGCCATCCTCGTCGATCCGCCCGTCTTTGAAATGGAAGAGAAGCGGCTATTGACGGTTGTTATGGTGGTCGGCGTCAATGGTTCCGGCAAGACGACGACCATCGGCAAGTTGGCGCACCATTATAAAGGGCAGGGACGGAAAGTGATCCTGGCGGCCGGTGATACGTTCCGTGCGGCGGCCATCGATCAATTGACCATCTGGGGGCAACGGGCCGACGTGCCGGTCATATCGGGTCAGCCCAATGGCGACCCGGCGGCCGTGGCCTATGACGGCATCCGCGCGGCCCGCGCGCGTGGATTTGATATGTTGTTCATCGACACTGCCGGCCGGCTGCACACCAAATTTAACCTGATGAAAGAGCTGGAGAAGGTCTACGGCGTCTGTCACAAGAGCGTCCATGCCGCGCCCCATGATGTGCTTCTGGTGCTTGACGCGCCAACCGGCCAAAACGCGCTGGCCCAGGCCGCCAAGTTCAAGGAATCGGTCCATGTCAGCGGGGTTATCCTCACCAAGCTTGACAGCACTGCCAAGGGCGGCATGGTCTTCGCAATCTATCGCGAGTTGGGCTTGCCGGTGCGCTTTATCGGGACAGGCGAACGGATTCAGGACCTGGCGCCCTTTGACGCCGACCAGTTCATTGCCGGGTTGTTTGAACAATAGTGCGGCGGTGCGGTCATTTCAAATCATGCCACCTTCGGCTGCCTGAATTCACCAAAATAAGGAATTGACACACGTCATGGAAGAGCTGATTAATCAACTTACTGAACTGACCAATATCATCGATCTGCTTCGGGGGCGTCTTTGACGTCGCTGCCAAGGAAACTCGCATTGCCACGCTGGAGGAGACGATAGCCGAGGCTGATTTTTGGAATGATCCCGCCGCCGCGCAGGGTGTCATGCGCGAACTAACACGCCTTCGAGAGGAAGTAAGCGTCTGGCAGGCAGCGAGCCGTGCGCTGAGCGACGCGCTGGAACTGGCGGAGCTGGACGACGCTGATCTATACGACGAATTGGCAGGCGAGGTGGAGCGGCTGACGACAGATGTCCAACAGCTGGAGTTTCAGACGCTTATGGCTGGCGATTATGACGACGAAAACGCTATTCTTGCCATCCACGCCGGGGCGGGAGGAACGGAAGCCCAGGATTGGGCCCAGATGCTCCAGCGCATGCTTGTCCGCTGGGCCGAGCAGCATGGGATGAAAGTCGAAGTGCTGGACGAGAGCGCCGGAGATGAAGCAGGTATCAAGAGTTGCACGATGTCGATAGCCGGCCGCTATGCATATGGCTGGCTCAAGTCGGAGCGGGGCGTCCATCGTCTGGTGCGCATTTCGCCCTACGACGGTTCGAGCCGTCGCCACACGTCGTTCGCCAAGGTTGAGGTGTGGCCCGACGTGGCTGAGGAAATCGAGATTGACATCGACGAGAAAGACCTGCGCATCGATCGGTTCCGCGCCAGCGGCGCGGGTGGGCAGCATGTGCAGAAAAACGAGACGGCCGTCCGAATTACCCATATCCCGACGGGTATCGTCGTCTCGTGTCAGAATCAGCGCTCGCTAACCCAGAACACCCAGGTGGCGATGAATATCCTGAAGGCGCAGTTGTTTGACCTGGCGCGACGCAACCAGAACGCAGAGATCGCCGCGTTGAAGGGCGAAGACGTGGACGCGGCCTGGGGAAGTCAGATTCGGTCGTACGTGTTGCAGCCCTACAAGATGGTGAAGGATCATCGTACGGGACACGAGGTCGGCAACACACAGGCCGTTCTTGATGGTCGTCTGGATGATTTCATGGAGGCCTTCCTGCGCCATCGCGTCGGCGACGAACAACCGACGACCGCGCTCAACGGGGTTGAGTAGCATGCCTGCCCTTTTGAGGCTGAAATAGCCTTGAAATTGTTGATTAGCGTGTTATAATCATAGATCGCGTGAGTAGCGTAAATTAGCTTGATTCGTTTGACATATTGACGGTTGCCGATATAATTAAAGCTATAACTTACTGAAGAACACGTGCCAAGAGCGCTGGCAAATTGCCCAGTCGCTCTTTTGCGTGTTTATCCGCCGAGTGTCTGGCCGTCGTTATTTGTATACGCGCTCTCATGCTTTTCCAAAAGAGTTAGGAGCTTTTTAGATTTTTTGGGAGGTCATTAGTGGAGACAACGGATTTCCGCTCGCTACGCGTCAGCCTGGCGTCCCCGGAGCAGATTCGCTCCTGGTCTTATGGCGAGGTCACCAAGCCTGAGACGATCAATTATCGCCGGTTGCGGCCGGAGAAGGATGGCCTTTTCTGCGAGGCGATCTTTGGGCCGACAAGAGATTGGCAATGCTATTGCGGCAAGTACAAGAATGTTCGTTATAAGGGTATCGTTTGCGACAAGTGCGGCGTTGAAATCACCCGTTCCTCGGTGCGGCGCGAACGGCTGGGCCACATCGAGTTAGCCGCCCCCGTCGCTCACGTATGGTACACGCGCCGTGTGCCGAGCTATATGGGCTTGCTGCTCAATATTTCGCGTCGAAATCTCGACCGCGTTCTCTATTTCGCGCAATACGTCATTACCCATGTCGACGAGGACGCGCGCCAGCGTGCCCTCAAACGGCTGGGCGAGGAACTCCAGGAGGCCGAGGGTCAGCTGGAGTCGAAGCTCCGCGAGCAACTGGAAGAGACAACGGCCGAGGCGGGTGTTCGTCTGGCCGAACTGGAAGCGACCCGGGACGAACTGATCAATACGTTCGACGATCGAATGAGTTCGCGAACGGACGAACTGGTTCAGGAAGCCAAGAGCATCGAGCAGCGTCTGACTAACTTGAAAGGCTCGGCCGTGTCGGAAGATATTATTCTCTCGGGCGAGTTGATCGTCCAGAAGGGTGAGAAAGTCGGCCGTGAGCACATCGTCCAGGTTCAGGAAATCACCAAGGAGCGACTGGAGACCATTCAGAAGTCCCTTGAGGACGAGCAGAAGCACGAACTGGATGGTCTGAACCGCGAGATCGAAGAGCTGCGTGGCGAAATCGGCTATGCCGATGAAGGGCTGCGCGAGCGGATGGACCAGAAGCTCGTGCGCCTGCGTCAACAGGCTCAGGCCAATCGGGAACAACTGGAGCAGCTGCTCCAGATGACCTTCCTCGACGAGAATAAATACCGCGAGTTAAAGAGCAAGTTCGGCAACGTGTTCCGCGCGGCAATGGGCGCCGAGGCATTCCATGAAATCCTGCGCAGCATGGATCTGGACAAGCTGGCCCGCGATCTGTGGCGCGAGGTTCGCACCAGCCGTTCCAAGCAGGCAGCCAAACGAGCGACCAAGCGCTTGCAAGTCGTGGAAGCGCTGCGCGCCAGCGGCAACCGCCCGGAGTGGATGATCCTGACTGTATTGCCGGTCATCCCGCCCGACCTGCGTCCGATGGTGCAGTTGGACGGCGGCCGCTTCGCCACGTCAGACCTGAATGACCTGTACCGCCGCGTCATCAACCGCAATAACCGCCTCAAGCGATTGCTGGAATTGGGCGCGCCGGATGTCATTGTGCGTAACGAGAAGCGCATGTTGCAGGAGGCGGTGGACAGCCTGATCGACAACAGCCAGCGCGGCAAGGCGTTGAGTCGTCGCGGTCGTCGCGAACTGAAGTCGCTGTCCGACATGCTGAAGGGCAAGAAGGGGCGCTTCCGCCGGAATCTGCTGGGCAAGCGCGTCGACTATTCGGGTCGGTCGGTTATCGTCGTTGGCCCGAAGCTAAAGATGGGCGAGTGCGGCCTGCCCAAGACAATGGCGCTGGAGCTTTTCCGGCCGTTCGTCATCAGCAAGCTCGTGCAATATGGCCACGCCAGCAACGTGAAAGGCGCCAAGCGGTTTATGGAACGTCAGCCGCCGGAGGTTTGGGAGGTGCTGGAGGAAGTGATCCAGGGACGGCCCATCCTGCTCAATCGCGCTCCGACGTTGCACCGCCTCGGTATCCAGGCCTTCATGCCCAAACTGGTCGAGGGCAAGGCAATCCAGCTTCACCCGCTGGTTTGCGCTGCCTTCAACGCCGACTTTGATGGCGACCAGATGGCTGTCCATGTCCCTCTGTCGGACAAGGCTGTGGAAGAGGCCAAGAGCCTCATGATGGCCTCGCGCAACTTGCTGAAGCCGGCCGACGGTCAGCCGATCGTTGGTCCGTCGAAGGATATGGTTCTGGGCGTCTATTACATCACGATGATCCGCGACGGCCGCAAGGGCGAAGGTCGCGTGTTCAGCAGCCTGGAAGAGATCGAGACTGCCTATGAGTTGGGCGTTGTCGATATTCACGCCAAGGTCAAGCTGCTGACCCAGACGTATTGGAAAGACGACGGCGCGCGATATGCCGACGGCAAGCCGCGCACGCGAATTATCGAAACATCGCCCGGCCGCGCTCTGCTCAACCTGGCTCTGCCGCCGCAGGCGCGTTTCGTCAACCGTCTTCTGGACAAGGGCGGCGTCAACGCGCTCATCAACCGCGTCCATCAGGTTATCGGCGACGAGGAAACCATCAAGATGGTTGATGCCATCAAGGACATCGGCTTCCGCTTCGCCACTGTTTCGGGCACGACGGTGGCTGTTGCCGACCTGACGATCCCGGAACAGCGCAGCGATATTCTGGATGGCGCGCGCAAGCGCGTCGACGAGATTGACCGGCAGTTCCGCCGTGGCCTCCTGACCGAAGAGGAGCAGTACCAGCGCACGATCGAGCAATGGAACGAGGCCAAGGATCAGGTGGCCGACGCAGTGAAGAAGGCGATGGACCCGAACGGGCCGTTAGCGATTATGGCTCTCTCCGGCGCGGGCAAGGGTGGCTTTGGCCCCATTACCCAGCTGGCCGGAATGCGCGGCCTCATGGCCGACCCGCAGGGACGGATCATCCCGGTGCCGATTCAGTCGAACTTCCGGCAGGGGTTGGAAGCGCTGGAGTACTTCATCTCCACCCATGGCGCGCGCAAGGGTCTGGCCGACACCGCGTTGCGCACGGCCGACGCCGGCTACCTGACACGTCGTCTGGTGGATGTGGCGCAGGACATCATCATCATGGAAGAGGACTGCGGCACGAACAAGGGCATTTGGGTGCGCCGCGCCGATAACTTCGGCAAGCAAACCTTGTCCGAGCGCCTGATCGGCCGCGTTGCCGCCGAGAATGTGGTCAACCAGGAAACGGGTGAAATCGTCATTGCCGAAGGTGACTTCTTCGTGGCCGAGACTGCGGACGCAGTTGACGCCCTGAACGTCAGCGAGGTCTACGTCTATTCGCCGATGACCTGCGAGTTACGGCTGGGAATTTGCCGCAAGTGCTACGGCACGGACCTGGCGCGCGGCAAGCCCGTCGAGTTGGGTGTGGCGGTAGGTATCGTCGCCGCTCAGTCGATTGGCGAGCCGGGCACGCAGTTGACGTTGCGCACGTTCCACACAGGCGGTACGGCTTCGGCCGGCGGCGACATCACCCAGGGTCTGCCGCGTGTCGAGGAACTGTTTGAAGCGCGCCAACGCCCGCGAGGCGAGGCAGTCATGACCGAGATTGACGGCATTGTTGCTTTGCGTGTCATCGACGGCGTGCGCCACGTCTTTGTCACCAGCGTCAAACTGGTGGACGACATCTACGAAGTGCCTGCCGGGTGGTCGGTCCTGGTCGAGAACAACCAGGAAGTGGCTGTCGGCGAGACGTTGGCCGAGAGCGGCGACGAGATCATCTTCGCCCGTCATCCGGGCCGCGTGACGCTGGACGAGAACGGCCTGAAAGTCACCTGGGAAAGCCGCGAGGAGCGCGACTACGAAATCGCCGCCGGCGTCCGGCTGCTCATCAACGACGGCCACCAGGTGCAGGCCGGCGATCAACTGACGGAAGGCTCGCGAAACCCGCATCGTATTCTGGAGATTCTGGGGCGCGATGCCGTGACGCAATATCTGTTGCGCGAGGTTCAGCAAGTCTATCGGCCGCAGGGGCAGAATATCCACGACAAGCACTTTGAGGTCATCATTCGCAAGATGTTGAGCAAAGTGTCTGTTACGGAGTCGGGCGACACCGACATGCTGCCCGGCGACCTGATTGACGCGCCGATCTTCCAGGAGAAGAACGAAGAAGTGGTAGCTGAGGGTGGCCAGCCGGCGCAGGCCGAGCCGGTGCTTCTGGGTATCACCAAGGCGTCGCTCAATACGGATAGCTTCCTGTCGGCCAGCTCCTTCCAGCATACCATCAAGGTATTGGCCGGAGCGGCTATTGCAGGGAAGGAAGACCGGCTGATTGGTTTGAAGGAAAATGTCATCATCGGCAAGCTGATTCCCGCCGGCACGGGCTTCCGTACCGAAGACGACAGACTGGCTGAATTGCCCGAGGGCATTTTCCTTGATGCCGATTTGACGGGATCGACGCGATTGACGAGCAGCGCGCTGATCGACGACGACACTGACGTTGAGATTCTGGCGGCGATTGCAGCCGCCGCGGCCGATGCTTCCCGCGTCACGCTTGTCTCTGACTACGATGAAGAGGAAGAGGAAAGCGATTGGGACGAAGACGAGAGCGTTTGGGAAGAAGAAGACGCGGAGGATCTTGAGGTTGAAGGTCCTGTCGAGGATGAAGAATGGGATGAGGCGGGTTAACCCGTCTTGAGAATTGAATGAAACGAAAAGAGGCCGGCGAAACCGGCCTCTTTTTTTGCGTGCGTCAGAAATCGCGCCGCAGCAGTTTGTCGGTCAGCAGGCCCAGAGCTGTGGCTGCCGGGTCCACGGGGTGCGCGGCGGTCAGATTGGCAATCGCCGCATCGGTGTATTGTTCGGCCTTGCGAAGCGCGTAGGCGCGCGCGCCGGTTGCGTCCAGTTCGACGACCACCTGGCTCACAAAATCGTCCGGCGAGTCGTTGCGGGCGTATAGCTCGCGCAGGGTCCGGCTTCGGCTCAATGCGTAAAGTACGGGCAGTGTTTTCTTGCGTGTTGTGATGTCGGTGGCGGCCGACTTGCCGGTGAGATGCTCATCGCCCCAAATTCCCAGGATGTCATCCTGAACCTGGAAGGCCAATCCGAGATTTAGCCCATAATCGGCGAAATGGCGCACGCGAGTTTCATCGGCTCCGGCGACCAACGCCCCAAGTTCGGCGCATAAGGATACGAGCACGGCCGTCTTGCCTGTGATCATCGCCACGTACTCGGCGACCTCCACGTCGTCGCGCGTTTCAAAGCCCATATCGGCGAACTGTCCGCGGGTCAGTTCGACGCAGGTTTCATCGAAGCGACGCAGCGCGCGAACCACAATTGCCGGATCAACGCCGCGTTCGGTCAAACGATTCAGTGCCAGGTGGGCCATGGCAAACATGGCATCCCCGGTATTGATCGCTTGCGGTTGGCCCCATAGTGTCCAGAGCGTAGGCCGGCCGCGACGAGCGGGACTGTTGTCCTGGATGTCGTCGTGGACAAGCGAGAAATTATGGAGGATTTCAATGGCTGCGGCGGCAGGGACGGCTTGTTTCCAATCGCCGCCGGCGGCCGCACATGCCAGCAGGCACAGAATCGGCCGGATACGCTTGCCGCTGTTGCCATCCGCGGGTCGCAGATTCGCATCGGCCCATCCCATATGGTAGTGGATCATGCCATAGAACGGGTCGGCGTTACCGGAGTCGCTGCCGTTTGCGCCCAATACGACGCGCATCTCTTCTTCCAGGGCAGGTAAAAAAACGGCAGACAGGGAATTAAGTTCACTCGTCATCAGGATGTGTGCCTCGCAAGGTAAAAAACGGTTGGCTGTGTTAATCGTTGCGGTAGAGAGGAGTGCGGGACAATGCGTCCAGGTTGCCGGCGGCCGCGCAAAACATGGCCACGCGAAGTTCCTGGGTGATGGTATCGGCCAATTCGACAACGCCATCCACTCCGTCGCGATCGGCCGCGCGCAGAAATTCGCCCGCCAGACCAGCCAATGACGCGCCGAGAGCCACGCACTTGGCGACCTCGATCCCGTCGTGGATGCCGCCGCTGGCGAAGACGGGCAGATTCGGGGCGGCCTCGCGACAGAAGCGAATCGACGCGGCCGTGGGAATGCCCCAGTCGATGAACGCGCCGGCGACGCGCGCGTGCCTGGCCGTGGGAGCGCGGTACATCTCGACCTGACTCCATGACGTTCCGCCCGCGCCGGCCACGTCGATTGCCGCCACACCCGCGTCGGCCAATTGGCGCGCCGCCTCGCGCGAGAAGCCCCAGCCGACTTCCTTGGCCACAACGGGAACGGGCAGCTGCCGGCAAACTGTTTCGACTTTGCCCAGCAGGCCGGCGAAGTTGCCGTCTCCCTCCGGCTGGACGGCTTCCTGCAGAGCGTTGAAGTGCAGAATGAGCGCGTCGGCGGCGATCATGTCCACGGCCCTGCGGCAATGCTCCACGCCATACCCATAATTGAGCTGCACGGCTCCCAGATTGGCAAACAGCAAGATATCCGGCGCGACATCGCGTACCTGATAGGTGGATTCCAGCGACGGATCTTCGATGCCCGCGCGCATGGAGCCAAGCCCCATCGCCATCCCGACCTGTTGGGCAGCGGCGGCCAATATGCGGTTTATTTCGCGCGCTCTGGCGGTTCCGCCAGTCATGGAGGAGATGAGCAACGGTGTGCTCAGTTGTTTGCCGAAGATCGTGATCGTTGTATCGACCGCGGCCAGATCCAGTTCCGGTAACGCCTGGTGCATGAAGAAGTACGCCTCAAGGCCGGTGGTCACCTTCTTGAAGGCAACGTCTTCTTCCAGGTTAATGCGGATGTGGTCGGCTTTGCGTTGTTCATGGATATCGGCGCCCACCGCGGCGGATGCCGGAAACTGTGACTCATTCATGGGTGGGGATTATATCACGCTCCCCGATTCGACCGCACTCAGGCGCAGGGGTAAAATTGCGGTTACATTCGTAATTCAAAAGTGTATCTGGAGATCATATGCGCGTTCTTATTACCGGCGCGGCCGGTTTTCTTGGGTCCCACCTTTGCGATCGCTTTATCGCCGAAGGCCACACTGTGGTCGGTATGGACAACCTTATTACCGGCAGCATGGATAACATTGCCCATCTGTTCGGTCACGATCGATTCAGCTTTATCAAGCATAACGTCAGTCAGTACATCTACGTTCCCGGGCCACTGGATGCGGTGCTCCACTTTGCGTCACCAGCCAGTCCGAACGACTATCTGGAGCATCCAATCCCGACGCTTAAAGTGGGATCCCTGGGCACGCACAATACCTTGGGCCTGGCCAAGCAGAAAGGCGCGCGCTATCTGTTGGCCTCGACATCGGAAGTGTATGGCGACCCGCAGGTGAATCCCCAGCCCGAAAGCTACTGGGGCCATGTTAACCCGATCGGCCCGCGTGGCGTGTATGATGAGGCCAAGCGCTTTGCCGAGGCGATGACCATGGCCTATCATCGCTATCATGGCCTGGAGACGCGCATCGTGCGCATCTTCAATACCTATGGGCCGCGCATGCGGTTGAACGACGGCCGCGCCGTGCCCAATTTCATCTACCAGGCGCTGACGGATCAGCCGATCACCGTCTATGGTCGCGGCACACAAACCCGTGCATACCAGTATTACAGCGACTTGATCGAGGGCATTTATCGCCTCCTCCATTCCAGTGAATCCATGCCTGTGAATATCGGTAATCCCGATATGGAAATGACCGTCATGGAACTGGCTGAGATGGTTGTTGAACTGGCAGGAAGCAAGTCGCCCATTATCTGTGTCGAGCCGACCGATGATCGAATTGTGGATGATCCCAAGGTGCGCCGACCGGACATCACTCGGGCGCGCGAGGTATTGGGTTGGGCGCCTCATGTGTCGGTCGCCGATGGGTTGAGAGAGACGATCGCTTATTTTCGGAATCGCCTTTGATGACCCGGTGGGCAAGCTACAGGCCGCCTGGCGCGGACGTTTCATGGCCGTCGGTGGCGCTGTTTGCCTTGGCCGTCGTCATTGCGTTGGCGATTGCGTTTTTACCTCCGGCGTCGGCCACAGTGCTGGTGG
>JACDJB010002856.1_pt1 | contig 11876 bp, 11 predicted proteins | sample 7454121 | NCBI WGS metagenome assembly JACDJB01 (sample SAMN14253290, study PRJNA609438) | sludge metagenome | isolation source: sludge after 25d culture with pyrite | collected 2018-12-20 | reverse complement strand
TGCTTGACGGCGTGCTTCATCTCTTGGCGCTCCCCAGCGGACGACCGTGCGTCGACATCTGGCGCCGCTCGCGGCCGGTCGCATCCCGCAAGCGGGAGCCCTGCTCCCTGCTCGCGTCGACCATGCCGACGAAGTGGATGTGCTTGACGGCGTGCTTCATGATTCGCGCCTCTGGCGCGAGGGGTCAGGATTCATGAACCAGGGGACAGGGGTGGTGGTTGGAAGGCAGCGTTCTGGCGCCGCGCCCATGCGTCGGAGAACATCCGATAGACCAAGAACTGTCGTCGTCATGCTGTGCTCCCTGACCCCTGATTCCCGATTCCCGACCCCTTGCCAGCCAGTTCTTCGCACACGTCGGCGACGCGCGCGGCCGCATCCGGCCTGGCCAGCGCACGCGCCTTGTCCGACATGGCGGCGAGCGTTGCGCGGTCGAGTTCGCCGATGAGCGCGGCGAGCTTCTCGGGTGTGAGGTCGCGCTGCTGCATCAGCCAGGCGGCGCCGGCGTCGGCAAGAAACGTGGCGTTACCGGTCTGGTGGTCGTCCACCGCGAAAGGAAAGGGGACCAGCACCGCAGGCACGCCGGCACAGGCGAGTTCGGCGACCGTCATGGCGCCGGCGCGGCAGATGGCGAAGTCGCACCTGCGATATTCCGCGGCCATGTCCTCGATGTAATCGCGCACGTCGGCTTCGACGCCGGCGGTGGCGTAGTTCGCGCGCAGGATGTCGAGATGCTGGCGGCCCGACTGGTGCACCACCTGCGGACGCTTGTCCGCGGGCAGCAGGGCGAGCGCCCTGGGCACCCGTTCGTTCAGCGCGGAGGCGCCGAGACTACCACCCACCACGAGCAGGCGCAGCGGGCCACCCTGTGCGGCAGGCGAAACGGCGGCGAGGCTGGCGATGTCCGCGCGTACCGGATTGCCCACCCATTCCGCGGCAACGCGGCGGCACGGGATGGGCTTGTCCCCTGCATGGGTGAACACCCTGGGGAAGGCCGTCAGCACACGATCGGCCAGGCAGGCGAGCACGCGGTTGGTGAGCCCGGCGATCGAATTCTGTTCGTGGATGACGAGCGGCCGCCGCAGCAGACTCGCCATCATGCCGCCGGGAAAAGCCGTGTAGCCGCCCATGCCGAGCACGACATCGGGCCGGCGCCGGAAAATCGCGACGAGGCTTTGCCAGAACGCCACCAGCAGCATGGCCGGCAACAGCAGCTTCGTCACAAGGCCCTTGCCGCGCACGCCGCCCATCGCCACCCACACCATGTCGATGCCGGCTGCCGGCACCACGCGTGCCTCCAGCCCGGCGCGCGTGCCGAGCCAGAACACGTCCCAGCCGCGCGCACGCAATGCCTCGGCCACCGCCAGCGCCGGGTACACGTGCCCCCCCGTGCCGCCGGCCATGACCATGAGGGTACGGTTCGCGGTGACCATCAGAAGGTTTTCCCCCGCATCATCTGCCGCTGTTCCCAGTCGATGCGCAGCAGCACCGCGATTGCCAGGCAGTTGGCGACGATGCCGGAACCGCCGAACGACAGGAACGGCAGGGTGAGGCCCTTGGTCGGCAGCAGGCCGACGTTCACGCCCATGTTGATGAGTGCCTGCACGCCGAGCCAGATGCCGATGCCCTGCGCCACCAGCGCGCAGAAATGACGTTCGAGGCGAGCGGCGCGATGGCCGATGACGAAGGCCTTGACGATGAGCCAGGCGAACAGGCCGATCACCACCACGACACCGGCGAAGCCGAATTCCTCGGCGATCACCGCGAGCAGGAAGTCGGTATGCGCTTCCGGCAGGTAGAACAGCTTTTCGACGCTGCCCCCCAGACCCAGCCCGAACCATTCGCCGCGGCCGAAGGCGATCAACGCATGCGAGAGCTGATAGCCACTGCCGTAGGGATCCTTGAACGGATCCATGAAATTCAGCAGGCGCTCCCTGCGGTAATCGGACGACAGGATCAGCGCGGCGAATCCGAACAACAGGACGACGACCAGACCGGCAAACACCTTCCAGTTCAAACCACCGAGAAAGAGGACGCCCATGGCGATGCCGACAATCACCACGAAGGCACCGAAATCGGGTTCGCTCAGCAGGAGCACGCCGGTTGCCATCATCACTCCCGCCATCGGCAGGAAGCCCTTCTTCAGATCGTGCATGAAGGCCGCCTTGCGTGTGGTGTAGTCGGCGGCGTACAGCACGGCGAGAAATTTCATGAGCTCGGAGGGTTGCAGGTTGGCAAAACCAAGCGGAATCCAGCGCCGGCTGCCGTTGACCTCGCGGCCGATGCCGGGAATCAGCACCACCACCAGCAGCAACAGGCCGCCGAGGAAGAGATAGGGCGCGGCCTGCTGCCACACGCGCATGGGCACCTGGAACGCGGCCACGCCGACGCCAACGCCCAGGGCGATGAAGATCGCCTGGCGGATGAGATAGTACTCACCGTTGTGGCCGGTGTAGCGTGCCACCTCGGCGATGGCGAGCGAGGCGGAATACACCATCACCAGGCCGATTGCCAGCAGCCCGAGCGCCAGCCACAGGAGCCCGAAATCGAGCTCGGTGGTGAGGCGGGGGGCGCGCGCGGTGTACAGCATGTCAGATCGCTCCCGGCGCGACGGCAAGTCGCTTCACCGCGGCGACGAACACTTCGGCGCGATGGACGTAGTTGCGGAACATGTCGAAGCTGGCACAGGCGGGCGAGAGCAGCACCACGTCGCCCGGCTGCGCCAGTTGCTGCGCCAGTGCGACGGCGTCCTCCATGCTCGCGGCACGGCGCGTGTCGATGCCGCAGCCATCGAGGGCGGCGGCGATCGCCGGCGCGTCGCGCCCGATCAGCACCACTGCGCGGGCGTTGGTCTCGACCGCCGCCTTGAGCGGCGAAAAATCCTGGCCCTTGCCGTCGCCGCCGAGGATCACCACCGCACGGCGCCTGCCCATGCCGTACAGCGCCGCTTCGGTCGCCCCGACGTTGGTGCCCTTGGAATCGTCGTAATACGTCACGCCGCCGATCTCGGCGACCTTTTCCACCCGGTGCGGCAGCCCCTTGAAGTGCAGCAGCCCGCGCAGCAGGGCTTCCATCGGCAGGCCGAGCGCGCGCGTCAGCGCCAGCGCCGCGAGCGCGTTGGCGGCATTGTGCAGGCCGGCCACCGGCAACACGGAGAGCGGCATCAGCATGTCACCGCCGAGACACAGCTCATCCTCGCACAGACCGAAATTCTCTCCGCGTGGACAGCGGTCCAGGCCGAAGCTCACCACGCGCCGACCCGGGCGCGCCATCGCCAGCGTGCGTGTGTCGTCGCGGTTGAGCACCTGCACGCCATGCCCACTGAAGATGCGCGCCTTGGCGGCAGCGTAGGCCTCCATGTCGGGATAACGGTCCATGTGGTCTTCCGACAGGTTCAGCACGGTCGCGGCCGCGGCATCGAGACTGCGGGTCGTCTCCAGCTGGAACGAGGACAGTTCGAGCACCCACACCTGCGGCACCGGTGCATGTCCCTGCTCGATTTCGTACAGCGCGTCGAGCACCGGCAGGCCGATGTTGCCGGCGACGCAAACCGACAGGCCGGCCATGCGGCACATGTCGCCACACATCGCGGTGACCGTGCTCTTGCCGTTGCTGCCGGTGATGGCGAGTACGCGCATCGGATGCTCTCGCCCGGCATTCAGTGCCTGCAGCGCGCGCGCGAACAACTCGACGTCGCCCACCGTTTCGACCCCGGCGGCAACAGCGCGTGCCAGGGCCGGGTCGGCGAGCGGCACGCCCGGGCTCACCACCAGCAGCTCGGCCGCCAGCAGGCGCGCTGCGTCGAACGGACCCGTGAACAGCGGCACACCCGGCAACAACTCGGCCAGCCGCGCCGCGTGCGGCGGCACGCTGCGACTGTCGGCCACACTCACCTCGGCGCCGCGCGCGGCGAGCCAGCGCACGCACGACAGGCCGGTGTCTCCCAGGCCGAGCACCAGGACCTTCTTGCCAGCGAGAGCGAGACGGTCGTAATTCATTCCGGATATCCAATAGTCCGTAGGTCGGGCTTCAGCCCGACATGTCGGGTTGAAACCCGACCTACATCCCGTTGATGGGTCGCGTACGGATGTTGCAATGGATCTTGGGGGTTCATCTCAGTTTCAGACTCGACAGGCCAATCAACACCAGCATCATGCTGATGATCCAGAAACGCACGACGACCTGATTCTCCTTCCAGCCCTTCAGTTCGTAGTGGTGGTGGATCGGCGCCATGCGGAACACGCGCTTGCCGGTGAGCTTGAAGGAAGCGACCTGGACCATGACCGAAAGCGTCTCCACCACGAACACGCCGCACATGATGAAGAGAATGATTTCCTGGCGCACGATGACGGCGACCACACCGAGTGCGGCACCCAGTGCCAGTGCACCGACGTCACCCATGAACACTTCGGCCGGGTAGGCGTTGAACCAGAGGAAGGCGAGTCCGGCGCCCGCCATCGCGGCGCAGAAGATCGCCAGCTCACCGGCACCCGGCACGAAGGGCACGCCGAGATACCTGGAAAACACCGCATGCCCCGCGACGTAGGCGAAGATCGCCAGCGCCGCAGCCACCATCACGGTGGGCAGGATGGCGAGACCGTCGAGACCATCGGTGAGATTCACCGCATTGGACGCGCCGACGATGACGAAGTAGGTAAGCGCGATGAAGGCGGCCGCCGACAGCGTCAGGGTGGCGTGCTTCGCGAAGGGGATGATGAGTTCGGTATGCTGCGGCAGAGTGGCCGTGTTCCACAGATAACCCGCCACGACGAGGCCGATCACCGACTGCCAGAAGTATTTCCAGCGCGACGGCAACCCGCGTGAATTCTTCTCGACCACCTTGCGCCAGTCGTCGACCCAGCCGATGACGCCGAATCCGGTGAGCGTGAGCAGGGCGACCCAGACGTAGGCGTTCGTCAGATCCGCCCACAGCAGGGTGGTGACGATCACCGAAACCAGGATCAGCGCGCCGCCCATGGTGGGTGTCCCCGCCTTCACCAGATGCGTCTGCGGGCCGTCGCTGCGCACCGACTGGCCGATCTTCAGGCGGGTCAGCCTGCGGATCACGGCGGGACCGACGATGAACGAGATCGTCAGTGCGGTGAGCACGGCCAGTACCGTGCGCAGGGTGAGGTAATTGAAGACATTGAAGGCCCGGATGTCTTCGCCGAGTTGCTGGAACAGCCACAGCAGCATGTCAGTGGCCCTCCGTGAAGCTTTTCACCACACGTTCCATCTGCATGAAGCGCGAGCCCTTCACCAGGACCACGGTGTCCGCGCCGAGCGCGTTTTCCACTTCGGCGAGCAGTTCCTCGATACGCTCGAAATGCATGGCGCCCGCACCGAAGGCGGCCACGGTCTCGCGGCTCAGCTCACCGAGCGCGAACAGGCGCTCGACGCCGGCGGCACGGGCGACACGGCCGATTTCGGCGTGCATCGCCGGTGCCTCGGCACCGAGCTCGCCCATGTCGCCGAGCACGAAAAGCCTTCGCCCGGGATACTGCGCAAGCACCGCAAGCGCCGCCCGCACCGAATCCGGATTGGCGTTGTAGGTGTCATCGATGAACGTCGCGCCGTGCAACGCGGGTTTCTTTTGCAGGCGGCCCTGGATGCCGGCAAAACCCTCCAGCCCCGCGACGATACACGCCGGACTCACGTCGAGTGCGAAGCCCGCCGCGGCGGCGGCGAGCGCGTTCATCGCATTGTGGATCCCCGGCACTTGCAAGGTCACGTCAAGGTGCACGTCGAGAAGCTCGATTGCCAGGGCCGAAGTTGTTGCGTCGTAACGTCCACGCACGCGCGCCGGCTGCTGCATGCCGAAGTCGATGACGCTGCGCGCGGCGTTGGCCTCACGCCAGAGACCGGCATGCGCATCATCGGCATTGAACGACGCGATGCCTCCGGCACCGAGGCCGTTGAAGATTTCACCCTTGGCGCGCGCGATCGCCGCGACCGAGCCGAGGAGACCGATGTGCGCGGTCATGGCGTTGTTCACCAGCGCCACGTCGGGTTGGGCGATGCGAGTGAGATAGTCGATCTCGCCGGCGTGATTCATGCCCATCTCCAGCACGGCGAAGCGATGGTGCGGGCGCAGGCGCAGCAGCATCAGGGGCAGACCGATATCGTTGTTGAGGTTGCCTTCGGTGGCGAGCACGGCCGCCTCGCTGCCCGTTTCCGCACGCAGGATCCCCGCGAGCATTTCCTTCACCGTGGTCTTGCCGTTGCTGCCGGTGATCGCCGCCACCGGGATGCCGAAGCGCTGCCGCCACGCGGCGGCCAGGCGGCCCAGCGCAAGGCGGGTGTCGTCGACGCGCAGGGCATCGCCGATTTCCGGCGCCTGGGTGCGATCGAGCACCACGCCGGCTGCTCCCGCTTGCAACGCCCGGGCGGCGAAAGCGCCGCCGTCGAACCGCTCGCCACGCAGGCCGAAAAAAAGATCGCCCGGCTGGATCGCCCGGCTGTCGGTCGACACACGACGCACCACGGCGTCAGGTCCGGCGAATGATGCGCCGAGCATCGCCGCGGCGTCGGAAAGCGGGAGATTCATGTCCATGCGTCGAGCGCCTTTCTCGCCATCGCGTCGTCGGAAAACGGCTGGCGCTCGCCACCGGCTTCCTGGTAATCCTCATGACCCTTGCCGGCGATCAGCACCACGTCGCCCTGGTGCGCGCCACCGACCGCTTCGAAAATCGCGCGCGCCCGATCGGGTTCGACAGCCGGTCGGCCGGACATGCCGGCGAGGATATCGTCGATGATGTGTTGCGGATTCTCGTTGCGCGGGTTGTCGCTGGTGACCCAGACCACGTCGGCGCCGCGGCTGGCGGCAGCGCCCATCAGCGGCCGCTTGCCACGGTCGCGGTTGCCGCCGCAGCCGAACACGCAGATCAGGCGTCCCCCACCGGCGATCTCGCGCAACGCGGCGAGCGCCTTCTCCAGCGCGTCGGGGGTGTGCGCGTAGTCCACCACCACCAGCGGCTGGACGCCACCACCGAGCGTCTGCATGCGGCCGGGCGGCGGTTCGACATGCGCGAGTACGCGGCAGGCATCGTCCAACCCGATATCCAATAGCAGCAGCGTGGCGAGCACGGCCAGCAGGTTGGCGGCATTGAAGCGCCCAAGCAGGGGCGCGTGCAGTTCCGCATCGCCCCAGTCGCTGCGCACGTGCAGGTGCAGGCCCTCCTGCGACAGACGCAGGCGTTCGCCGCGCACCGCACCGCGCGTGAAACCGTAGCCGGCCACGCGTGCCGCGCGCCCCTCGGCTTCCAGATGTCGGCCGAAGGGGTCGTCGAGATTGAGTACGACACTGTCGAGGCCCGGCCATGCGAAGAGCTTCGCCTTCGCGGCGGCATACGCCTCCATGTCGCCGTGATAGTCGAGGTGGTCGCGCGTCAGATTGGTCAGCACCGCGACGTTGAAGTGGGTGCCGTTGACGCGCCCCTGCGCGAGGCCGTGCGAAGACACCTCCATCGCGCAGGCGACGGCGCCGTACGCGCGATAGTGCGCGAGGCGCTCCTGCAGTTCGATCGCATCGGGTGTGGTGTTGCACGTGGACGCCAGTGCCCCGGGGAAACCGTTGCCGGCGGTACCGATGATGGCGGTGCGACGATCCAGGCGGGTGAGCGCCTGCGCCACCCAGTGCGCGACCGAGGTCTTGCCGTTGGTGCCGGTGATGCCGACCATGGCGAGCGCGCGCGACGGGTCGCCGTAGACGTGCGCGGCGATCTCGCCGATGCGCGAGCGCAGGTGGTCGACCCCGGCATTGGGTACGCCGAGCGCGGGATCCCACTGATAGTGGTCACGATCCCACAGCACGCCGTCGACACGCTGCGCCACCGCGGCCGCAATGAAGTCACGGCCGTCGCGCGCCTCGCCGGGATAGGCTGCGAATACCGTACCCTGCCCCGCGCGGCGGCTGTCGCTCACCAGCGCCGCGGGCCGAAAACCGAGCCGCTCGAGAATGTGCGACACCGATTCCGCCGCTGTGGCGAACGCGGGGCGTGCCTGGGGATGCGCCATCACGCCCCCCCTCGCGCAGCGGTCGCGCGCAGCGTCATGTGTGTTGCGCTCTCCGGTGCGTCCGGCGGCAGCCCGAGCTGGCGCAGACTCGCCGCCATCACCTGGGCGAACACCGGACCGGCGACGCTGCCGCCGTAATACACGCCATCGGACGGCTCGTCGATCACCACGCCGATGATGAGGCGCGGATCGGACGCCGGCGCCATGCCGACGAACGAAGACAGATAACGGTCCGCGGCGTAGCGGCCATCGACCAGCTTGTGCGCGGTGCCGGTCTTGCCGGCGACGCGATAGCCAGGCACGCGTGTGCGCTGGCCGGTGCCGCCTTCCTGCGTCACGGCCTCCATCATGGCGCGCACCTCACGCGCCACGCTGGGAGAGAACACGCGTTCGCCCGTGATTTCCTGCGGTTCGCGACGCAGGAAGGACAGCGGCACCACCTCGCCATCGTTGGCAAATGCCATGTAGGCGCGCGCCAGTTGCAGCAGACTGACCGACAGGCCGTAGCCATAGGCCATGGTCGCATGCTCGACCGGCTTCCAGCCGGCGGCGTCGCGCAGGCGGCCCGCGGTTTCACCGGGGAAACCGGAGCCCGGCTGCTCGCCAAAGCCGGCACGATGCAAGACGTCCCAGAACTGCTGCGGCGTGAGCGACATGGCCAATTTCACCGCGCCGACGTTGCTCGATTTCTGGATGATCTCCGTCACCGTCATCTGCGCATGCGGATGCACATCGCGCACCAGCTTGTTACCCACGCGCCAGGTCTCCGGCGTGTCGATCACGCTGTCGGGGTGATAGAGCCCGCGTTCGAGCACCGCTGCGGCAACGAAGGGCTTGATCGTCGAACCGGGCTCGAAGGTGTCGATGACCGCGCGGTTGCGCATCGGCCCCGGTTTGTAGTCGCTGCGGTTGTTGGGATTGAAGTCGGGCTGGTTGGCAAGCGCGAGGATTTCGCCGGTCTTGGCGTCGAGCACCACGACGCTGCCGCCCTTGGCCTTGTGCTGCGCGATCGCCGCTGCGAGTTCGCGATGGGCCAGGTACTGCAGCTTGAGGTCGAGCGCGAGCATCAGGTTGCCGCCCATCTGTGCCGATTTCACCGGGGCGAGATCGCGGATGGTGTTGCCGTGGCGGTCGCGCTGGATCTGCCGCTGTCCTTCACGGCCGGCGAGCCAGTCCTGATAGGCACGCTCGACGCCCTCCTGGCCCAGATCGTCGATGTTGGTGAAGCCGACAACGTGCGCGGCGATTTCGCCGGCCGGGTAGTAGCGGCGGAACTCCCGGCGCAGATGCAGGCCGGGCGCGCCCATGGCGGCGATTTTCGCCGCCTGCTCCGGCGTCACCGCCCGCCATACGCTGAATTCGCCGCGCGCGCCGCGCGTGAGCAAGCCGGTCAATTTCGCCGGCGACACCTCGAGCACGCGCGCAAGCTGCGCATGCTGCACGGGACTGAGTTCGAGATCGGCGGGACGCGCCCACAAGGATTCGACCGGTGTACTGATGGCGAGCAGACGACCGTTCCGGTCGGATACCTGGCCGCGCTGGGCCGGCAGCGTGAGGCTGCGGTTGGCGACGGCATCGCCCTTGCCCTGCAGGTAATCGGTATTGAGCCCCTGCAGATAAAGCGCGCGCGCCGTCACCGCCAGCAGGCCGACGAGCAGCAACCCGCCCACGGTGGCCATGCGCCAGGGCGCAAGGTGCACTTTGAGCAGGGTTTTCGCGTGGTAGTTCACGGCGTGCTCACCAGCGGTTCGATGCGGATGCGCTCATGCGTGGGCGCCACCAGGCCGAGCCGGCTGCGGGCGAGCGCGTCGACGCGCGCCGGGTCGGCCCAGGTGCTCTGCTCCAGCTGCAATTGTCCCCACTGCTCGTCCAATCCACGCGCCTCCTTCTTGAGGCGTTCCAGTTCCACGAAATACACACGCGCCCGATGCTGCGACTGGATCAGCGCCAGCGCGCAGGCGATCAGCACCACCGCCAGCACCCCGTTCAGGCGGCTCACCCCGATGCCTCCGCAGGCGCCGCGACGCGTTCGGCAACGCGCAACACCGCGCTGCGCGCACGCGGGTTGGCCGCGACTTCCGCATCCGACGCGTGACGCGCGCGGCCGACCCGTTGCAAGCGGCCCGGCTTCAGCATCGCCGCCGGAATCGGCAGCCGTGCCGGCGCCTGCTCGCCCTGCGCCTCGTCGCGCATGAAGCGCTTGACGATGCGGTCTTCAAGCGAATGGAAACTGATCACCGCCAGTCGTCCTCCGGGCAGCAGGCGCTCGACACACTGTGGCAGCACGGCTTTCAATTCTTCCAGCTCGCGGTTGAGATAAATCCGTATAGCCTGGAAGCTGCGGGTCGCCGGGTGTTGCCCCGGCTCACGCTTTTTGACCGTCGCGGCGATAAGGCGCGCGAGCTGGCCGGTGGTGCCGATGCGCTCTTTTTGCCGCGCCGCAACAAGCGCGCGCGCAATCGACTTAGCAAACCGCTCTTCCCCGTAGCCGCGAATGACTTCACCGATCTCCCCCTCCGTCGCCGTCGCCAGCCAGTCCGCCGCGGACATCCCGCTGTCCGGATCCATGCGCATGTCGAGCGGCGCATCGAAGCGGAAGCTGAAGCCGCGCGTCGCGTCGTCGAGCTGCGGCGACGACACGCCGATGTCCAGCAAAATCCCGTTCACCCGCGCGATGCCGAGTTCGTCGAGCACCGCGCCCAGCTGCGAAAACGCGCGCCGCACCAGCGTCAGCCGCGCGTCGTGCACGGCCGCGCCAGCGCGGATGGCGTCCGGGTCGCGATCCAGCGCGACCAGCCTGCCCGCGGGGCCCAACTGCGCCAGGATCAGGCGGCTGTGACCGCCGCGTCCGAAGGTGGCGTCGACATACACCCCCTGCGGATCGATCGCCAGCGCGTCCACCGCCTCCTGTGCCAGCACCGGCACATGGGCGGTCTCGCTCACAACGTGAAACCCTCCAGCTCGGGCGGCAGACCGCCGTCGCGGAACGTCAGCGCCTGCTCGACCTGCGCGTCCCAGCGCGCCTCGCTCCACAACTCGACCTTGCTGCCCTGCCCCACCATCACCGCGCTCTTCTCCAGCTCGGCGAACTTGCGCAGCATCGGCGGCAGCAGCACACGGCCAGCGCCGTCCATCTCGATGTCATGGGCATAGCCGACGAGCAACTGCTTGATGCTGCGGGTGCGCGGGTCGAAATCCGAAAGGGTGTTGAGCTTTTTCTCGATCGGCTCCCACTCGGGCAGCGGATAGAGCAACAGGCAGCGGCCCGGGTCGGCGGTAACGACGACACGCCCGCCGCCGTTCACCAGCAGGGCGTCCCGATAGCGCGCAGGCACCACGAGCCGGCTCTTGCTGTCCAGACTGACCGTTGCGACACCGCGAAACATGCTCTCCTCGTATTGGAATCTGGCTCACCAGAACGAGGGCGATTCTCCCACAATCCCCCACCGGTCACCACTATTTCCCACTATAGGGGATAGATTTGGGGGGGTCAAGCAGGCGAACACAAAAAAAGCCCTACGTCTCAAGGACTTAGGGCTTAGTTGGGGTGTGGATAAGTTTCTGGAAAAACCGTAGCTTAGCGACGTAATCTGTGCACGTTTTTAGAAAAAAACGATAAGCTATTGATTTGATGACAGGTGTGGAAAAGCGGGCCGATAAGCCGGGTTCTGTCGTGGGCAACCATTCCTCTAGGCCGACCATTGCTGGCCGGCTCAAGCCACCTACCCGCAGACTCGGCGAGCCGCGTCATCGTCTGCCTATTTGGTGTTGCTCCGGATGGAGGTTACCGCGTTTCACGTCCACCCGGCTCGCGCCGGGCTTACTCGTCTCTGTGGCCCTGTTCCTCGCCTCGCGGCGTCCGG
>JACDJB010002849.1_pt1 | contig 11897 bp, 10 predicted proteins | sample 7454121 | NCBI WGS metagenome assembly JACDJB01 (sample SAMN14253290, study PRJNA609438) | sludge metagenome | isolation source: sludge after 25d culture with pyrite | collected 2018-12-20 | reverse complement strand
GGGTGGCTGCTTCGACCTGTGCGTCGTGCCGGCGCACGACCGCCCGCGCGCCGCCGGCAACGTACTGGTGACGCGCGGTGTGCTCAACCGGGTGCGCCCGGGCGCGGCCAAGGACCCGCGGCAAGGCCTGATCCTGCTCGGCGGGCCGTCGAAGCATCATGCCTGGTCCACGCCACGACTGGTGGAGCAGGTGCGCACCATCGTCGCCCACGATACGGCGCGGCGCTGGGTGCTGACGACCTCGCGGCGCACGCCGGCGGAGGTGCTCGTTGCGCTGCGCTCACAGGTCGACCCGGAATGCATCGAACTGGTGCCCGGTGAGACCACGGCGCCGGACTGGTTGCCCGCACAGCTCGCCTGGGCCGGTACCGTCTGGGTGAGCGCCGACAGCGTGTCCATGATCTACGAGGCATTGACCTCGGGCGCCGCGGTCGGCCTGCTGGAGGTCCCGGCACGCGGCCGCGACCGGGTCGTGCGCGGCGTGGAGGCGCTGGTGGCCGAAGGGCTGCTGACGACCTATGCACGCTGGCTGGACGGCACCGAGCTGCGCGCCCCGCGGCAGCCCTTCAACGAGGCGGCGCGCGCGGCGGGCGCGATTCTGGCGCGGTTCTTCGCCGCGGATGCCTACGCCTCGTAGGGTGCGTCGGCGCACGCGACGCACCGTGGCGCGGTGTCCCGGTGCGTCAGGCTGCGCCTCGACGCACCCTACGCAACAGGTAAGAACAAAGATGCCAGTCGACCACGGAAGCACACGGAAATACACGGAAGGCGGGAATACAGCGGTTTTTCATTCCACGCCCTTCCGTGTGGTTCCGTGGCCACTGGCTGGAAGGTGTACTGGTGCGGTGACGCACCCGCCGGCGTACATGTCCTGCCGCAGGCGTGTCGCCGAATCCCGGATCCCGAATCCCGAATCCCGACCCCCGAATCCCGAGATACCGAATGAATGCAAATCCCGTAGGGTGCGTCAGCGCAGCGACGCACCATCGACACCCGGATCGGCGCGTCAGCCTGCGGCCCGACACGCCCTGCGAGTCTGCCAGTCGGTCACGGAGCCACACGGAAATACACGGAAGGTGGGGATATAGTGGTTTTTCATTCCGTGTCCTTCCGTGTGGTTCCGTGGCCAATCCTTCTTCTGCCCGCGAGCGCATGCCATGCCGCGCCCGCTGACGGTGGTGCAGATGCTGCCGGCCCTGGAGGGTGGCGGCGTGGAGCGTGGCACGCTGGAGGTGGCCGACGCGCTGGTCGCGGCCGGGCACCGCTCCATCGTGATGTCGGCGGGCGGGCAGCTGGTCTCGCGCCTCACCGGTCGCGGCAGCGAGCACGTCACCTGGCCGGTGGACCGCAAGTCGTTGCTGACGCTGCGCCTGGTCGGACGACTGCGCGCGTGGCTGCGCGCGGAGAACGTCGACATCCTGCACGTACGCTCACGCGTGCCGGCCTGGGTCGCCTACCGTGCCTGGAAGCGCATGGATCCGCGCAGTCGCCCACGCCTCGTGACCACGGTGCATGGGCTGTATTCGGTGAGCCGCTACAGCGCCGTCATGACGCGTGGCGAGCGTGTCATCGCCGTCTCCGAGACGGCGCGCCGCTACATCCTCGACAACTATCCCCGGACCGATCCGGCACGCATCGTCGTCATCCCGCGCGGCGCCGATCCGCGGATGTTTCCCTACGGCCACCGGCCGCCACACTCCTGGTCACAGCGCTGGTTCGACGAACACCCCTGTCTGCTCGACCGCTTCGTGCTCACGCTGCCGGGGCGGCTGACGCGCCTCAAGGGACACGAGGATTTCATCGACCTCATCGCCACGCTGGTCGCCAAGGGCATCCAGGTACATGGGCTGATCGTCGGCGGCGAGGACCCACGGCGGCATCGCTATGCCGAGTCGTTGCGCCAGCGCATCGCCAAGCGCGGTGTTGCCGAGCATATTACCTTCACGGGTCAGCGCATGGACATGCGTGAGATCTACGCCAGCTCCAATCTCGTCCTGTCGCTGTCGAGCCAGCCGGAATCCTTCGGTCGCACGGTGCTCGAGGCGCTCAGCATGGGTGTACCCGTCATCGGCTACGAGCACGGTGGGGTCGGCGAGGTGTTGAACCGGGTATTCCCGGAAGGCTGCGTGGTGCCGGGCAACCGCGATCTGCTGGTCGCCAAGGTGCAGGACTTCCTCGGTCGCGCGCGGGTGGTGCCGGAGGGGCAGCCCTATACGCTGCAGCGCATGCTCGATAGTACGCTCGAGCTGTATCAAACACTGGCTGCTGCGCCGTGAGTGGAACCCTGGTCATACAGCCGTTGCCTGGCATTGGCGATATGGTCTGGCATCTGCCGCATATCCACGCGATCGCCCAGCAGACTCCCGAGGCGGGCGTCACGGTGTTGACCAAGGCGCGTGCGCGTGCCGACCACCTGTTTGCCGCGGATCCGCACGTATCCGAAGTGCTATGCCTGGAGCGCGATCATGGGGGGCGTCATGCGGGACTGTTCGGTCTCTTGCGACTGGCCAGACAATTGCGTACACACCATTTCGATGCCGTCTGGATACTGCACGATAGCACCCGCTATGCGTTGGCGGCGTGGTTGGCCGGTATTCCGCTGCGTATCGGTTATACGAGCGGTGGCGCGCGTCTGTTACTCAACAGGCCACTGCTGCTGACGGCCGATCAGAAATCATTGCATCCGATCGACAAGGCCGATCTGCTGCTGCACGCACATGGGATGAAGCCGTCAACGGCGCACCTCAGGATCGCGGCGGACGCCAGTACGCATATCCAGTTGCAGTTTGGCAAGGTCAGCAAGCCCTGGGTGGCGTTGGGTATAGGCACCAGCGAGCCGTACAAGCAATGGGGCGCACCGCGCTTTGCCGAGCTCGCCGGTGTGCTGGCACAACGCTATGGCATGACGGCATTCCTGATCGGCGGGGACGGGGAACGGACGCTGGGTGACGAGATCATCGCACGCGCACAGGTTCAAGGCGTGGCGGTACAGAACGCTTTGGGGTTGAGCGTGGCCGATACCATGGCGCTGCTCGCCGACTGCCGGGTCTATGTCGGTAACGATACCGGTTTTCTCAATGTTGCGGCAGCGGTCGGGGTGCCGGCATTTGGTCTGTTCGGTGGCTCGCCGCCACTTACTCACAGCGCCATGATCCACTGCCTGCTGCCGGAAGACGGTTCTGTCCCAAGTTATGGAACACCGTACATGGATCGAATTTCAGTGTCGGGTGTGTTGGGGGCGTTGGCGGATGTGCTGGGTCCTTAGCGGTATTCCCGGTACGATTTTTCCTCGACCAGTGTGGAACCCAGTTTGAGATTGAGCAGGCGTTTGATCTCGGCACGCCGGTCGTTGGTGAGATATACCGCGCGCGCCAATTCGATGAAGCGTTCGCCGAAAGATCGGGTACGCTCCTCGTCGCGAATATCATCCTCTATATCCCAGAGACGTTCGTTTACGGTTTTAAGCTCGGTGTACTCGGTGGTGATGTCCTGGCCGAAGTAGGGCGATGCCTTCCAGGTTTCACGCAACACATCCAACTCGCGGTGGATGTTGGTGAGTTTGTCGGGGTCACGGATGCGTTCAGCCTTGATCTCAAGGATGGTCAGTTTGTCCAGGAAATCCCCGACCGGAATTTCGACACGAATGCTCATTTCGAAGCCCCTGTTGAACGATACGCACTATTCTAGCAGAGACTTCGATCGCACGATGTGTGTACGGGCCTATGATATTATGCGCGGGTCTTGAGTGAGGTTGAATTGAAAGGTATGCGAGAGCGGATCCGTACGGCGTTTTTCCAATCCGGTTGGTTACTGCCGGTGCTGTTGCCCCTTACGCAGGTGGGTGGTCGTGCGCTGGCCAACGTGCTCATGCTGGTCTATTTGATCTGGGCGCTGCTGGCGGTCCCGGGCAGTCGCGTGCGGGTGGAGCGGGCACCGCTGCTGTTATTCGTTGCACTGTTGTTGGCGTATCTGCTCAGCGTGCCCGGTGCGGTGGCAGCGCAGTCGGCATTGCACGAATGGGTCAAGTTCGTGCTGCATGCACTGGTATTCTATTTCATGCTGGTCGTGTTGCAGCAGCGGCCGGATGCCATGCGCCGGCTGATCGAGGCGCTTGGCATCGTGGGGCTGGCACTGCTGGCGCTGTTGCTGCTGAAACTGGCGGTGAACATCCAGGCGCCGGGATTCCTGGTCACGGCGGATATGAAAGAGGACAACCTGCCCTTCCTGCTGCCGTTCTCACTTTATTATCTGCTGGCGCTGCGCGCGCCGCGCTGGCGGGTTGGATTCAGTGCGGTGCTGGTGTCGGTCGCACTGGGCTATATCGTGATGTCCCAGGGGCGGGCGGCACTTGCCGGCCTGCTGGCGGTGCTGCTGGTCTATGGTGTGTTCGTGTTGCGCTGGCGCCGTACCGCCGTGGCGCTGGCCGGCCTGGCGGTGCTCGCCGTTGCGGTCGGTCTGAGCTATGAGACCTTTTTCCGGCAGGCGGGTGGGGGCGATTGGGTCGCGTGGTTGGATCGATTCACCAGTCTGCGCAGCCAGTTATGGCGACAGGCGCTGGCGCATCCGCCGGCCAATGCCCTGCTGGGCGTGGGCATGGCCAACGTCGGTCAGTATGCCGAGGTGGTGACGGTGGAGAACGGTGCCCGCCTCGGCCACCTGCACAACTTCCTGTTCGATGCCTGGTATGAAACCGGACTCCTGGGCCTGGGGGCGCTGTTGATCTTCATCGCGGTGCCGCTGGCGCGCGGTTGGCGCCTCGCCCGCGCCGGCGGTGAAACCGGTGCGTGGGCCGGGCTGTTCCTCGCCTCCGCGACGGCGCTGCTGGTGGCCGGGTTGCTGAGCTTCTCGTACGCCTCGCGCCAGTTCGCGGTGTATCTGCCGATCCAGTTCGCGGCCTTGTGGGTGTTGTCGCAGTTCAATGTCCCGGCAACGCGCGAACCGGCAGGGTGATCCCCGTCGTGAGCGGGTGAGGGGTGGTGGCCACTGTGCCTGAACGACGCGTACTGATCATCAAGCTCGGTGCCTTGGGCGATGTGGTGGTGGCCACGCCGCACATCGAACGCATCCTGGCCGCGTACCCGGGAGATGCGGTGTATCTGCTCACGGCACCGGCCTTTGCGCCGTTGTTCGCTGCCCACCCACGGCTCGAGGTCAAGGCAGTGCCACGCAAGGGTGGGGTGGCGATGTGGCAGGCGCTGACCTGGGTACGGCGCATGCACTTCGCGGCCGTCTACGATCTGCAGGGTTCGGACCGCAGCCGGATGCTGACCTGGCTGTCGGGCGCCCCGCGCCGCGTCGGCATCGGGCCCGCGCTCTGCTACACCCACCGATCCCCACACGATGATCGCAGCGCGCACATCTTTGAACGGCTGAATGCGCTGTTGCTTGGCGCGGGCCTGCCGGCGGCAGAGCCGCATCCGCGTCTTTGGACGGACGCGCGTACCCGGGCCGAGGTCGATCGCTGGTTGCTGGAGCGGCGTCTGGCGGGCCGGCCGCTGGTGCTGATGCACGCGGGATCCAGCGCGCGCTGGCTGTCCAAACGGTGGGAGGAGGCGCGTTTCGCCGAACTCGCGCGGCGTCTCGAGCAGCAGGGATTGGCGGTGGTGTGGCTGGGCGGGGATGAGGAGCGTGGACTCAATCAACGGCTCGCCACCGTCGCCGGTATCGACGCGACGGGTGCCTTCGATATTGCGGCATTGGCCGAACTGGCCACACGGGCGCGCTTTGCAGTGGTCAACGATTCCGGCCCGATGCATGTGCTGTCCACGGCCGCCATCCCCGTGTATGCCTTCTTCGGTCCGACCGACTGGCGGCGCAGTCATGCGGTGGGTCAGGCCGGGCACGTGTTGCGGCAGCCGGTCGAATGCAGCCCCTGCCATCTGCCGGTGTGTCCACCGGCGCAGGCGCATCGCTGTCTGTCCGGGATCACCGTGCAGCAGGTGTTCGAGCGCCTGCAGCGGGACGGGTTGTTAGGGCGCGATTGATGCGCGCCCACCGGTCTGCGCTCAGCCGGGGCCGGTGAGCAGCGTCCGGTACATCTCGCGATAGGCGTCGACCACGACGGGCTCGCTGAAGCGCGCCGACAGCACGGCCGCGCCCCCTGCGGCCAGTTGCCGACCGGCGGCGGTGTCGTCGAGCAGATTCATGATGGCGGCGGCCAGACGCTCGGGGTCGCTTACCGGCACCAGCAAACCGTTGCTGCCGTCTTCGATCAGTTCCAGCGCACCCAGGGTCGCCGTGGACACGATCGCCCGCCGATGCGCCCAGGCCTCGAGGATGACGTTGCCGAGCGGTTCGTGCCGTGATGGGCAGATGAATACATCGGCGAGTTCGTACCAGGGCGCGGGGTCGTCCTGCCAGCCCGCCCAGACCACGCGCGGGCCGATGCCCAGACGCACGGCCTCGGCCTGCAGCGCGGACCGCAACGGGCCGTCACCGACGATGGCCAGGAACAGCGGACGTTCGCCCACACTGGCAGGCAGCCGGGCGAAGGCCGTGAGCAGATCCTCCATGCCCTTGACCGGATGCAGTCTGCCGACGGTGAGGAGCAGCCGGGCGTCCTCCGGGATCCCGAAGGCCTGGCGCAGCGCCGTGAGTGTCTGCGGCGCGGCCGGTGCTGCCGGCGTGACGAAATTACCGATATGGAAGACGCGCGGCGCGGGCAGGCCGCTGTTGATGAGGTAATCGCAGATGCCGCGGGTGTTGCCGACCCAGGCGTGGGCGTGCCGGTAGCCCTTGAGATGGTAATACCCGCCCAGACGCGCGACGTGTACCGGGCGTCGCCTGGGTGGGAAGCGCGTGAGGCGGGTCGCCCGGCCCATGTAGGTCTGGACGATGTCCGCATCCCCTGTGCGGGCGATGGTGCGGATGCGCCAGGCCGCATACAGGTCCCAGATACCCCGCATGGCGACCGGCGTACGCGCGATCGACGCGGGCAGTGACCGGTCCACGGCGCTGCCCGGCGGATGCAGGGCGTGCACCTCTTCCCCCGCCGCCGCGAGGGCGCCCAGCAGACGCACATAGAAGCGCTCGGCGCCGCCGGAGGCCTTGCTGCCGATGATGTGCAGGCTGCGGGTCATGGTGAGCTCAGTGCACGAGGCCGCGCGGATGAGGGGCCAGGGTAGCCCGGGATGAGGGATAACGAAACCCGAAGCTCACGTCGCCGCAGCCTCGCTGCACAGTGTTCGGATTTCCTCTGCCACGGCCTCCGCATGCAAGCGCTGCAGATCGTTCCCCGGACTCGTCAGCCAGCGCGCCTGTACACCCCAGGGGTGATAACGCCGCGGCTCTCCGGGGCCGAACAGCGTGAGTGTGGGCGTGCCCACGGCACTGGCGAGGTGGCCGAGGCCGGAGTCGTTGCCGACGAACACGCTGGCGCGGGCGAGCACGGCAGCCGCCTCCAGCAGTCCGGTCCGGCCGGCGAGGTCGACATGCGGCAGCGGACAGTCGCGGACGACCGCACGGCAGCGCTCGGTATCCCCCGGTCCACCGAGCAGGATGAGACCATCGAAGCTGTCGCGCAGCTGTGCGATCAGTGCCCGAAAGCACTCGGCCGGCCAGATCTTCGGTTCCCAGTTCGCGCTGGGGCCGAGGGCGAGCCAACGGTCGCCGGGCAGAGGACGGAGGTGCCGGGTGGCGTTGCGTTCGAGTTCGGGCGTCAGCCAGATGCGTGTCGGTGGGATATCGAGAACGCCGAGCGCGGCGATGACGCCCATGTGCCGTTCGACGGCGTGCGGGCCGCGCGGCCGGCACTGCCACTTGGTGAATCGTCGACGCGCGCGCAGCAGGTACGCGAGGCCGTCGGTGCGCAGGTCGACGATCAGGTCGTAGCGTGTGCGCCGCAACTCGCGCACCAGCTTCAGCGTGCCGCGCCAGCCGGCGCGCTTGTCCTTGAGGACGATGCGGCCGCGATACGGGCAGTGGCTGAATACCTCGCTGGAACGCCGATCCGCGACCAGGTCGATCATCGCCTGCGGATAGCGGCGGTGTAGCGCCTCCAGCACCGGCGTGGTCATGATGGCATCGCCGATGTTGCTCAGGGTGATGACCAGGATACTCTGCACCGCGGCGTTCATCGCCTCCCCTGATAGCGTGGTGCGACACCCGGCGGTTGCGTCTTGAAGCGCCGGTGCGCCCACAGGTACTGCGCCGGCATCTTCCGGATCTCGGCCTCGATGAGGTCGTTGATGCGCTGGGTGTCTGCCACCTCGTCGTCGGTCGGGAAGTCCGCCAGCGCCGGATAGAGCCGCAGGCGATAGCCCGCCGTCCCCGGCAAGCGTTCCTGGAAGAACGGCACCACCCTGGCACCACTGATACGTGCCAGCCGCGCGGTGGCGGTGATGGTCGCGGCGGGGATGCCGAAGAAGGACACGAAGACGCTGTGCTCGGCGCCATAGTTCTGATCGGGGGCGTACCACACCGGCATGTTGGCCTTGAGGCTCCTGAGCAGGCCGCGCATGTCGTCGCGCGGGATGGCCTTCTCGAAATGGCGCTCGCGGGCGCCCTGCATGACGGCCTCGAAGGCGGCGTTCTTGTGGCGGCGATAGAGCACGTGGAAGGGCGCATGCAGCGACAACAGGCGGCCGCCGATCTCCAGGGTGGTGAAGTGCGCCGACAGCAGGATCACGCCGCGGCCGGCGTCCAGCGCGGCGTGCAGGTGCCCGAGTCCCTCGATGCGGGCCAGCTGGTGCAGCTTGCGGGTCGGTGTCCACCAGCTCATGGCCGTCTCGATCACACCGACGCCCAACGAGCGGAAGTGGTCGCGCAGCAGTGTCCGGCGCACGCTGATGTCGAGGTCCGGGAAGCACAGCCCCAGATTGATGCGGGCGACGCGCCGCCGGCCCGGCATCAGGTGATAGGCAAGCCGGCCCAAGGCCCGGCCCAGCGCCATCTGCAGCGGAAACGGCAGTTGCGCGGCCAGCCAGCCCAGTGCCATGCCGACATGCACCGGCCAGTAGCGGGGTGACCACAGCGAAGGATGGGCAGGGGCGGTTTCTGTCACAGCGGGTTTCCGGCTCCGGCAGCACAGTTTACCCATTGCCGCGGTGCGCTCCCAGTGTTGCCGGACAATGTGCTCTTTACCACAAAGGACACGAAGGACACGAAGAAAAACGCCTGGTCAGTGTGTTTCGAGGCCCGACGGTGGATCGGTCAGACGGATACGCCGATGGGTGAATCGGCCAGGGGTTCCAAGAATACGGCTTTCCCTTCGTGTCCGTTGTGTCCTTTGTGGTTGACGGGGTTTCCGCGCCACCAGGGGCACCGTGGTATGATTCGCCCCGGATTTCCCGGGGTGCACGGCCGGCGCATGAAACTACACATACCCGCCTTCGAGAAGGCGCATGTCCTGGTGGTCGGCGATGTGATGCTCGACCGTTACTGGTACGGGGCCACCTCGCGCATCTCGCCGGAGGCACCGGTGCCGGTGGTGCATGTGCGCCAGAACGAGGAACGGCCCGGCGGCGCCGGCAACGTCGCGCTGAACATCGCGGCGCTGCAGGCCGGCAGCACGGTCATCGCCCTGACCGGCGACGATGAACCCGCCGACAGCCTCGTACGCTGTCTCGAGGCCGCCGGTGTACGCTGCCGCTTGCAGCGCCTGGCCGGCGTCCCGACCGTCACCAAACTGCGCATCATCAGCCGTCAGCAGCAGCTCATCCGGCTGGACTTCGAGGACGGTTTCGAGGACTTCGATACCGCCACTTTGCTGCAGGAGTACCGTACGGCACTGGCCGGCTGCGGCGTGGTGGTGATCTCCGACTACGGCAAGGGCACCCTCAAGCCGCTGCGCGAACTCATCGATACCGCCCGCGCCGCGGGCACGCCGGTGCTGATCGACCCCAAGGGCACCGATTTCGCGGCCTATGCCGGCGCGAGCCTGATCACACCCAACCTGAGCGAATTCGAGGCCGTCGTCGGCCCCTGCCGCAGTGAGGCGGAGCTGGTCGGGAAGGGACTGGAGTTGCTCCGTCGCCACGACCTCGGCGCGCTGCTGGTGACCCGTGGTGAACACGGCATGACGCTGCTGCGTCCCGGTCAGCCGGAGCTGCACCTGCCGGCGCAGGCGCGTGAGGTGTTCGACGTGACCGGTGCCGGCGATACCGTGGTGGCCGTGCTGGCCGCCGCCCTGGCCGCGGGCGAAGGGTTGGCCGAGGCCACCGCGCTCGCCAACATCGCCGCCGGCATCGTCGTGGCCAAGCTCGGCACCGCGACCGCCTCGGTCCCCGAGATCCGCCGCGCCCTGGCCGGCCGCCGAAAGGCGGGCAACGGCGTGCTGAGTGAGGAGCAATTGCTGATTGCGGTCGAGGAGGCGCGTGCCCAGGGCGAGCGCCTCGTCATGACCAACGGCTGCTTCGACATCCTGCACGCCGGCCATGTGGGTTATCTCGCCGCGGCCCGGCAGCTCGGTGACCGGCTGATCGTCGCCGTCAACGACGACGGGTCCGTGCGCCGCCTGAAGGGTGCGGGCCGGCCGCTCAATCCCGTCGACCGGCGCATGACGGTACTGGCCGCGCTGGAGAGTGTCGACTGGGTGGTACCGTTCTCAGAAGATACGCCCGAGCGGCTGATTTGCGCCGTCCGGCCCCAGGTGCTGGTCAAGGGCGGCGACTACCGCCCCGACCAGATCGCCGGCCACGACTGCGTCACGGCCGCCGGCGGCGAGGTCAAAGTGCTCGGCTTCGAAGAGGGCGTATCGACCACCCGCCTCATCGAAGCGATCCGCGCGCAGGACGACAGTGGTTGAAATTCTCGTTTAACCACGAAGGACACAACGGACACGAAGAAAACATATCAACGAATGCTGAACGAAGAATTTGCTCTCCCTTGAAGGGAGAGGGAATCCGTCACCTCACATTCATTGGGTTACCTTCGTGTCCGTTGTGTCCTTTGTGGTAAAAAACAGCCATTCAGAAGGACGCATAGCATGATCATCGTCACCGGCGGGGCCGGCTTCATCGGCTCGAACATCGTCAAGGCGCTGAATGAGCGCGGGCACACGGACATCCTGGTCGTCGACAATCTCAGCAATGGGGTGAAGTTCAAGAACCTCGCCGACTGCGAGATCGCCGATTACATGGACAAGGAGGATTTCATCGCCCGGGTGCAGGCCGACCGCGAGGTCGGCGGTCCTATGCGCACCAGGGTCGAGGCGGTGTTCCACGAAGGCGCCTGCTCGTCCACCACGGAGTGGGACGGGCGTTACATGATGCGCAACAACTATGAATACTCCAAGGCGCTGCTGCACTGGTGCCTGACACGCAAGGCCGCGTACATCTACGCCTCGTCGGCCTCGGTGTACGGCGCCGGGCGCGTGTTCAAGGAGATTCAGGCGCACGAGGCACCGTTGAACGTCTACGGCTATTCCAAGTGTCTGTTCGATCAGTATGTGCGCCGCGTCCTGCCGAAGGCCGAAAGCCAGATCGTCGGTTTCCGTTATTTCAACGTCTATGGCCCGCGTGAACAGCACAAGGGCGGCATGGCCAGCGTCGCCTTCCATCTGAACGACCAGGTGCAGGACACCGGCAAGGTGAAACTGTTCGAGGGCTGCGATGGCTACGGCAACGGTGAGCAGCGCCGTGACTTCATCTACGTCGGCGATGCGGTGGACGTGAATCTATGGTTTCTCGACCATCCCGACACCTCCGGCATCTTCAACGTCGGTACCGGCCGCAGCCAGCCCTTCAACGACATCGCCCGCGCCGTCATCGCCTGGCACGGGCGCGGCGAACTCGAGTACATCCCGTTCCCGGACCATTTGCGCGGCCGCTACCAGAGCTTCACCGAGGCCGACATCTCAGCCCTGCGCGGCGCCGGCTACGACAAGCCCTTCAAGACCGTCGAGGAGGGTGTGGAGCTGTACCTGGAATGGCTGAACAACGGCAATGGGGAGATTTGAT
>JACDJB010002846.1_pt1 | contig 11914 bp, 22 predicted proteins | sample 7454121 | NCBI WGS metagenome assembly JACDJB01 (sample SAMN14253290, study PRJNA609438) | sludge metagenome | isolation source: sludge after 25d culture with pyrite | collected 2018-12-20 | reverse complement strand
GACGGGATAGACTAGCGCGCTACCGCGCTACAATGCCACCAGAACCACGTAGAAGCGTTCTGAGACGTTTTGCGGCATCGCGCGCTACATTGTACCGATAGTTGCATTGCGTTCGCTGCGGCGCTCCGTGCAGCTTTGACGCGATGCTGTGGCGCGACGCGGCGTCACTTGAGGGAACAGCGGGAGAAACGGGAACCGAAACAAGAAACCGTCACAAGATTTGTGACGGTTTCTTGGGAAGGGGTGACGGGAGGGATTTAGGAATGGCGGATCTCTTCAACGTCAACGCGGCCATTCGCCGCGTCCCAGAAGTAGACGCGTTCGCCGTTTTTGTCCTGGCGAACGACCTTGTCTTGGCGATTCCCGTACAGGTACGCTGAGATGAACTCCCAGCAATGCCCGTGGTCGTAAAACGTCGCAACGTTCCGGTCGTTAATGTACAAGTCTGCTGTGTATGCTGTATAGGTCATGGTTCAATCTCCTAGGTAGGGTGAGGGTAAGCGGGCAATTCGCTCGACGATTACATCTTATAATGTAGGCGGACACCTTGTCAAGACCCAAAAATGCTATTTTTTCGCATAGCTAACATCTTCTAATCTGGTGTTCTATTTTTGTTCTAATATGCTGTATCGGGTGCAATGAGCTTCTCAATGTAGCCTGTTGCAAGCAAGGCAAGGCGAAAATGGAAGCGATGGCCTGGTTGTGTGGGCACGATGGCCTGGTTGCATGGTGGCCAGGTGATACGTGAAACTGGCGCGATGCCCCCATTTCGCAGCGGAAACTGGCGACTGGTGCGACGTGGCGCGGGTAACACCCTCCCCGCGACAGTAAAAATTCGGTAATAATGCAATCTCTGTATCTTAAATCAACCGCACCGGTATCTTAAATCCGCTCACAGTATCCGCACCAGCAGCCTTAAACGACGCCCACTACACGAACGGGAAGCGCTGGCTATGCGAAGCGGGGGAGGTATCTATGTATGTATATATCTACGTGCGTGTCCGCGGGCCTGTGTACGCTGGCCGGTGCGTCTGTGTGTGCGCCCGCTCCCCTACTCCCGTCTGTGTGTGTCTATCTACACCCGTACGCCAGGCTGCCCGTAGCCCGCCTGCCAGCCTGCAAATGCTGCACATGCACAAGGGGCTGTTGGGGGCTGTTTCTGCACATGCAGCATTTGCACTCCAGGGGTCTGTGGGGGTATAATCTGCACATGCAGCACATGCTGCATTTGCACACGAAAGGAACAGATAGTGGCTACGAAGACTAGATCACTTAGACTGGATGACGCTACCTGGGATGCGTTGCAGCGCCTGGCGGAGGACGCGGGGCTGTCTACCCGGACCGCCTTTATGGAGGGTGTGGCGAAAGGCACTGGCGCGCGCCCGGCTGCACCCGCAGAGGTTAGGTTGGCTGAGGTCGAGAAGGTTGTCTACGTGGAGGCTCCGCAGAAGAAGAACGAACTGATCTACTTCCCGGAGTTGCGCGAGGTCTTGCGGCTAGCCCCTGCCAGGGATCGCGCGGTTGTGGAAGGAAGCGATGAACTGGTGGCGCTGCTTGGGCGGCTCTATGAGGTTTTCTGTCGCGCCACCGAAGCCGAGAACAAGTAGGTGAAGCGATTATGAACAGAACACCGAGCGTTCGGGCGTGGTTCCCTGACGAGATTGAAAACACCCTGCGGGCGGTGGATCAGGCTAACCGTAGCGTGGCCGACGCAATCCGCACCCCAGAGATGGCGCTGTACCGCCGCGGCTACACCGACGCACTAGCGGTACTGGCTACGGCGTTTGGGTTGGACCCGCTACCCAACCACAAGCTCCCCCTCCCCTAGGAGTAGGTCGAGGGTGCCGGGTGCGGCAACGCTGGCGTTGTACAGGTCGCCCAGTAGCTCGCCGTTGAGGGTGTTGGTCTGGGTGCGCGCCGAAGGCTCGCCGGTTCTTAGGATAGGCGAGTGGGACAAAAGGGAGCCGAGGAGAACCTCAAGGTCGGGGGCGGTTTCTACCCGCACAACCACCGTGCAGTCGTAGGTGGCGCGGCGGGTCGCGGAGAGGGCGCGCAAGCTGAGGAAGTAGTCGGGGCCAGACAGTACCAGCGTTCCCCTACTCATCGTCCCTGCGCGCGTCGCGCGCCTCCTGGTAGAGCCACACGCCGTACATATAGGCCGGGGCGAGGGCCAGCAAGATACGCGCAACGTCCCTGCTCATGTCGCCTCTCCGTCCACGCCACGCAGGTAGAAACCCTCTCTTCCAAAGTGCACTGTTCCCGGCTTGCTGTTCAGCACCTTTTCAAGAAAGGCGATGCGCCCACGTAGGTACTCGTTGTTGCGTTCGAGTTGATCTATCTCTGGTTCGAGGGAAGTGATAGTGTTAAGCCGCTTACCACTCCTGTCGCGAACAACCGCAAGCTCGGTAGACAGGCCGTGATACCGCTCCTGTCACTTCTCAACCTCGGCTGCGTCCCTGGCTACTCGCTCCCGCACAGCAGCCAGTGCCTCGGTTGTCATGGTACGCAGTTCAAGCAGCCCAGCCGTCGCTTCCCCTGCGTCCCGCCTGAGCGCCGCATTCTCCCTGGACAGCCACTCGATCTGCTGATCGGACCGTGCTAACTGTTCGCGCAGCCACTCGTTCTAGCGCCTAAGAACACGTATGTCGTTGAGTAGGCTTTCGGTCATCGTCCTGGTTCCTCCAGTCTCTTCCTTGCTTCTTCCTGTACCCAGGCGGGCACGGTAGCGTGTACCTGATCCCCGCCGTAGAGGGGAACCATCGTTCCGTCTTCGATCATGCGGCCCAGGTGTAAGGACACGGTAGCTGGTGACTTGTCGCTCAGGCCGCAGCGCCGCCCCAACTCCCGCAGCGACGGGAACACTCCCTCGCTCACCGCCTCCAGCCACGCTCGTTCTATGTCCCTCTGTCTACCCTTGGTCATCCCCGTCCTCCCGTTATCTAGTCCACTTCTCTAGTCTGTGTACCACACACAGACTGTTGATGATCTCGTCGCACACCGCCACCATAAGCTGCCCGTTGGGGGTGTCTGGGTTAAACACCCTCGCTTCGGTGCGTGTCTCATATCCAAACTCCGGTGCGCGCCGCTCGTAGATTTCGTGGAATAGCTCCGCCAGTTCTAGTGCTGTCATGTTATCTTCATCTCCATCCCGCTTCATCTAGCCAGTTAGCCCGCCGCTGCGTTAGTGACGGTTCGTAGCTTCGCTCGCCCTGCGCCAGACAGCGCAAAGCGTCGGTCATGTGGTTCTGGTTGCCGGGAGCCATGAAGATGACGCTGCGGCCACCGCGGTCCAGTGCTACTGTGCCGCGTAGCTCCTCAACCAGTTCGGTGTCCAGAGACGACAAGATCAGACCCCAGCCCCTATCCTCTATCGGCTCACCCTGCAGGAAGCGATGGCCTACCTGTAAAGCGTCGATCAGGTCTCCGGTCAGTAGCTCCTTAGCCTGTGTCTTGATCGGCTCAAGCTCGCCTTCCCAGCCGCCGTCCGGCTTGGGTTGGCCCATCCGCAGGTCGCTGACGTTACAGGTGGTGCAGCGGTAGAGCCACTCGTACTCCTGGTTAGGAACCACCGGCGTCTTGCACTTCCTGTGGATCAGCACCCGTGGGTCTTCCATCCACGTCTGGAAGTTGGCCGGTACGACGCGGCTGGTGTAGTCCAGGTGCTTGTAGTCCGGGTGGGTGGACAGTGCGTCGAGAAAGCCGCGCCCTTGGCCGTGTACGTCCAGCACAATCTTGGACGCAAGGTTGGGGAAGTTCTGGTCACAGACCGAGGTCAGGTAGGCCGCCTGTTGGGTGTCCAGTCTGAGCGCCTCGATGCGGGTGTGTTCGTACCAAATCTTCGCCACCTTGTAGCACAGCACCATCTCCAGCGGACTGGGCGAGAAGCCGTAGTCACAGAAGATGCCCCACTCGTCGGCGTCGATGTCGTTGAAGCCGATGGATGAGATTATCTCTGCGGCGGCCCCACTGGACACGTCAGAGGGCTGCAACACAACCTTGTGAAACGGGACCGGTGCGGTGGGCACAACTGGAAAGGCGGTGCGCCCACCTTCGCTGTCCAGCCCCAGAACCTGGGTTAGCGTGTCTTCGCTGTCCCAGGCGCCGGCTACCTGGCGGGCAAATTCGGATTGGGAGTGGTACAGCGGGTTGGCCCGCATGTCGTAGACCGCCTCCTGCCACGTCCCGTCTTCAGGCTGGCTGTGCAGGCTCCACTCCCCCTTCTTGCCCGCCTTCTTGAGCGCCCGCGCCTTCAGTACCTCTTCCTTGAACGGGCCGGTCTCGCCTGGTCGCGGCACCCCGCTCCAGACCTCAACGCAGCCCGGCAGTCTGACCGCCTTGCGCTGGGCGTAGGGTTCGCTGCGCCCGAACGCGCCCTCGTCACCGCCGATGTACTCGACCGCCAGACCAACTACCGAGTAGCCCGCCTTGGTCTCGGCAATGCCCTCGATGCGGTGGAAGAAGGTCAGGTGGTTCTTCCACTTCCAGATGTTGTCCGACTTGTTGCTACTACGGAATAGCAGCGCCAGCAGGGGGCTAGACCAGATCATCGTCTCAAGTCTGCCCTCCAGTGGTGCCAGGTGCGCCGTGTTGGGGGTGTGCAGCAGGCCGTCGGTCGGGCGTCCGTAGGGGTTGATGACAGCCCACCACGCCCAGCGCGCTTCCAGGATCGTTGTCTTCCCCGTCTTTCGACTAGTGCGCAGCAGGATCGCTTTGGACCCGACCGCCAGCTTAGGGTAGCGCCAGCGCCACAAGGCGTAGGAAGCCCCGTCGTAGATCATCAACCGCTGCTCGTGGGTGACAACCGTCTTGCCGCGGTAGGCTTCGGGCAGGTCTTCCCGTGTTTCCGGGATGGTTAGCCGCCCCTTCATGACCCCGCGCATGAAGCCACCGGGGTCACAGATCATCAGCACCCCGGCCTTTAGCTCCTCTTCGGTGAAAGTGCGTCTAGCTTTAAGGGCCATCTGGCTTCTCCGCGAAGATACTGATCGAGGGTGCGCCATCTGGCTTGAAGTCCCGCCCCTTGACGTAGGCTTTGACCTGTTCGGGCGTAGCTACCCTGAACGGGAAGCGTTCCCCATCCCACGGCGAGACGAACTCGAAGTCGTGGCCGCCACAGTTCTTACAGTAGGGCATGTACTCAGGCGTCTTGAAAGCCCAGACGGTGTATCCCGCTGGGCCGTGGTTGGTATTGTGGGACACCCCCTCGGCAGCGAAGTAGTCGGCGCTCTGTTGCACCCAGTCACCGATCACGGCTGCGGGGTCAGCCAGCGCGTCGGCTGCGGCGCGGGTCTGGGGGTCGATCTGGAGGTGCTTCTCAAGCTGAAGGATGCTGGCGTCGATCATCTGCGCCGCCCGCGTCTGGTCACTGTCCAACGTTCCCATAACGGTGCGGCTCAGGTTCCAGCGTTGCACCATCAACTCTGCCAGCCGCTCCAGGTTCATTCTGTCATTGGCGGTAGCGGCCACGAAGTCAGCCTTTAGCTCCGACAGGTAGGCGTCTCGCCGCAGCATGTCATGGTTGATCCCCTGCGGCAGCTTCATCCCCTCGATGCGGGCGAGTTCTACCTCCCGACCGGCGTCCCTGGCATAGCGGATTACCATCGCCTCGCGAAAAGACGGCAACTCCAGGATTTCCTCAAGGCTCATCTCGGCCATCAGGCTTTCGATGGTGCCCATATCCTTCGTCTTAAAATGTCCAGACCGCTGCGCCGCCCGGTAAACCGATGATGATAGGGTCACTGGTTCTTCCTCTTGACAAACTATGGCTTATAAACTATACTGTATCTATTCTACCACATCCGAACAGATGTGTCAAGCACAAAGGAGAAAGAAATGCCAAAGTCAGGACGAAAGATTGGGCGACCTCCGATCATGACGCGGGAAGAGAAGATCGTCGCCGTTCGCAAGTACACTGCCCAGCATATACTTGAAACCGGGGTGATCCCAACGTTCCGCCAGATGGCCGAAGCTCTGAACTACTCCACAGCTTCGGGTAGCAACGTCTATAAGGCTATTCGTAACCTGGGCGACGATTCCCGCCTCATTGTCATCAAGACGGCGTGGAGCGGCGCTATTATGCCCGTCGAGGTCTTCGATGCCATACAGCAAGCGGCACAGGAAGTGCTGGACGGCTACCCCAGCGAGGAGTAGCGAAAGGAAGGGCAGGGATGGCAAGGGTAAGGCACAGTGCGGTTGGAGAGGTCAGGGAACGGGTAGGGCTAGGGACGGCGGTCACAGAGTACCAAGTACCGAAATCCAAGCCCGCCGACGTAGTGAACAAGAGTGTTGACCCCGCAACCCTGCGGGACATGAGCAACAACCTGGAAGAGCAGGGGCAGAAGATCGCCGTTGGCCTGCTTGTCCTTCTTGTGACGTGGCTCCTGACCGGCTTCGTGGCGGTCAAGCTGTACGAGGCTGGGGTGGAGCCTGGGGGCGGCGTGGTGCTAGGAACCTACGCCGCGGCGCTGGCGCTACTGGGGCTGGTGTCGTACTCTGAGTACAACAACCGCAACAGGTCTGCTTTTGAGCAGATCACCTGGGTCGTGGCGGCGGTAGCGATCCTCCTGATGCTGGTGTCGGTCTGGAACGGAACCGAAGGGCGCACCGCAATGGTGATCCTGGCGTTCGCAGTCGCCGCTTGTAACCCCTGGGGGCTGGGTAAGCTGGTCGCCGGGATGCGCGGCTGGAACGATACACAGTCGGCGCGCGAGGCGCTCTACGTCAACGAGACAACCGTCTACACCAGCGACCGCCTGCCGGGAACACGGGCCAGTGTCCACGACCAGGCCGCTGACCCGGTGCTGGTGGCGGTGCGCGACAATGGGGCGCTGGTGTTTCCTGCCGTCAACGGTGTCCCGTTCCTGGTGCGACAGGTTGAGGACTTCTGCTTCCAGGCCATGAAAGAGGTTCAGACCCAGCGCGGCCCCGGCAGTGGTCTGGCGCGCGAGGCAATGGTCAATCAAAAGATCGGCCCGCCGGACAACACCGTCCCTGGCAGACCGAAAAGCAAGATCACCGTGACGCGGACAGTCTACGACGCCGTGATCGCCGGGCTGTACGCCACCGGACTAGCAGCCGACGGCGACAGGGGCGCAACCTGGGCTAAGATCAAATCAGGGACACGGTACGAGTGCGGCTACGGGATCGAAGAAATCAACGCTATCCTGCTACAATACTCCAGCAAGTCGGTGGCGCAATGATAACACTCCACGACGTGGTAGCGGCCCGACGCCACATGGAACAGTTCGGCTTCCTGGACCCCGGCTTCCTGTCCAGCGCCCTCTACATGCTGGAAGAAGCCAACGAAGTCCTCTCCCTGATCCACCTGGAACTGAGGCCCAAGGACTTGCGAGCCAGAGGGGTCGGGGCCAGGGACAAGATGGACAAGGAACTGGCACAGACGGTGTTCATGGCCTTTTCCTGTCTCGCCCATTGCGGCAGCGCGCTGGTGACGGTTGAGTACGACCGGCGTGAGCCGAACTACTCCGACCTGACCCTGGCGCTTCAAATGGTCACGGACGCACTGGAGGCTGTCAAAGCAGCCACGGTGGGCGACACCAGACTGGCCTCGGCCCACTCTACCGAAGTGGTGGCCTGGGCCTACCTGCTGGCCGAACGCTACGGATCGAACCTGGCAGCCGCCATGTACAACTGGTTGGGAGCGATAGAGGACAAGGTGCTAAATGCCTCCTAGAGTGACCTACAAGCTACGGGGTGCCAGACACCGCTTCGCTGGCGGCTTGTCCTCATTTACGATGAGCGACTGGAACACTGAGTTGGACGCAATCTGTACCTTCTGTGGCACAAAGACCCGCACGGTACAGATGAAGCTGATACAGCACAACTGCTACGGCTTCCTCTGTCCCGGCGCTGGGAAGACGGTTGAGCAGGCGGCGCAGATCAGGCTGGACGAGAAAGGCGGAGTGGAGGGCGATGGCGAAGTTGATACTGAAATATAGCATGGAAGGGTTGCCGCCGGGGGTAAATGACCTGTACCGCAACGTGCCGGGGCGGGGGAGGGTGCTGACAAAAGAGGGGGCAGCGTGGAAGGCCGCGATCACCGAGTACGTCGGCTACGTTGTCAACCAGATGGAACCGCGACCCGAACTGACCAAGAAGGACAGACTGGGGATCGACATCGTGCTGCACACCCACCTGCCGCTCCAGTTCGACTGGGACGGCAAGGTGAAGATCATTCAGGACTGCACCATGAAGGTGCTGGGGCTAGACGACCGCTACATCTTCAACGGCAATGTGCGCAAGGTGGCGGACGAGGAAGACTGGTTCGAGGTGTCACTGTGGCTCGCAGAGTGAGCAGGCGACAGTGGTGGCGCAACTACCGGGCCTACCTTAAAAGTGAGGGGTGGCAAGAGAGGCGGAAGGCGCTGTACCGCGACAGGGGTGGACGCTGTGAGGACTGCGGACGGGAGCTACACGGACGCTACCACGCCCACCACACCAGCTACGCTAACGTTGGGAACGAGCCGCTGCAAGAACTTCTCTTGCTTTGCGAAGATTGTCACGCGAGGCGTCACCCGCGGCGGCGCGTTCGGCGGCCTGGGAAGCGGGGTACTCTCGCGGCGGTGTGTGCAGTGCTTCTTCTGGTGTCCATCCTCTTAGTACTCGCCTTCTGGCTGTTCCCTTCGTAACGCACCGCGGGGCGTACTCTAGCATGTCCGCAAAGAAGAGGGGCCACGTTGATCCCTCTTCTTTCGCGTCAAGCCACCACAGGGCCATCTCTTCTGACGTTTCGTCGTAGAGCCGGGCGAGTATCTGGCACTGAGCTTGTTGGTCGGGGGTCATATTTCCAACTCCTCGTTCCTTCTGTCCAGTTCATCGGCCAATACGCGCAGCGCCGCCGCGGTGTAGTGCCCCTTGTTCTTGGTGGGCCAGAACACCCACTCGGCGTCAAGCACAATCTCGTCAGTGGAAGCCTTAAGCACGCGCTGGCGGAACGCCTCAACGTAGTTACTCATGTTCCTGTTTCCTTTCCTACTTAACCGCGTCAGTGTTCATCATCCACAGCGACGTGCTTGAGTAGCGCATTCCAAGCGCATACGCCGCGACGACGGCTTCGTTTAGGTTGCTTGTGTCCACAACGTAGCCGCACACCACGTCGCCCGTCATTTGCTCTAACAGGTCGGCGGCCAGTCTGTCAACCATTTCCTTGCTGTACCCATCTCGTTGCTGCGTCATGTTCCTGTTTCCTTTCATGTTACCCCTAGATTATACTACACTTGCACCTGTAAGTCAACGCGCGAACCTTAAACTTTGCCACGGTATGGTATAACCGTAACATGTAGACCGCCCCTCGCCGCAATGCCTATCATGTGCTGTGTTCCCCTAGATTGTCCGTCCCAAAATGCGATGAGGTAGTTACCAGCCTTCGCCATCTCTTCGTTACGACGATACCCAGCGCTTTTGCCGTAAGTATCCCAGTTGGCAGGGAAGCGCAAGACCTCAATGCCCCTTTCTGTCGCCCACTGTTCGCCCAAGCTATCCGCGCCGCGAGCAGTTCCAGAGATGAGCGCAATGTCCTCTTTTGGAACAAAGCCAAACGCGGTGTCAAGTGTCGCGGAAAGTAGGTTGTAGTCATCGAAGTTCCTGCCGCCCGCTACGATGACGCGGTATTCTTTGGTACTCATGTTACCGTTTCCTTTCGTTTCTTGAGCGCCTTAGCTGACGCCTTATTGACACCAATCAGCTTATCACCCTTAACCTTAAATGCCACTGACGATTGCCTGCTTTCGTGCGCCCTTTTCCTGTACCTCTTGATCCTCATTCGCAAGTCTTTGGGAACCACAGGAAAGGTGCGGTCTGGAAATATCTTGCGCATGTGACCGTAGATACCGTTCAGTGAGCGAATGACGATTACGTGTTCGCCTCTCGCTTTCATGATCTGGCGCTTTTTACTGTCGCGCCGTCGCTGGTCGGTGTACTTTTCGGGATCATCCTGCATAACCGGAATGAACAGGTAGTGTTGCGCACCGTTGACTTCCACCGCGAACTTCAAGTCGGGGAAGTAGAAGTCTAGCTCCATCCCAGATAGCCAGGGTGGACGATAATTTCTGTACACCGTTTCATTGGGATACCAGAAGGAAAGCATTTCACCAACCAAGTCCTCAAACTGTGACATTTCGTTGTCCTTTCACGTTACTGTGCTATCTGTTCACTGTTACAACCGCTACACAGCGGCAGGGAAGCTAGGGGACGCAGTGGCCCCCTGTCGGGGGACCACATAGATGCAGCGTATAGGGTTAGCTGAGGTCTACTTGTGGCCGCTACTCACTCCTATCTCTTTCGAGGTCTGCGCTGGTTAGCGTTATCCTTTAAGGCCCACAGACGAATATTTGGAGCTTTTGCCCGCACGGGGATGCTTAAGCAGTTGTCTTTGCCAGTCCAACACCAAGCTCACGGTGGCAATGTCTGTCCTTTGGAGACAGGGGAAAGCCGCGCACTATCGTTCAGCTGCCGTGCTCGGTGGCCCATCCTTGCCGGTGATTGTCGCAACCCATCCCGCGATGTGGTGTGTGCGTTTTCCCGAACTACCGCTATGATCCCGACAACTAGGAGGGCGTCCATCCTTTCGGGATGGTTGTTGCCAGTGCTTGTGGCCAACAAAAAAAACGACCCAGGCCCGCTAGGAGCCTAAGTCGCTTGGTTCATTCGTAAAACAGAGAGGCGGCGTCATCAGTGCCGCTGAAGATACAACACCTGTTGTTAAGGTGCTGGCCGCCTCTCTGTTGTTACCGTGGTTGGGTTCTTCCGTCCGTCGCCCGCCGACGCGCCCGCAACCCTCACGCGGATGCGAGATGTGGCTCAGGCAACCGCGGTGATCGCACGGTTCGCCGTCGCGCAGGCTGGCAATCCACTTGCTGCGTTGGGTATCAAAGCCGTAACCGCCGTTGGGAATGTCATTCATGGGTAAAAGAAAATCCTGCCTTTGAGCGTGGGCCGGTTTGTCGGTTCGCAGTTAGGGGAACAGCACCCTTACGACTAGCCGACACACGCTCAAAACCAGGATTGTAATTGCTGTTCATCGCCTTGTGTTTGGCCTGCGACAGCCGTCCACGATAACCTATTCTAGCACACCTTGAGCCGAAAGTCAAGGGGTTTGAACCTTGAATTTTGGCGGGTTTGTGGATTATATTTCGTAGCACCACGCCATTCTTTTGCGCCGGTTAGTGGCCTGTTGGTGGCGGGTAGCCCATCGACAGTTCTCTGGTGAGTACGGCCCATCGTTGTCGATGCGGTCAATTGAGTATTCTGGCCCAGGTCGTTTACCCATGTCCCTAAGAAATGCCGCAAAGTCGTTGCGCCACTCCTCGCAAACCGTAATGCCGCGACCACCATAGCGAAGGAAGTTGCTGCTATTTGGATTGTAGCATCGCGTCTTCATATCGCACCATGTTCTATACTCTGTCTCGCTGTTTTGCTGCCGTGCGACGCGCCGCGCGGGGATTGGGCGCGCCATTACCTTGCACTCACATGGCTTTTCCCCCTCACTCTTGAGTGACTGGCTTGCGACCACAAGCCTATTGCCGCAGTTGCACTGGCAAATCCACGCTCGTCCCTCGTCGGCTCCCGTTAGAACCAGGAGCCTGCCGTATACCCTTGCCACTTCACCGATCTTTGTCATAATAAAAACTCCACTCCGGCGTGAGTCGGTGCAGGTCGTAAGTTAGGGGCAAGTACCCTGCTGCAACCGACGCACGCCGGAAAGGAGTTCAGTTGTTCTTGCTTATCGGCCTACGACAGCCATCAGCTATTGCCAGCATATCACGTTTCAGCTTTCACGTCAATAGAACATAACCTTAAATTCGCTCTTGACATCCCTATCCGAGTGTGTTATCCTGTAACTGTCTGGGACAACTCCATGTCAATACTGGATCGCTTCAGGCGAACCTCCGCGTTT
>JACDJB010002844.1_pt1 | contig 11926 bp, 14 predicted proteins | sample 7454121 | NCBI WGS metagenome assembly JACDJB01 (sample SAMN14253290, study PRJNA609438) | sludge metagenome | isolation source: sludge after 25d culture with pyrite | collected 2018-12-20 | reverse complement strand
CATCCACATTCGAGGTTATATTCAAACTTGCCCCCGCCATTCCGGTTTCCCCTAAAGCCTGCACTTCCAGATGGTTCAACAATGGACCTGGCACCTTCCAGGTTAATGTGAAAAAGTTGTCTCCGTCATCTTTGATGGCATAGCCAATCAGTTTTCTTTCATTCCAGGTCTCAGTTCCAGTCGGAATCAACCAAAATAGGACTGTCTCAGTATTGAGGGCTTCAACAGTGATGGTTATTTCTTTCGTGCCTTCTGGAACCGTTACCCAGTTATCTTTTTCGGGAATATTTGTAAAAAAATTAACAATCTCAGGTGATGGCCGTACATATTCAGAAGCAGATTGAAAAGGAGCGATTGACACTAGTCCAATTGCGAAAAACAGTTTCAACATCAATTTTACCACCTCACTGACAGTATCCTCTCAAACGATCACCATATACAAAAAGCCCCGACCAAAAGTCAGGGCTCCTCCATTATTTCCTATGCATCTTGAATTCTAAGAACAACTCATTGTAAAAAGCAAGGTTTGCCTGGCCGAGGTTTTCATAGACCTCAAGCTTCTCTGTCAGCTCTGCCGATGGGTAAAATCTTTCGTCTGTCACCATCTCTTCTGGCATGAACTCAAGGGCGGCTTTGTTCGGCGTCGAGTAGCTCACCCATTCAGTGTTGAGGGCGGATACTTCCGCATCGAGCATAAAGTTGATGAACTGGTGCGCTCCCTCGATGTTCTTGGCTGTCTTCGGGATGACCATGTTATCAAACCAGAGATTGGACCCTTCTTCCGGAACGACATAATCCAGCTTTTCATTTTCTGACATGATGTCGGCGGCGTCTCCGGACCAGACGAGACCGATCGGTGCTTCTTCATTCGCCAGCAAAATCTTGATTTCATCGCCGACGATTGCTTTGATGTTTGGCGTTAGGGTATCAAGCTTCTCTTTTGCCTCACGTAAATGCGTTTTATTTTTATCATTCAAGGAATAGCCGAGGCTGTTCAAACCCATCCCCATGACTTCACGGGCTCCGTCGACTAACAGGATTTCATTTTTCAGCTCAGGATCCCAGAGGTCGTTCCAGCTTCTAAATTCCTTCCCGTCCAGCAATTCCGGGTTATACACAATCCCAACCGTTCCCCAGAAATAAGGGATCGAGTACTTATTATCCGGATCGAAGGGCAAATCCATGAATCGCTCGTCGATATTTTTCAAATTCGGCAGCTTCGAATGGTCAATCGGAATCAGCAAGTCCTCTTCCCGCATTTTTTCAATCATATATTCAGAAGGGACAGCGATGTCATACGATGTTCCGCCCTGCTTGACCTTCGTCATCATCGCTTCGTTCGAATCGAATGTTTCATATACGACGCTGATGCCGGTTTCTTTTTCAAATCGTTTGATGAGATCGGGGTCGATATAATCTCCCCAGTTATAAATCGTCAAAGTATTGCCACCCGAATAACCCTGGGTATCATTCAGCCTCGAAATCGCCGCAAGCAGCAGCACGGATACAATGGCGATCGCGATGAACACGCGCACTAATTGCTTCATTTCTTCACCCCCACTGCGTTCAGCTTCTGGCGCTGCGTGATGAAGTAGTAAACCACTACCAACAGGATTGTGAACAGGAATAATAATGCTGATAGCGCGTTAATATTTAACGAAACGCCGCGGCGTGCCAGCGAGTAGATTTCGACGGACAGCGTGCTGAAGCCGTTGCCTGTCACGAAGAACGTAACCGCGAAATCGTCCAGTGAATAAGTCAGCGCCATGAAAAAGCCAGCCATGATGCCAGGCGAGATGAACGGCAGAACGACCTTCGTCAATACGTCCCAGCTGCTCGCACCCAAATCCCTGGCCGCATCCATCAGTGTTGAACTCATTTCTGAAAGCTTCGGCAGCACCATCAGGACGACAATCGGCACGCTAAAAGCAATGTGGGACAGCAGCACGGAATAGAATCCGAGTTTGTAGCCGGAAATCGTGAACAGAATCAGGAACGATGCCCCGATGATGACATCCGGACTGACAATCAGCACATTGTTCAATGACAAAAGTGAATTCCGTACTGAACGTTTTTTTACCTCATGGATCGCCAGTGCCCCGATGACACCGATGATGGTCGCAAACAGCGCGGACAGCAAAGCGACGACCAGCGTGTTCAGCACGATGATCAGCAGGCGCACATCACTGAACAATTCCTTGTACCAATCAAGCGTGAAGCTTTCAAAATGGTACATCGTTCCCCCGCTGTTGAACGAATAATAAATCAGGAAAAAGATCGGCGCATAAAGAATGAAGAAAATGATGAGCAAAAATGCATTTGTCAGCTTAGTACCTTTTCTCTCCATCCTACACACCTCTCTTTCTAGTACCAGTTACAGCCATGATGGCGAACATGATGATGATCAGGAATACCGCAATCGTCGAGCCCATTCCCCAATCCTGCGTCACGAGGAAGTGCTGCTCGATCGCAGTACCTAGCGTGATAACGCGGTTACCGGCAATCAGGCGTGTCAGCATGAACAGCGACAGCGCCGGAATGAACGTAACCTGAATCCCCGACTTCACCCCTTCGATCGTCAGCGGAAAAATAACCCTCGTAAAGGTCGTCCACTTTGATGCACCCAGATCATTGGCCGCATCGATCAAGGTCGGATTCAATTCATTCAGCGAATTGAAAATCGGCAGAATCATGAACGGGATAAAAATATAGACCGATACGAAAATAAAACTGAAATCGGTGAACAGGATTTGCTGCGTGCCAATCCCTATGGCTTCAAGCAATTGATTGCTGACGCCGTACGTCCCGAAAATCCCCAGGAACGCGTACGCTTTTAACAAAAGATTGATCCATGAAGGAACGATGATCAGCAGCAGCCATAGCTGTTTATGCTTCGTTTTTGTTAAAAGATAGGCGGTTGGGTAAGCAACCAAAAAGGAGAAAAAGGTAATCAAAAATGCGTACCAGAATGAACTCAAGGTCATCGTCAAATAGACCGGTGTGAAGAACTTCTGGTAGTTTATGAGCGAAAAATCGCCGTTGATGTCCAGGAACGAATAGTAGACCACGAGCACAATCGGCGCGATGACAAAGAAAACCATCCAGAGCGTATAAGGCAGGGTGTACCATGAACGTGTCAGTCTCGTGTTCATTTCGCTTCTCCAGCCTCATATGCTTCCAGGCGTGCATCGAATTCTTCTTCAGTCTCACCAAGGCGCATGACGTGAATCGCTTCCGGGTCAAAATATAGTCCGATCTGGTCACCCACTGCAGCTTTTTTCGTGGAATGGACGAGCCACTCATTACCCTCGGTGTCATAGCAGCTCAATTCATAGTGAACGCCGCGGAACAGCTGTGAATCCACTTTTACCTGCAGCTTGCCGTTGTCCGTCGTCGTAATCTCAAGATCCTCAGGACGGATGACGATTTCAACCGGCTCATTAGGGTTGAAGCCCCTGTCGACACACTCAAAACGCTTGCCTGTGAACTCAACGAGGTTGTCCTCGATCATCGTGCCTTTGACGATGTTCGATTCACCGATGAAATCAGCGACAAAACGGTTGATCGGTTCATCGTAAATATCCGTAGGGCTGCCGCTCTGCATGATTTTCCCCTGGTTGATGACGAAAATCTCATCCGACATCGCGAGCGCTTCCTCCTGATCATGCGTGACAAAAATGAACGTAATGCCAAGACGCTGCTGCAGCTCGCGAAGCTCATACTGCATCTCCGTCCGCAGCTTCAGGTCAAGCGCAGATAAAGGCTCATCCAGCAGGATCACCTCCGGCTCGTTGACAATCGCCCTTGCGATCGCGACACGCTGGCGCTGGCCGCCTGACATCTCACGGATTTCACGAGTCTCATAGCCTGATAGATTCACAAACTGCAAAGCCTCTTTCACCTTCGCTTCAATATCAGCATTCTTCATCTTCTTGATCCGCAATCCGAACGCTACATTCTCAAACACATTCAAATGCGGAAACAGCGCATAATCCTGGAAAACCGTATTCACCTGGCGCTTATTCGCAGGCAGATCATTGATCCTCTTCCCATTGAAAAAGATGTCCCCAGACGTCGCCTCCGTAAAGCCGGCTATTAATCTAAGAATCGTCGTTTTCCCACATCCCGACGGCCCCAACAGCGTATAGAATTTCCCCCGCTCAATCTCAAAGCTCACATCGTCCAGAACAGGCGGGTCATTGTCATACTGCTTCGTCACATGATTGAATTGAATAATCGTAGAATGATTCATTATCGAACCTCCTTCTCATTTTGCTTTGTTGCAATAAAAAAAGGCCTAAAAGCCTTGGTAAATAAATAACTAATTTGCCATTCGAAATAATTATACAATAGGGGCGGAAAAATACAATGGCTACAGGCTGATTGCCTGTTTGATGGAACCATGGAGAGACTTTTTTGACTGTTTTATCTCCAACCATCGAACTGTCTGAATCGAGTGCTCATTTTGACAGCTTTTCCTCTCAACACCGCTAACCTGTCAAAATACCGACCTTTTCTTGACAGCTTTTCCTCTCAACACCCCAAATCTGTCAAAATACCGACCTTTTCTTGACAGCTTTTCCTCTTAACACCGCAAATCTGTCAAAATACCGACCTTTTCTTGACAGCTTTTCCCCTCAACACCGCTAACCTGTCAAAATCACGAGCTTTTCTTGACAGCTTTTCCCCTCAACACCGCTAACCTGTCAAAATACCGACCTTTTCTTGACAGCTTTTCCCCTCAACACCGCTAACCTGTCAAAATCCTGGGCTTTTCTTGACAGCTTTTCCTCTTAACACCGCTAACCTGTCAAAATCACGAGCTTTTCTTGACACCTTTCCGCTCCAACCATCGTACCTGTCAAAATCCGAAAACTCTCCATCTCCCAAAACAGAAAAAAGCTGCCGAAATGACAGCTTTTACCAGATCACTTCTGATCCTCGAGTTTCACAAAATACTGATCTTTCCGGTAAGCGACGGCTTCCATGGTGGCGACGGGATTTTCCCCATGAAAAATCTCGATTCTGTAGAATCCTGTCCGGAAGTTCCGCCTTGTTTCTGTCGCTCGTGCCACGATTCTCTCTCCCGGCTTCACCGCTTCAATGAACTGGATGGTGGTGGACAGCCCAACCGAGGTTTTCCCGTAGGCATTGCAGGCGACGGAAAAAACATGATCAGCGAGAGCATAGATTACCGCGCCATGGACGGTTCCGTGTGTGTTGACCATATGGCTTTGCACATCAAGCACAGCTTCCGCAAAGCCAGCTTCGAATTTGGTCAGCTGAATGCCTAATGACTGCGCGTACGGATCGTTTTTTACCCGTTCCAAGATCTGCTTATAGTGTTTGTCATGGATTTGGAATTCATCGATTCTCTTTTTCAAAACGGCCTCCTCCTAAAATCAGTCCCTCTCCCTTGCTCTTTGGGTGTCCCTGATATTCTTCTGAACCGTGATCGCCGCAAAAAGGCTAAGCACGAATGACATGCCGTAGAATCCTTTTTCGCTAAGGACGATGCTACCTGCATTATACAAGCCAATGGCCATCAATGAAATCGAGACGACCAGGGCAAACCAGCTAATGCCGTAATAGATGCTGGTAACCGGTATTCCCTCTTCCTTGTCCCGGACCGCTTTTTGCAATGACACCGATGCATAAAGCCCGAATATCAAAACAGCAAAATAATAGCCTTTTTCATTCAGCTCCATCGCTGCATTGAACAATCCGATCAAATAAGCGGACACACCGACGACGAGCGCCGCCCACGAAGCTCCCTTGAACGCCGAAGTCGGCTCTCCCTCTTTCCTTTCCACTCTCACCTTCGGCTTGGTCTGCTCGCCTTTATTCAATAAAATCTCATGATCATTAGACACTGCTTGTTCTCCCCCTCTTTTTTACCTAAATTTATTATATAGAAATTCATGACAAATAATAGTTAAAATTCAAAAATTTGTGATTTTACAGTAAGGACGAAAAAAAATCATATTTTTCCCACCGGAGGAGATAATATCTTGCGAGGTGAGATTATGGATGTTGACAAGTTAAGGCTAACTTCGTCTGAAATAGGTTCCTTATGGGGCGAATATGTAAACGGGACAATGATTGATACAGTAAACAGATATATGGTCACCATTATTGAAGACGAGGCAATAAAAGCCATCTTTGAGGACGCGATCAGTACATTCGCACGTCAAAAGAAGCAACTCACAGAATTCATCAAGAATGAAGGGTTTCCTGTTCCCATTGGATTTGGTGAAAATGACATCAATATCGGGGCTGCCAGGCTGTTCTCCGACATTTTCTGCTTGAATTATTTACATATCATGACATTGCACGGGTTGATTGGACACGTCACCGCACTAGGCGTATCAGTCAGGAAGGATTTACGGGATTTCTATGATTCGTGTGATAGCGACGCCAAGAAAATGTATCACCAGACCATTGAACTATTGCTTGAAAAAGGCAATTTCCAGAGGGATCCTCTATTTTATCCTGATAAAAACCCAAGCTTTATCGAGAGTGAAGATTTTACCGATGGAATTTTTGGAAAAGGAAGATGTTTATCCGCCACGGAAGTCATCAGCATTTCTTTTAACATCAAGAAGAATATTATGGGCAAAACACTTTCGATCGGCTTTAGCCAAGTGGCTCAATCAAAGGAAGTCAAAAAGTTCCTAGTGGAAGCTGAGAAAACGGCGGACCAGCACATCCAAAAGTTTACCGACATTATGCATCATGATAATTTGCCCGTTCCCCGTTCATGGGAAACAGAAGTGACAACTTCTACAGATTCCCCATTTTCAGACAAACTCATGATGTATCACATAGGATTCCTGTATCAGGCCGCGCAAGTCTACTACGGAACTGGCTTGGCATCTGCCATGCGATCGGATTTAGTCGCGACGTACGAAAGCATCATTCTAAAAAATATCATGGTGACAAAGAAGTGGTTTGGTATCATGAAAAAGCACAAATGGCTGGAACAACCCCCACTTGCGCCAAATCGAAGAGAACTCGCGGGTGATAACTAACGATCAAATGTCCTTCCGTATCGGTTGGACATTTTTTCGTCACCCTCATCCACTAAGGTTCAACCCCTGCCCTGACTCTATCGCTGAATCGTTACATGCGGCTTACTGAAGTGGCTCGTTCCACCACTTCCTACCAGAATGTACCCGTTTTTCGGGAAAAGCGCCAGCCTGTTTGAACCATCAGAAAGCATCAGCTCAACCGAAGCCTTATTTTTCAGCGCAATATATTTAACATAGCCAGTCTCCGTAATCGTCGTCTCCCAGTTGTCATCAAATTCCGCCCTCAACACACGGTTGGAATAAGTTTGATTCGTTATCTCCCTGTCCATTTACTTCACCACCCTCGCAAAAAATGCTCTCAATATTTTATTCGTGAATGTAAAATTTGAATAGACATGTACACACTTCAATCCGCAAAAATAAAAGGAAGCCACCTGTAACGGCAGCTTCCCCTCCATTTCATTGCTATTTCATCTTAGCCAGCTTTTTGTTGATTTCCGCGATTTCCTTCTCCACTTCATAAAGATTCTTCTGCATCCGATCCCTGCGAGCCGTCAGCACACCCAGCTGCTGCTTCAGCTCCTCCTTACTTTCACTCATAACACACAGACCTCCAATGCCTCCGAAAATCAGTACACTCCAAGCAAAGGATCCCTTTTCCAGAAGAAATCCTTCTTTAGTATTTACAAATAGGTATTGGAGATTAAGCTGAAAAAATTAGCAAGGATATTTAAAGGAGCTTTCGAATTCAAGCCGAATAGTTAATGGTAACCCACTGATGGTTTGGAGGTTGCTGTTTTGCTATTGTACTTTTGATTTTTATCCTCAGCATCGAAAATAAGGAGGAGTTGATCATGATGATTTATAAAAATAATCTCGACGGCATTACACCAGAGATGTTGAGCGGTTTTTTTGTGGATTGGCCAAATCCGCCGAGCACACAAACACATCTGAAATTGCTAAAAAACAGCAGTAAAGTGGTGATCGCGGTAGATCCCGGCGTTAATCGTGTCGCAGGCTTCATAACCGCAATAAGCGATGGTGTGCTATCTGCTTACATACCGCTTTTGGAAGTTCTTCCCGAGTACCAGCATAAAGGAATTGGCAAGAATTTAGTTAACAGCATGTTAAAAGAACTTGATGACCTTTATATGATTGATTTGTGTTGTGACGATAGTCTGGTCCCTTTTTATGAGGAAATGGGAATGCATAAATCTCACAGAATGCTCAAAAGGAATTATCAAATGCAGTCAGGGAAATTCGAAAAGGAATAAAAATAAACGCCTGGAGAAATCCAGGCGTTTTTGTACGAAACTTTATCTACCTTTTAAACATTCCCCTCATTGTCTCTTCATTAAGAGAAATATTCCCCAGGAATCCTGATGCTTTAATCTCTAAATGATAGGAAGGATCCTCCTGATTCCTATAGGTTTTATGTACTCGAGACAAAAAGATCCCTGGTGAGTAGCCACCTTGAACCGTTTGCATAACCACTTGCTCTTTGCCTGATTCTAATTGGAATACGTCACAAGTTTCATCGAGACACTGAATCTCATAAGTATCTTCCATCCAGCTCGTAAAATCTTCCTCACCAGGTTTCAGCAGCACAACTGCAGCCAATGCCGCCGCTATCAAAGCCAGCCTAATGATTTTCTTCACTAAATCTACACCTCACTCTCATTACACAACAAACTTTTCAATTTCATGGAGATTGACCCCTTTCAAGATAACCTATCTTTCTTACGCGGCACCATTTTTAAAAAGCCAATCATGCAAAGAGCACCACTCCCTTTTACAATGCTGTTTGCAACCAATGAATCCTCTACCGTTATGCCAATGAGCAGACCTCCCAAAAGCAACAGGATCAAACTGACCAGAACTCTCACATTACTCCCCCTCTACTGCGAGCACGCTCGGATTAATAAAATCACACCGAGAACCATCAAGACCGATATAATATTGACCAGGCAACCACTGCCCGGTGAGCCTGTCACCGCCCGGGCCCACGCGTTGTTCATGGCTGCCCCAGGGTTTTTCTGCTCCTCTTTCCATTTCAAGCGCTCTCTATTTTCCTCTGACATAAACGCCCCCCTAATTGTAAAAAAAAGGCGATAGCAGCTAAAACTCAGCCCTATCGCCCAATGAACAGCATCAATTCACGTCTACAGAAATACTTGCTCTTTTTCTCGCCCGTAAAAATCTGACGAGATTCAGAACGATTGTTTTTATGACCGCATATGTCGGCACTGCCAGCACCATGCCAAGGACTCCCGCCAAATTCCCCGCAGCCAGTAAAATAATGATGATCGTTGCCGGATGGGTATCCAGCGTTTTCCCAAGGATCAGCGGAGAAAGCAGGTTCCCTTCAATCTGCTGAGCCACCAGGATGACCACCACAACGAGCAAAGCCTTCGTCGGTGAGTCGAAGAAACCAACCAGCACGGCCGGCGCTCCGCCGATAATCGGCCCGACGTACGGAATGATATTTGTAAAAGCAACGATCAGCGCCATGATCAGCGCATAGCGCAAGTCGATGATCATATAGCCAATAAAGGCCAGAATCCCAACAGCTGAGGCGACTGTTACCTGTCCCTGGATGTAAGCCGCCAGTGTTTCGCCCGTTTCCTTCAGGATTTTCAGCCCTTCTTCGCGGTAATCTTGCGGAATGAACTTGGAGACCGCTTGAGGGAATCTGTGACCATCCTTGAACATGTAAAATAATAAAAACGGAACAGTCACCAAGATGATCGCTATGTTGGTGACGACACCGAGGAAGCCCTTCAAACCACTCGTCAGCTTGTTCGGCAACGTATTGGCGTACTCCATCAAGCGCTGCTGCACCGTATCAATCATTTCCCGCTGCTCATCCCTGAAGCTTTTGAACTCAGAAGAACGGACTACATCATAGAAATAATCTGTCGTCTGGTTGGCGAATTCAGGAAGGTCATTAGCAAGCTCGGTTGCCTGTTTGGAAACCGCCGGAACCAGATTCCCGATTGCCAGGACAAGAAGCGCCCCGAACACCACATATATGATCAAGATCGCAAGCACTCGCGGAACTTTTTTGCGTTGCAGAAAATCAACCACCGGATTCAGCAGAAAATAAAGGAATCCCGTGATCAAAATCGGGAAAAACACCGTCGAGATGAAAATCCCGATCGGTTGAAACATGAACGAAATCTTCGTAGAAACATAAATAATGGATGTGATAAGCAAAATTTGAATCAGCCAAAACTGTAATTTCGATTTATTCAATGTATGTACCTCTTGCCTTAGATTATTTTGGTAAAATTATACCAAGTTTCCGGGCTAAAGTATATTGATCTTTTGAATATCCTCCTCTAGATCCCCACTCAATTTCTTCCTTAACATCCAAATGCAAATTGGCGTAATGACCGTCATAGCGCCAATTGTGGTAAAGGCAATCCCCCAATTAAAATGATCAAGCAGGATGCCAAAAATCATCGGAGAAAAAATCGTTGCACTGAATCCCATTACCGATTGGATACCCAGTGCGATCCCAGTGATTTCCGGATCGGATATTTCTGTAATCATCGTATTGTAGATGGGGGAATCGGCGATGATGGTAAATCCGTAGACGAAAACAATCGGGAGCAAAATCCACATGCTTGCCGGTGTCAGCCAGCCAATCGCAAGCGAACAGGCAATGCTGATATAAATGAATAACTTGATCGATTTTAGCCGTCCGAACGAATCGGACATCCTGCCGCCAACGAAACTGGCAATCCCGCCTATCATCACCACAAACGCTCCGATAGAATTGCCCACCGAAATCGCATTCGAGACATCATGAGTCTGGAAATAATACACCATAAAAGGGCCAATCCATGCCCACATCGCATAAAGCTCCCAGCAGTGCCCCGTGTAACTGATGTTCACCAGCAGGTTTTTCCTCGTGAGAACACGCTTTAACAACGCCATACTTAAACGCTGATTATGGATATGAATATTTTCGGGTATCTTTGAAAAATAGATCAACAAAGCCGCGAGGATTGCAGAACACGAGGTGATGAAAATAACACCCTGCCAGCCCACCAGATTAATGAACAAGCCAGAAACCAGCAGCGAAAATCCCGAGCCGACCACAAGCGAGCCAACAAAAAGTCCCAGCGCCGCCCCACGCGCCCGGTCACTCGAAGTCTGGGCGACAATCTTCATTCCCGGCACGTATATCCCCGCAATCCCCACACCCGAGATGAACCTGAGCAATAATGCAGACCAAAACCCCTGCGCCAGAACACTGAAAAGAATACCCGAAACCCCGGCAATCAGCGCCCCGTACATAAAGGAGTACTTCGGATTATACCGATCACTCAAAAAGCTGTAAAAAAACACCGCCGCCACATAGCCAATATGAAAAAACGCAACAATAATCCCCGATTGCGTCGAGGACAACCCCCACTCCCCCTCCACAACCGGCATCACCGCAGAAAAATTAAACCACACCTGCATCGCCAAAAATTGCGCAATCGATAAAGTCCATAACAGACGAGTCATCCCCATCACCGCCCCTAACAGCATCCTTTATCCTTAAAATACCGAATTTTCCGAATTTAAACAAGATGAGTTTTTGCTTAAATCAGGGGAAATGTTTCGACCACCTCATTCCTCACTAACTTCAGACAGCTATTCTTTGTTTCCAGCTTAACCTGTCCGAACTTGCACTTACTTCTGACAGCTTTTCTTCATTTCCCGCCACAACTGTCCGAACTCCGGCTTACTTCTGACAGCTTTTCTTCTTTTTCCGCCAACCCTATCTGAACTTGGACCTACTTCTGACAGCTTTTCTCCGTTTCTCGCCAAACATGTCTGAACTTGCACTTACTTCTGACAGCTTTTCTTCATTTCCTGCCAAACCTGTCCGAACTTGGACT
>JACDJB010002836.1_pt1 | contig 11943 bp, 8 predicted proteins | sample 7454121 | NCBI WGS metagenome assembly JACDJB01 (sample SAMN14253290, study PRJNA609438) | sludge metagenome | isolation source: sludge after 25d culture with pyrite | collected 2018-12-20 | reverse complement strand
GGCGGCGCTTCACCTCGGCGAGCGGGCCATCCACGACCTTGTGGCCGCGCGCCAGGATGCAGACCTGATCGCAGATCTTCTCAGCCTGGCCGATCATATGGGTGCAGAAGATGATCGTGCGGTCCCTCCGCTTCAGCTCGGTTACGATATCCTTCATGACCTGCTGGTTGATGACATCCAGTCCGCTGAAGGGCTCGTCCAGGATGACTATCTCGGGATCGTGCAGGACAGCGCTGATGAACTGGATCTTCTGCTGGTTCCCCTTCGAGAGCTCCACGAGCCGGGCGTCCCTGCGGTCCGCGAGCCCCAGCCGCTCGAGCCACTCCTCGATGCGCGGCATCGACACCCGCGCCGGGAGCCCTTTCAGCTCCGCGAGGAAGGTCAGGAGACGTCCGACCCTCATCCGGCGGTAGAGGCCCCGCTCCTCCGGAAGGTAGCCCACACGGTCCAGCATAGCCTGCGAGACGGGGCCGCCTAGGAGCTCTAGCTCACCCGCGTCCGGCTCCAGGATCCGGAGCAGCATCCTGATCGCGGTGGTCTTCCCCGCGCCGTTCGGCCCGAGCAGCCCGTAGGTGGCGCCGCGGGGCACGGCCAGATCCAGCCCGGCGATCGCGGTTATCTCGCCAAAGCGCTTCCAAACGCCGCGCAACTCGATCGCCGCGCCGGCTCCATTCGATGAGACCATTACCCCCTCGGGTGACCTGCGAAAAAACAGGGTAAACGCGGCCGGAAGTTAGGGCCGAGCCGTGAGGGGGTGCAAGGACCGGGGCCGCGCGTCAGAAGATGCGGACCAGCGCAAAGACTGCGGGGATCACCACCGCGCTCGCCTGGAGCACCCCGATCCAGGGGCGGTCCGACCGCTCCGGGATTATGATCCGATCACCCGCCCGCAGACTGAGTTGGTCGAGCGTGCGCCCCTCGGTGATCGCTCTCTGGAGCTCGGCTCCCGTCCAGATCTTCTCTTTGCCACGCTCGATACGGATCTCATCGAGCTTAGCCCTTTGGCTCGGACCGCCGGCGGTCATCAAAACGTCGGTGAGTAGCTGCTCGGCCGCGACCGGGTAGAAGCCGGGCCGCTCCACGCCCTGTAGCACCGAGATCCGGATCGTGGCCTCCGCATAGACCACCGGGTCGCGTATGAAACGGCCGATCTGGGTGCGGAGATGAGACTCGACCTCGGACCGCAGCACCCCCTTCAGGGGGATGTCGCCGATCAGCGGAAGGCGGAGCGAGGCTCCCTCCCGCCCCGCGACGACGGCGAAGTTCCCCGTGAGCTGGGCCTCCCCCTGCACCCTGAGCGCTATCTGGTCACCGGTCTGGAAGTCACCATCGGCGAGACGTGAGCGGATGAGTTCGATCTCCTGGCGGGCCAGGGCCTGGAGGTCCGGGCGAGCGGGGTTCGATCCTGCGCTGCGGTTGTAGGCCGCGATCAGTTCTTCGAGCTCGGCCCTCGTCATCAGAAGCCGCATCGCCGCGCCATGATCGGGGGACTGGGCCCAACCGGTACCCGTCCAGGCGAGGAGGGTGACTATCATCCAGGAGAACCGCGCAATGGCTCGGGGCATCTCATTCCTCCATCACACTCGGAGTATTGGTTGCTGCATGGATCAACTACTCGACGGTCACGCTCTTCGCCAGGTTCCGCGGGCGGTCCACATCGCAGCCGCGCAGCACCGCGATATGGTAGGCCAGGAGCTGGAGGGGTATCACCGTGACCAGCGGCGAGAGGAGCGGCGGCACGGCCGGCACCCAGAGCTGGTGGTCGACCAGGGCGCGCAGGTCGTCGTTCCCCTCGGTGCAGACTGCGATGATACGGCCGCCGCGCGCCTTCACCTCCTGAATATTGGAGACCACCTTCTGGTAGACCGGATCGGTCGGCGCCACGAAGACCACGGGCATATTCTCGTCGATCAATGCGATCGGTCCATGCTTCATCTCCGCCGCTGGGTAGCCCTCGGCGTGGATATAGCTGATCTCTTTGAGTTTGAGAGATCCTTCGAGCGCGACGGGGAAGTTCACGCCGCGCCCGAGGTAGAGGAAGTTGCCGGCATCCGCGTAGATCCGCGCGATATCACGGATCCGCGTATTCAGCCGGAGCACCTGTTCGATCCGGGCGGGGATCTCTAGCATTTCCCGTACCAGTTCCCTGCCCTCGTCCGTCGGGACACCGCGCGCATGCGCCAGGTGGAGCCCCAGGAGGAGGAGCGCCGTGATCTGTGAGGTGAACGCCTTCGTCGATGCCACCCCGATCTCCGGACCGGCATGGAGGTAGATCCCGCCATCGGCCTCCCGTGCGATCGTGCTTCCGACCACATTCACGATGCCGACGACGCGCGAGCCCGCCCGTCGCGCGGCGCGCATCGCCTCCAGCGTATCCGCGGTCTCACCCGACTGTGAGATCCCGACGGTCAGGGTGTTGGGCAGCGCGAGTTGCGGCTGATACCGGTATTCCGATGCGTACTCGACCTGGACGGGGAGCGCGGCCAGTTGCTCGATGACCTGACGCCCGATCAGCCCCGCGTGCCACGATGTGCCGCAGGCGACGATGACTACCCGCTCGATAGCCGCCGCCTGGGCGGCCGAGAGGTTCAGGCCATGGAGCCGGGCCGTCCCCTCATCCGGGCGCAGACGCCCGCGCAGCGTGCTGAGCACCGTTTCGGGTTGTTCGAAGATCTCTTTCAGCATATAGTGCGGCGCCCACCCCAGCTCGACCGTGCCCAACTCCCAGTCGATATCGCTGACTATGCGGTCCTGCACCTGTGCATAGCCATCGACGATCGAGTAGCCGGCCATCGTCACGGCCGCGATGTCGCCATCGTCGAGATAGATCACCGATCGGGTATGCTCGAGGATCGCCGCGGCGTCGGAGGCCACGAAGTACTCGCCATCGCCCAGCCCCAGGAGTATGGGCGATCCTTTCCTGGCCACTACGATCTTGCCGGGTTCCGAGCGGGAGACCACGGCGAGGCCGTAAGTACCCTCGACGTGCGGCAGCGCCCTCGCGACCCGTTCTTCGAGGGTTGAGCCGGTCGCATCCTCGATGAGATGGGCGAGGATCTCGGAATCGGTTTCGGTGCGGAAGGAGTGCCCCCCCGGTGTGAGGCGCGAGCGTAACTGGTCGGCGTTCTCGATGATGCCATTGTGGACCAACGCGATCTCGCCGTCGCAATCCAGGTGCGGGTGCGCGTTCTCCTCGGTCGGCCGGCCATGCGTGGCCCAGCGCGTGTGGCCGATCCCACTCGAACCCGGCACCGGATCGGCATCGAGCAGCTCCCTGAGTCGCTGTACCCTGCCCACCACCTTGTGGAGGCTCATCCCGCTGCCGTTATGTATCGCGAGCCCGGCGGAATCGTAGCCGCGGTACTCGAGCCGCTGGAGCCCGTCCAGCAGGATCGGTCCTGCCTGCCGCGGACCCACATAGCCTACGACTCCGCACATGATCCCGTCTCCTCATCCTTGGTTTGGGGCTTCATCCCGAGTAGCGGGTCTCCGCCCTCGGTCAGGCCGAACCTGGAGAGTTGCCCGAGCTTCTCCAGGAGGGGGCCGGCGCTGTCCGTCTCGGGTAGTACGGCGCCGCAACAGGTACAGATCAGAGGCTCCAGCCGCCTCCACTCCCAGGATCCGCGCAGGAGCGGCCGCCCCGTCCGCCGTAGGATCGCCACCTGAATTTGGGTGCACCTGACACAAAGCATTCAATCGCTCCCAGAGATCTCGGACCACACGACCGAGTACGTCCCGTGACCCGGGTCCGTAGCGCGATCGGACCGTCCGCCGCCCTGCCGACAGCCCCTTCCCGTCAAAGTCGGGACCGCAACGCCGGGCCGGACGAGTTACCTCACGGATCGAGCGGGATGCTACGCTCTTGCGCGGCATCTCGCCCCGGAGCAGAGAGTTGGACGGGCCTCGGCATCGTTGCGGTTTCGCCACAAAGGATCGGCCTTTGCTGCATCGTGGCCACGACGCCCGGCCGGCACGCGGAACAGCTCACCGTCCGGCAGCCAACCCCGGTCCTGCGCCATGGACCGCGGAGTTCCGGCCCATCTCACCCTTCACGTGCAGGTCCGGCACGCTACATCCGCGGGCTCGCACGGAAGATGCGAAGCCCTCCCACATCAGCCTGCAGTATTCAGGATCGAGGGAGCAGCCACTCCACCCGCTCGGGCCAGGAACCATGAGCCAGGCGACAATGCCGCCAAGTCCCCCCCTAACCCTTATTGCGAGCAGTAACGAATGGCTCGCCCGCTCTTTCGAGAGCGTGCTCGGTTCCCACGGCTACGCCGTGTTGCGTGTTTACACCCCCCGACAGGCGCTCGAACATATCCGCACCACGCAACCCGACGCGGTCTTCGTCGATATCGGGTTCGGCACCGGGCTGGAAGGGACCGACCTCTGCCGCATCTTACGCGGCGATCCTTTCCTCTCGCCGAACACGCCGATCATCCTGATCACGCCGGGCCCGATCTCGCGTCAGGAGCGTCTCACGGCGCTGCGAGCCGGGGCCTGGGAGGTCTTTGGGACCCCGCTCGACGCGGAGGAACTCCTCCTCCAACTCGGGACCTATGTGACGGCCAGGCTCGAAGCGCAACGCGCCAGGGAGGAGAGCCTGCTCGATCCGCTCACCGGGCTCTACAACATACGTGGGCTGCTACGCCGGGTCCGGGAACTGGGTGCGGGCGCGCTCCGTCACCACCACGCGTTGGCCTGCATCGTCTTCGGACCGGACGACCGCGAGGGACTGGAGATGCCCGGGGTGGAGGTCGGTGAAGCCACCTTCCCCGCAGAGAAGATCGCCCACCTCTTCAGGGAGGGGTGCCGGGCCGACGATGCGGTTGGTCGGCTGGGCGAGCACGAGTTCGTGGTGCTCGCACCCGATACCGGGCCGGCCGGCGCCCTGGCACTCGCCCGCCGCCTCGCCGCGGCGGCGGAGGCATGCGAGACCGGACCCGACGCTGAGGGTACCGGTCAGATCCGCGTGCGGGCGGGGCTCTTCGCGGTCCCTGACTTCACGGCCGCCTCGATCCAGCCGATCGAGATGCTCGTCCGCGCCACCACCGCTCTGCGCCGCTCGCGTTCGGGTCGGGCAACCGACCGGATCCGGAGCTTCGAAGCGGGCGGCACGATGGCCGTCGGCTAGAGGCCGTCAGCTGAAGCCCGCCGATCGGGGCTCATCAGCTTGGAACCCCGGTCAGCCGATCGGCCGCCATCACCAGCCCCTCCCCGATCTCTTCGTAGCCGGGCAGATAGGTGTAATAGCGGTATGCGCCACGCGGGGGTACGGCGTTCAGGACCGCGCCCAGGATCCTGACCGGCAGCCGATCGAGCAGCTCCAGCTTGGCCTCAGTGTACTGGCGGTCCGTATAGTCCGCGCGCAGCACCAGGAGCAGGTGGCCGGCGAGTGTGCTCAGGATGAAGGGATCTACGCCTGCGCCGAGAGGCGGGGAGTCTATCACGATCACCTGGTAGCGGGCGCGTAGTTCCCGCAGCATTTCGGTCATCCTGGGCGAGCCGAGCAGTTCCACCCCCCCCTGGAGCCGGGTGCCGCAGGGGAGCAGGTGCAAGAGAGGGTAGGGCGAAGGCTTTAGGGTCGCTTCGAGCTCTGCTTCTCCCTTCAGGTAGTCGGTAAGTCCCGGCTTTCCGGGTAGGCTCAGGAGACGGTGCTGCGCGCCCCGCCGGATATCCCCATCGATCAGGAGGGTCCGGTACCCCTGGTCGGCGAAGGAGAGGGCCAGGTTCCCCGAGATGAACGACTTGCCATCACCACTCCCCGAACTGGTGACCACCGTGATCAGCGGGCCCGCCGCGCCGTAGGCGTGCGCCATGCTGAGGCGGAGCTCCCGGAACGCCTCGATCACCTGGGCTACGTCTTTTCCCGGCTTTTTCCCTCCGTGACCTTTGATGTAAGGGATCGCTCCCAGGATATTCAGCCGCAACCCGTGGGTCACCTGTTCGGGATACCGGAGTCGGGGGTCGAGCCTATCCCGCAGGAGAGCGCCCAGGACCCCGAGCGCGAGGCTCCCGGCGAAGGCCATAAGGATGACGCGCAGTTGCATGTCCACCACTGGCCGGCGGGGCGCGAGCGCGGGCTCGAGGATCCGGACGTCGGGGATACTGCTCGCGGCAGCCAGGCGCGCGGTCTCGAACCGCATCCGCAAGCTGCTGTACAGTTCCTCCGCCATCCTCATCTGGCGAGTCAGGCGGGCCTCCTCGAGTTGCCGCGCCGGGATCCGCTGCAACTCCACCGACGCGGACTTGACGTAGGCCTCGATCTGCGCATCGCGGTTGTCTATCTCGGTGATCAGATTCCTGGCCAGGTACGGAATGGTATTCTGCTCCATTATCCTGACATCTTCGCCCAGGTTCCGGACTTCGGGGTGCTCATCCGTGTACTGGGTCCGGAGCGCGCGCAGCTCAGCCCGCCGGGCGGTGAGCGCCTGCAAGGCATTGAGCAGCTCGGAGGAGCCGCCGACCGCGCCGATGTATTCGAGCGCCGCCACCGAGAGGGAACCGGAATTTGCCCGGCTGAGTGCCCGCTCGATCGCCTCGCGGTCTCGCCGGAGCTGGTCCTGCTCGATCTTCATGTTGAAGAAGTTGGTGAAGACGGGGTCGCGCGTCTGGAGCAGCCCCGGCGCCACCGGTGTGGCCCGCTCGGTAGGGACCGTGATCGTCGCGATCCGGAAGCTCTCTAGCTCATTGTCAGCCGACCTGAGATTATCCTCCGCCCGCTGGAGCTGCTCATAGAGCAGAGCTGCCTGCTCGTTCAACTTCGCGCTCTTGAGTTCGGCCGCCACCTGGACATAGCGCTCGGCCACGGCATTCACCGTCGCGGTGATCTTCTCGCGGTCGGACCCGATCAGGGCGATCCGGAGGAATTGCCCGGTCGACATCCGCGGCGTCAGCCGGTCGCCGAGCCCGCGCGCGATATCTCGGGGATTGCTCATCGAGAACCGGACCACCTTCCCCGGCCGCAGATGTCTCGCTGGTGGTACCCAGGCGAAGCCGTAATCCTGGCCCACCGAATCGCCGACCACACCTTCCTGCAGTACCTCGCCCTTTCTCCCCTCCAGCACGAAGCGCCGGCCGTCCTCACTCACCGAAAGGAGATAGGTCCCCGGACGGAAGCTGTCCTTGAGCTCAAAATCGGTGAAGAGGACGGTATCAGCGGGGTTGTACGGCTGCAGGTAGAGTCGCAAGTCGGTCACGACATGGTCCAGGACGATGTAGGACCGAAGCAGTTCGATCCAGCCGGCCGCCTGGAGTAGCTGGCCCGCGCGGATCGGGCCCAGCACCGGCTCCCCCTGTGGGGGGATCTCGACCCAGATCGTGGCCTGCGCCTCGTACTCGGCGGGGATGTACGCGCCGATCCCCACGCCGGCCCCGGTGCCCAGCAGGAGCGTGGCGAGGATCCACCAGCGGTAACGCCGCAGGGCCGCCAGCGACCGGCGTATATCGATCGGATCGCCGGAGTCCAGCGGCGCCATCTGGTCTGAGGCAACGTGAGTGGGGGGCACCGCGGGGTACTCACCCGCTGACTCCACGATCGGGTGCTGCGGCTCGGGTCCGGAAGGAAGATTCCTCGGCATTGGCCAGGCTCGCTTGTCTCTGAAGATAATGCCAGACGGACGTCAGTTGAGGGGGCATGGTCCAGCAAACCGGATACCGCCGGATGGTTTAGGTGCGTTGAGGGCGTAAATCGCCGTAGATTCCAGCGATAGCATACCGGATCATCGGCGCGGGAGAGGAGGACGGCGGAGGGTGCGGGTGTGGCGCGGACGCAACACTTCCAGGCTCAGCGCTGGTTTCGGCACTGGACTCAACCCCAGGCTCAACGTGCCCTTCGCTGCGGGTACTCCGGGTCTAACCTGGTTACTCCCCGCCCCCGCGTCCCACGGAATCCGGACGGACCGGCCGCGGTCTCGCCGGCACACCGAGCGGAACCGGGAACGGTATCTTGTCCAGGTAGCGCGAGCGGAGGGTGTCCAGGATCGGGAGCGGAGTGTGCCGTGGGATGGGGAGGTCCGGTGGCTCGCCATCACGGGGCGCCAGAGCCGCGGCGGTGTACCGGCTCCCCGGGTTCCATAGGATCCACTCGGTGAGCCCGGCATCGTAGGTCGCCTGGATCTGCGCGCGTACCTCGGCAGGGCCGTAAGAGGGCCACCCGAGCGAGAAGTCCTGCAGCCATGGCCGGATCGTCGCCGCGCCATCCAACGTGGCCGAGCGCCGGACCGCGTATTCGAGCGCCGTCCTTACAGTCTGGTAAGGGTCGGCGTTCGGGACCGGTATCCCGTAGGAGCCCTTCGCGAAGTGCGAGGGATAGACCATGGGCAGGAGCGCGTCGGTGACATCGGCCATCTGCTCCCAGTTCTGGCCGATCCCCAGATCATCCTGTACCGAGACGGTCAGGCCAAAGACATCGGCGGTGATCGGGACACCCAGATCGGCCAGCGCCTCCCGCGAGTAGCGCAGGAACTCACGGATCGCCTGCGCGCGCGACCGGCCCGCCCGCGCGGGGAATACCGCGCTCCGCATGAAACGCGCGGGGACGTCCGGGAAGCGGACATAATCCCACTGGACCTCCGAGAAACCCAGGAGAACCGCCTCCCGCGCGAGCGCAATGTTGTAGTCCCAGACCTCGCGGTTGTACGGGTCCACCCAGAACTCGTCCCTGTTGTCTCGCCAGAGCGTGCCGTCCGCTCCCTGGATGGCCCAATCCGGGCGGTGCAGCGCCAGGATCGGGTCCTTGAAGATCACGATCCGCGCGATCGGGTAGATACCCGCGGCCCTGAGTTCCGACAGCAGCCGCCGTGGATTGGGGATATAGGAGCGGTCCGCGCCTATCGCACGCGCGAGCGCCACACCCGAGCGGTAGCTGACCTCGCCCGCTTCCTTGACATCGATCACGAAGGTGTTGATCTCCGACTCCGCGGCCAACTTCAGGAGCTGAGCGCGCCTGCGGCTCGAGCCGGCGGCCCAGGCGTTCAGGTAGATCCCGCGTACCGCATCCGGCTTGGGTACCAATGGCGCGGCGACCTCCGGAAAACGATTCGCGCCGACCTTGGCGGGCGGCGCGATCAGGGGGACTGCACGCGATTCGATGGCGAGGTCGCCGGGTGGATCTGGTGGGTCCGGTGGATTCGCCTCTGTTCCGGCAACTGCCGGGCGGGTGAGGGGTGCGCCGGGGCCCGTCTGGCCCCGCTCGCCATGATCGTCAAACGCGGCACCCGCGCTATTCACCGCGGCCGCGGGCTCGGCGCCCCCGACCTCCGCGTCCGTGCCGAAGACACCCCGCTGCGCCAGCGCCATGACCCCGATCCCCAGGATGAGCGGAGCCCCGAGCAGGAGACTCCACCAGAGTCGTTCCCGGGGGTGCTGCGACTGCGGTCCTTCTGACATCGGTACTTCACTGCTTTCTGCAGCTAAGCGCCACTGCCTCGAAGCTCAATACTTCTGGATCGAGGGGTCGATCTCATCCGCCCACGCCAGGATCCCACCCTTGAGATTCCAGAGCCGCTCGAAGCCCGCCTCTCTGAGTTGCCGCAGAGCCTTCTCGCTCCGGCCACCGGACCGGCATTGCAGCACGATCTCGGCCGACCGATCGAGTTCGCCCATCCTCTCGGTGATCTGGGATAGTGGCAGTAGCCAGGCGCCATGGTCGCCGAGGTTGGCGATCTCCCATTCGAAGGACTCGCGCACATCGACGATCAGGAGCTGATCGCCGCGGTCGAGCCGGGCCTTCAATTCGGTCGGCGTGATCTCGGGGACGGTCGTGTCCGCCGCGGGCTGGGGCTTCATTCCACAAAACTCCTCGTAATCGATCAGTTTCGTTATCGTCGGCTGCTCACCGCAGGCCGGGCATCGGGGGTTCTTTCTCAACTTCATCTCGCGCCAGTTGAGGCCGAGTCCATCAAAGAGCAATAGCCGGCCGATCAGGGGCTCACCTACGCCCAGGATCAACTTGAGGACCTCGAGCGCCTGGTGCGTACCGATGATCCCCGGTAGCACGCCAAGCACGCCCCCCTCGGCGCAGCTCGGGACCAGCCCGGGCGGCGGCGGCTCCCGGAAGAGGCAGCGGTAGCAGGGTCCGCCCTCCGCCCCGAAGACCGAGACCTGCCCATCGAACCGCAGTATCGAGCCGTACACGTACGGCTTGCCGAGCAGAACGCAGGCATCGTTGACCAGATACCGGGTGGGGAAGTTGTCCGTCCCGTCCACCACGATATCGTACGGCGCCATGATCTCCAGCGCGTTCTCGCTCGTGAGCCGCACCGGGTGCGGCACCACCTCGACGTGGGGGTTGAGCGACCGGAGCCGCTCCACCGCCGCATCGAGCTTGGGGCGCCCGACGTCGTCTACACCGAAGAGGATCTGGCGTTGCAAGTTGGTCAGGTCCACCTCGTCGAACTCGACGACGCCGATCGTGCCGACCCCCGCGGCGGCCAGATATAGCCCCAGCGGCGAGCCCAGGCCGCCCGCCCCCACCAGCAGGATCCGCGCCGCCCGCAACTTCTTCTGTCCCTCCCACCCCACCTCGGGGAGGGTGATATGACGGCTGTAGCGCAGGACCTCCTCCGGCGCGAGACCGGAGGGGTGCGGCGCGGGGCCGGCGGTGGTGCCGGCGCTGGCCGTGCCCGCGGCGCCCCCCGCGATACTCGGCACGATGGTGACCTGGTCACCCGCCCCGACCGCCGTGGCCTTGCCGGCCAGGTCGCGGATATCCTCGTCGTTCAGATAGATATTGACGTAGCCGCGGATTCGGCCATCCTCGGCGTAGAGGTGGCGCCGCAGCGCCGGGTGTTGCGCCACCGCGCCGGCGAGCGCGTCGCCCACATTCGCGGCCCGGACCGCGATCTCGGCCTGGCCGGCGGCGCAATGCCGCAATGGCGTCGGCAATCGTATCGTCACCTGCATGATCCCTCCTCAAACTCACTAGCCCCGGAGTTCACGAGGACCAGCTCCTCGAACCCTGCGCGGTCATCATGGAGCCGCCAGCCCCGCACGATCCCGGCCCCTCCAGCCCCGGCCACAATTATCAGGTAGCAGTACCACGGCCAGGCGACCTCGAGATCGAAGGCCGACGGTTCCGCCGCGCCATCGGGGTGGGAATGATAGAAGCCGACGATCTCAAGCCCTGCCCGCCGGGCGTCCGCCTCGATTGTCCGGACCACGTCGGCGGGGATCAGATAACGCTCCCCGCGCGCGCCTGTCCAGGCGTTGTCGACCGGGACCGCGCGCAAGATCCTCCGGGGCTGCGTGACGGTACCGGCGACGGCGGTAGCTGCGGCGGCGCCAACGGCGGTCTCGCCCGCGGCGTCCGCCTCGACCACCCCCAGCAGCGCACCGCAGCATTCCTCGGGGTACGTCGCCGCCGCGTGCGACCGCACGGCCGCCAGCGCCCCGGCGTGCAGCCGGATCATGCGGTTGGCCCGGGCCATCTCCGGGCGCGGGCTGGCCACGAACGCGGGCATCGGCTCACCTCGGCACGGTGGCCGGCCGCAGCAACTCGCCGATGAGGTCGGCGTTGCGCGCGGCGCCACCGAGCCGGGAGCGTACGAAGATCAACGCCGCGGCACTCGCCTCCGCGCGCTGGACGGGGCTCCGCGCCAGCCGGACCAGGTTGGCCGCGATCGCATCGTCGCCGCGTACCACCTTCCCACCACCCGCGCGGGCCAGGTCATCGGCCTCGAGGGCGTTGCCGAGCCGCGGCCCGAAGAGAACCGGCACCCCCAGCGCGGCGGGCTCGACCACGGAGTGGAGCCCCGCGCTCCCGAACCCGCCCCCCACATAGGCCAGGCAGGCGATGCCGTAGAGTTCGGCGAGGACCCCGACCCGATCGACGACGACGACCTCCGGCAGTGGCGCGGTCGTCGCCTCGAGCGTGCTCAGCCGCGAGCTTCGCAGGCCGGCGTCACCGAGCCGGGTCTCGAGCGCGGCCAGGTGCGCGGCGGT
>JACDJB010002833.1_pt1 | contig 11952 bp, 26 predicted proteins | sample 7454121 | NCBI WGS metagenome assembly JACDJB01 (sample SAMN14253290, study PRJNA609438) | sludge metagenome | isolation source: sludge after 25d culture with pyrite | collected 2018-12-20 | reverse complement strand
GTTCATGAGTTCGAAGAGTACTTCTGTGTTGGTGCGAATTCGGTGTGTCTTAGTCATGTTTTACCTTTCAAATGTTCCAACGTATTCACAACCGTGCTTGGTCTTGTACAGCCAGTCATCGAGTTGTGATTCTGTCCACTCAGTGTCAATCAAAATTTGGGAATAGTTTCTGTCTTCCCAATACTCGAAAGGTCCATCCACTTTCACCGTGGTTTTCAATGTATTGAGTCTGGCTATCAATTTCTTGGCGGTTTTCGTCTCAACATCTATCCCAAGCTTGTTCATTACACATCCCTCTTATCTCTCCATCCTAAAAATACTGGATGCCTTGGTTTGTCATAAGCGCCAATAGCGAAGAACTTTACCTTGGCGAGTCTACCGAGATACTTATCTTGGTTGTCCCAGATATCTGCACGTTCAGCGTCAGTGAAGCCTGTACCGCATGTGAAGGTATCCCCGTTGTGTTGCAAAACGAGCGCACCAAGGTCTCCACGTCCTGACTTATTTGCCTTGTGGCTAGATCGTTTAGTTCTTCCTGTTTCATCTGTCGTTGCCTCGTTATTGTTCTTGAGCCTTTCCTCGAATCCCACCACCGTAAATTCGGCATCGCTGAACCTCTTTAGTTTAAGCATCCCACCTTCTTTGACTGTGCTGCGTCCACACTTGTACGGGGCGTTTGGGTCTCTGAGGATGAGTCCTTCGTAACCTAGTTCAAGAATCTTGGCTTCATGTTCTAACAACTCGTCGTAAGTTGTGATGAGCTTTTGTTCAAGCGCAACGGTTACTTTGCGGTTATAGCGTAGTGATCTTCCGTTACGTGATGCAAACGGTTCATGCAGGTAAAGTAGGTGGTCAAACACGAAGTACTTTACGTCGGGTTCTCCTTCTACGCTCATGACACCACTCATGGTATTGCGGTATACGAACGGGTCAGTTGGATCACCTACAATGAGTTCACCATCGAAGTAGTCGTATGGTTTGAACAAGGTTTGTACATACTTGTTCGGGATCGGTTTGTTTTTGCGGCTGTATACAACACCTTCACGGACGTAGGCGCGTATACCGTCTAGTTTTGGGCTGACAAGAAGTGGGTAGCGTAACTTGCCAAGGTCCGCATCCTTGGCAAGCATGACAGTGAAGATCATAGATCAGCTTCTTTGACAAAGATTCCGCCGATCATTCGCCCCTTACGATCTTTGATTTCGTCGTAAGCCATCTCGATGCACTGCTCGATAGTGAAACCATACTGCGCGGCCATGATTGTCATTACCACTACAGCGTCGCCGATGCCGTCCATGACTTCGGCGTCGCGGTTTTTGTTGACACCGTGCGCGAGTTCACCAATTTCTTCCATTAGCTTATTCAGCTGAGCCTGGGGTGTACCACCTGCGATCAAGTTACGGTCATGTGCCCAGCTACGAATTTTGTCGAACATAGTCATTTAACCCTTCAGTTTGTAAAATGGTTCATCCCACTCAACTACGTTTCTAGTCCACAGTAGTTTCATGAGCGCGGTAGTGTTATCAAGCTTACCTTTGATTACCTTGTTAATGTCTTCAAGACTCATACGCCCACGACCTAGTGTAGATTTAATTTCACTAAGCGTTCGTGCGCCGATTCGTCCAGCAGCGATGCCTGGAGGTTCGGGTCGAGTGGTAGGGTGGGAAACTTCTGAAGTATCCGTATCTACCTTTTTGCCACGGTCGTCAGCCGTGATCTCACGCCCCGATTGACCTAGTTGAGTACTAAGTTTCTTGTACTCACTCCTACTTCGAGAAAGTTGTTCAAGATTTTCAGATACAGCGTCGATTAACACTTGATCTGAACCGTGCTCAGTCAAGTATGTGATCAACTTTGTACGTTCACTGTCAGAGAGAATTTTCATTCGATAAGCTCCACGGTTACACCGCATTCAGCGAATAAGCGGTCGGCTCGAATTATATGCTCACCCCACCTTTCGTAGAAGTTTTTGTCTGGGATAGGAATTGCCAGATGTTTGATACCAGCTTGGACAATCGCTCGCGCACAGTCCATACACGGGTAATGGGTGACGAGCATGGAACAACCATCCAACGGGGTGCCCACCCTGGCGGCGTTGGTAATTGCATTAAGCTCAGCGTGGGACATCCAGTAGTACTTCTCAGGTCGTTCAGTTCCTCTTGCATCTTCATCTGCTGAACATCCTCTAGGCGCACCATTGTAGCCGAGAGAACGAATTTCTTTCGACGGTCCCAGAATGAGCGCCCCGGCCTTAGTACTTGAGTCCTTACTGAGCTTAGCGACTTCATTGACGATCCCTAGATATTTTCCGAGATTCATTACGTTGATCCTTTACAAACTTGTGTATTCCGTATCCTATGACGATGACCATTCCGATAGCCGAAACTGTTTTTGACAGGTAAATTGACGCTCGCATGATGTTGAGGAGAACATTCATGTATACCTCTATGAGTGGAAGCCATAATGACCGTCATGCCAGATAGCTCCAATCGTATATCGGCGTTCACCTTTGTCATCGAAGTAAGTAGCAATCAAGTCGCTCTTTCCATCTTGATAAATCTCAACACGTGGATAATCCATACCCCACGTAGAGAGATAGCCTATGGCTTTGAATATTTCAGGCCAGTCAGCTTCCAGTTGTAGTTTGTTTTCAAAATTTAAATTGACGGTACGCATTTACTCCACCGTAACAGTGAATGTGAGTTCGTTAACTGCTTCACTTACTTTGTCTTTCAAATCATCGTCACTGACATAGTCAATATACTGAGACCAATCGTAGACATTCTGCAAGTAAAGTTCAAAGTTTTTATTCATGAATTTTTCAATGCGCCTGTCAGTGGGGGGGGCTCGTTTTCCAGTTCTTCAATACGGTCTTCAAGTTGTTTGATACCAAGTGCTTCCTTCAACTTATTCCAGCGTTCCTCAATAGTAGCGTTCGCTGCTTCTTGTTGAGCAACGATACGCTGCAAACGAGAAATTTCTGCTAACGCTTCTTCCAGTTGCATGTCCTTCATAACGGAATCTTCCATTTCATACTCCATTCAGTTTGTAATACTGTTCAGTTTGTAATACTGTTCAGTTTGTAATACTGCCTAACGTAGTCCTGCGTATTTTTCCAAGTTACTGGATAGACACGTTCAGGGTCTTCCTCTTCCTTTTGTTCCATCAATCGACCTACTTGAATATGCAGTGCTTCCCAGTCCACAGCTTTATCATAAGCTGTGCTGATTACTTCTTGCATATCTTCGTAGATTTCGAATTCCCATTCGTCCCCGTATTCTTCAAGCCATGCTTCAAGCATGCAGTACAACTGGTTATGATCCCAGTTACGCAACTGTCCCCAGTCGTCGATGTCAGGGCTGTAGTGACTAATGAAGCCGTCACGACTCGTGAACATTCTTCGAGCCATCTTGCGCACAGTCTTCTTACCTATTCCTCGATATAGCTTATAAGCATCTTTTGTTTTGATATCAGCGAAGATACGGTCTGTCTCAAAGTTGTATTCACGTGGTGAAGTCATGTCGTTGAAAGACAACTTCACACCAAGAATTTCACTAAGGTAATTTGGATATTTTTCAGCGATGCAGTTATACGCTATGCTGTAGTTGGCAACTTGATAAGGTTCAACCTTCACACCATGTTCTTCAGCTATGCAGTCTATCAGCATTTCTTCTTCGTAATCTACTGCGTGTGACCACATCGTTTCGTAGAAGCCTGCGAACGGTAACCGTGCTTCCATGTCAACTCCTTGTTAGGTAAGTGAAACCGTCGACTTCAAAAGTGCTATAGTCCATTTTCAAATCATGAGCGAAAGCTTCCCAGTCAATGTAGTTGCTCATGGTTGAATTAAAGTCCACCATACTTGTTTCTTCAGCTAGGTTTTGTGCGTATTCAGTGAATTTATCTTCAAGGATAAACTGCGCTCCGTATATCCATTCGCGTGTACATTCTTGAGCTTCATCTCTGAATCTAAGAAAACTAATTAATCGTGTCGCGTCGTCCATACTGGTGTTGGTAGCATTGAACCACTCTTCTATCAACAGTTCTTCTTCGAGTTTTGGCCAGTGGAATGAGTTGTCTTCAAATGGTGTGCCTGCAAGCATGGTTTGCAAGTCATCAATTTCTCTATCTATATCGCGGCTGTAAATGTAGTCATCGCCTATCTCAATACTCATATAGAAGCTCCTTGAGTTCGTTGTATATTTCGCGTTTGAACATCCTGCGCAGTTTGTAGCCTATGTCAATACACTGGTTATAGATGTTCAAAGCTTTGATTGAATCGTTGTCATAACCATAGTTATCACACCACTCTTTGAAATTCATATCCATGGCCTCAGCGTCGCTAAACAAGCTGTACAGAATATCGGCTAGGTGAGGCTTCACTGGTTTTAAGTATGAATTCTCCCATTGTTTATACCCTATAGTATTTTTCGGAAGACCACATTTAGGAGCAGACTTCGCTATTTTACGAAGACCCAAACCAGTGAAGTAATCACCTTCAATGTCGTTGATCTTGTAACGCCAAGCGTCGCAATCCCAATTATCACGCTTGGTTTGACCCGCGTAGGCTACTTCGTACTGAACAGGGAGTTCTTCAATGCGTGCTCTGATTTCGTCGTCAGTCATACTTTATTTCCTTCCTCGTCAAACTCATATTGATTGATGATGAGTGTTTCATCTACAGCTTCGTCACTGGACTGATAATCATATTCTTGTTTTAACGATTTATAAATCCAGCGCATGAATTCTCTGAGACACTCTCGTATAGTGTCTGCATCATCTTCGTCTACGTGACGGTAATCATCACCAGAGTACTCAACTTCGATGTCTGTACACATTTCGTGGTAATAGTGACCCCTGTGTTTCACATGTGCTGTGAGTTTGTAGAAGTACTTGCTTTGTACATCTTGCAGTACTTTACCAATCGCAATGAGTTCATCATCTTGTGGTGCTGGAAAGTCTTTCCGCCAGTTCTTCTTATAATCATACCTGCCTTCGAAACAAGCTCCATCACCTTGGCTCCAGAATCCACTCCAATAGATACATGGTTCCCAACGATACTCACCATTCATGAGTTTGACTTGTCTTGAACGAAGGTCAATACCGAGTGCTTCACCGATTACGGCTGCATCTTCATAGATAAATTCGTAATCACAACCATCGTTGAACAAAAACTTACGCCACCACTCCCTTGCTTTTTCTTTTGCTGCTTTTGTCGGTAACTCATTAAAGTAATAGACTGTAGACGTTACCTTTCTCATGTTGTTTCTCCATGGTGAAACGGTAGATACTTTCAGCTAGAGCTTTCCTATCTCTAAGCTGAGCTTTGAAATCTGGTTGCGACCACTCCCACTGAAGATCAGTAAGGATGACACCACCTTCTTTACAGCCGATGATGACTGCCACCCGTCGTCCTTCAGCATAGCGATTATTCAACCACTGAATTTGTAGTGCTGAAAGATCAGCCGTGACTGCTGCTCGAACGGGTACTCTTTGAAGAAACTTGTACTCAACCCACAAGTCTCGTGCTTTACCTGAATACCAACAATCAGGTATGCCGCCGATGTAAGGGTTGTTGTTTTTCATTCGATACACTCCCAATGGCAAGTGTTTGTGTATTGACTGAATGAAAGTGTTTTCAGGTTTTATCGACATAAGGAAGAATCTTTACAAGAGTTGCTGCCTGAGCTTTTGCGTCATCCAGTGCGCTATGGGCTACTGTTGGGTTTACTTTGTTAGCTTCGTAAACTTGTTTACCAACTAACCCTTTGATGGTACGGAAGCATCGTTCGTTGTAGTACTTCCACGGCTTCATCATATCTACAGCGTTGAACGCTGCTTCAAGAATAGGGAAGTCGAAACTAGCGCCATTAGCCCATACCTCGGCATCTTTCCAGTTAAACGCACGAATGAATAGACTCAATGCTTCAGAAAGACCTTCTCCATCGGTACTGATTTTCTTACGGGCTTCTTCGCTTTGTTTCATCCACCACATAACTGTGTCGGCTTCAAGTTTGAGTCCCCAAGCTTCAGCATTATGAGGGTCAATTACAACTTCAAATTCTTTGCCAAACTTTCCGGCCTTATCAAACTCAACAGCACCAATGCTCAGTACTACACACCCAGGCTTTACACCAAGGGTTTCGATGTCAATCATGATCATAGTTAAAGTGAGGGTGTTTCCACCCTCACGTCTCCTTTTAGGCCGACAGTTTTTCCAGCTTGGAATTGAGTGCCGCGAGTTCTTTCGCGCGAGCATTCTGCGCCTTGGTAAAACCCTTGACAACAGAGTTCATCTCCTTGGCTTGAGTCTTGTCAGTGTTCTTCAGTTCACGAATCTGAACCTTGAGACCCTTGATTGCGGCTTTCTTGTCAGCAGCAGACATTACAACGGAGGCAGGACGTGCCATTTAAGTTTCTCCTTTAGAGACTTGATGAAGGTTTGCTGATTAAACTCAGCAGCTTTTGCAATCAAACGGTCAACCATGGAAGATCGCCGTTGTGTTTCGCATTCGAACTCAAGCGCCGCGAGCACTTCTTCTTCAGTAAGCTCGTTGATCATGTCATTGAGATTACGTGCGGAAGCGAGTGCTCGCTTTACTCGGGTCACTTACGGCCACGGGCTTTCGGAGCAGGAAGTCGCTTAGCTACGACCTTCTCTTCAAACCCGTCAGTTTTGGGTTCTTGTGAGACCAAGGCGATAGCATCATCGCGCACAGACATCACAACACCCATCACATCCTTTGGAACATCCTTATCATTAGTGAAACGGACGCTGGGGTATTCTTCTTTCGGATCGAAGGAGAAATGCGTCACCACTTGATACGGAGTCTTGCCAGACGCAGCCAAGTCGCGCACATATTTCGTGAAGTGCTTGACAGCAGTACTGCTCACACTCAGCGTCATCAGTTCATCAGAATCTGGAGCGATCAATGCGAGAACAAAGGATTCTTTGCACGGTGGCACGATCCACTTGTCTTTAGCATCTTTCTTCCACTCGGACTTGCTGCAACTGGCACATCCACCTTCCGGATTTTGATTCTCCGGAGAATTCATAGACGGTTCTAGTTGAGCGTGCGGGACGAAGCCCACAGCGAAGCACGTAGGAGGGGTGGGGTTTTCACGATCAAACACTCCTTCGTACAAGCGACGATGGGCAGCAAAATCCACGATGATTCCGGTGATGGTATCGACTTTGACAGCTTCACCATCATGAGGCACGCGGAACTTCTTGTCTTGAGTCACGCGGATTGCGTTACTTTCGACAGTGGCCAGACGGCCTTTGAACGCAGCTAAATCGTTTTGAACTTGATCTTGAAAGTTCGCGGGAAGAGCCGGTTTAGCCTTAGCTACAGCAGTTTTTGCCATATAGTTCTCCTTACAGGTTACGCAGGTTAATAGAGCGCTTGGTAAAGTCTTCCAGACCTGGGATAACCTTACCTAGCGCTCTGAGTTCACGGTAAGCTGGGTCTGAAATTCGTTGTTGTACAAGCTGAAAATTCTTAGTACGAGCAATCCATTTCATTGTTTCGTTCCAATCAAGCTTCTGAGCTACTACCACTTCGCCGATGCTGGCTGAAGCAAGCTTGCCTTCACCCTTGCGACTGTCTTGCTTGTCGAGAGCTTCGATAAGCTGTGCTTCAGCTGCGTCATACGCTGCTTTCAGAGCTTTATCTTGTTCAGAGATGACGCGCCGTTCCTCGCGGAGACGGCTCATTTGGTCGATCAAGGCACCTACTGTTTTCATCATACCTCCAGTGTATGTAAAAAATTAACAAACGTCAACACCTAAATCTTTCAGGATGTCATAAGTTTCTTTTATGTACCACTTACGATCCAAGTCCTTCGGCAGTTTTTTCGGAAGGTGCATGCATAACTTGGCACCCTCTGTCTTCGGGACTTGGTTACCTGAACCGACGTAGGTAATGCTCGGAAGCTGCTCTGTAGTCATGTACCACCGAGCTACGCGACCGAACGGTTTGCCGCCCACCCCTATCTCGAAAGGTTTGGGGCGGGACTTACGCTTCTCTTTTTTGCCAGTGGATGCGGACACCCACAGTCTCTCTTCCACTTCCTCCCAGTCATCACGCAATTCAAGGCGAGTGTGTTGAACACCACCCCCTTTGACATTGCGGATGGCTACGAAGTCTTTGATGTCTGTGTAACGTGCAAGGCTCTCTTCTGGTCGGATGCCTTCTTGAAGATAGTCACGCGCCATCTTGCTGCATACTTCCATTGTTGGATTTTTCTGGAGCGAGGTTTCTGCATAGAGTCCTTTCGACTTAACTTTGCCATCGGTTGTAATGGCAATGTAGTTGTTCACGTCCTTCATAGAGATGGATTTGTAGGGTGTTTCTTCGTACTCGAAGCCGGTACGCTTTGCGTTCTTTTCAAACACAGCCAGCACCTTGTCACGCAGAGGTGGCAGATACCCTACGGTGATACCATCTGTGTTTGCACTGAAAACACGGACACCTTTGATTTTCTCTAATTCATCAATAAGACAAAGCAAGTTCAACTGGCCAGTGAAAGTCACAGCGAGCATCAAGTCAGGTGAATAGAAAGCTGAGTAAATACTACCCAGCTTGCCGTAGGTTCCGTTCAAAACGATCTTGAGCGTGTTAGCTACAGCTTTATCACCTGAACGCTTTGCTTCGATGCGTCGGTCATAAATGTTCTTGTATTCTTCAAGAAAGCGCTGTCCTTTGTTACCATCAAAGCGAGGTACAAGACCTGCTTTCATAATGATGTTTGGGTAGTAACTTGCTATGTCGAAATCACTGATTGACATCAGGTCGGAAGCTTCCGCATGGAAGTTCACATCATGCGTAGAGTGCAATCCACCTAGTCCTACTTGATAAGTTCCATGCCTCAGTTTGAATTCATCTTTCATCCACTCTGGCATCTCAGGTGAGCCGTTAGCAAAGTTGATTCTGAATGATTCATTTTCAAGCATGTCAATCAACGTCAGGATTTCAGGACTCTTCGTTCGAATGAAACTTGGTGTGGTATAGGTTACATAGCTTGGCATAGCTTTATCTAACTTACCCTTGATTCCGATGGCTTTTTTCAAGATCGCTTCAGCCGCCTGTGCATCGGACTTACTGCGAAGATCGAGTTCATACTCAACACCTAGTTGTTCACGTAGTTTGATGGAGTCCTCGATGCTTTCGTACAGAGCTTTTGTTACACCGCAATCATTGAAGCAATACTCTTCAACCATAGCAAGTTCTGATGGTTTCAAATCATGTGTGTGATGAACTGGCATGTCGATCATATTTGGATAATTCAATCGACCCGCGTAAGTTTTTAGAGATACCATGACACCTGGGGCTGTCTCCATGATGTCGATGTGGTCGTATTCAACGAAGTCAATGCCATGACGTTTATAGGTTTCCCATGAACGCATGTTATCTTCGATAATGCGTTGAGCGAGTGCTTGAAGGTATTCACCATCAGCACCTTGCAGTGCTGCGGCAATAAGTGGTCGGTCGAAGTTTTCGCTGTTGAAACCAATGAAAGTATGCTTAGGTAAAAGTTTGTAAAAAGCTTCCATATCACCTTTACGATGAAGCCAAAATGCTTTTTTCAAACGAGGGCCAAGTACACAAATCAAGAACTTTGAACCGATAATTTCAGTATCAAAGAATACTTTCATTTTAATCCATTCCATAACGTTTGAAGTCGATCCCCATACTACTTGCGATGCTGGGGGTGTTCTTTCGTAGTTCGATGTTAGGTTTCCAGTCGAGGGGGAACTCCACGCGGCGTAGAGTTTTCTTGTCCGGGATTATAGGTGGAGCATAGATATCCGCCAGCAAGCAGCTTGTTGGTGCTGGGTAATACTTGTGCAAGCTGTCCTTGAATAACACTTTCTTCTCATGCACAAGGTACTCGATAGCCCGAGAGAGCTGCCCTTTCGTGACGTGCATGTCCGCCGCCAGTTCAGCCAGGGTTCGTCCGGGGCGTTTGGTTACGTGGGCGATGATCTTGGCCCGCAGGTCGCTTGCTTTACTCACCTTTGAACCGCTCCGGGTACTTAACATGCAGTTTTTCGATGAAGTCTTCGAGGGCTTGGTGCGCGTTGGCATAGGCCGTCTTGTTACCTCTGCGGTCGGCATCGCAAGCGAGCTTGCCAAGGGTTTTCAGGGTGGTGGTATCTTCGTAAGAGAAAAGCATAACGTCTCCTTAGATGAAGGTAACGAACAACAGGCAGGCTGCGGCAAGCAGTGCGACCCAAGGAGTAAGGTGGTGTGGCTCGTGTTTCCAACTATGCCCAAAGGCTTGCCGGAAAGTACGAGGCGTCGGCTGAAACTTATGGTTGCTGTGCATCTGTCCGATCCAGAACTTCTGGTTCATCTACGATCTCCGCTTCAGTGTTCACAGATCATGGCATTTCAAGCAGTTCTTTATCAGTCATTCCAAAAATGACGCCTAAGATACGTTAGCCCTCACAGCCAGTTCATACTCCATCGCATCAAGGCACTGAGACGGCATCATGTCTGCCGCCGATTGTTCTGCGTAATACTGAGCCATTTCGCCGCCCATTGAAAACGCCGAGCCTAGCGCCACTTCGTACTCGTCAGCCCCGACAAACCCGTTTCTCCGCAACATCGCTATGGAATTTTTCAGGTGGTCATCACTCATATCCTTAATGTCAATCTTTCGTCCGTCCTTTGTTGTCCAGTGCATCACGTTTCTCCTTGTGCGGGCTAACCCCACATTGCAACGGACGCCCTACGGGCGCTCGGTGAATTTTGCGTTAGCAGGCAAGAGTCCGAGCGCCTGCGCTTGCTCAACCGGCACAAGCATCGTCGGCAGGCTTCGGCTGTGCAAGGCCACCAGTCGGTCGAGGTACGGCTTCGCTGCCTTGGCGTAGCTCTCTTGCAGCATCGCCAGTGTTTCGCGCAGATAACGTTCCTCTGCTGCGTCTGCGCAATCGCGGAATGCATAGCGGTGTTCGCATGGTTGCGGCGGATTGTCGTCCGGGTGGCAGGTGCAGTGCCGGCTAACATTTACGTCAACCGGACCTTGCGCAATAGGCGTCGTCATTTCGTTTTATCCTGCGCGGGCGCAAGGCCGGTTGCGTTAGCGTTAGAGGGCAAGCGCCCGCCGCAGTACATGCGCAGCCCTTCAAGCATCTTCTTCGCGTGCGCAGCGTCTTTTTTGGCCTTGTTTGCCATCGTGTCAATCATCGCCTTTGCCGCCATCTCAGCGGTCAGCGTCTTCCGCTTGCGAAATGGCACCCATCCGTCAGGCTTCTTGTCGGCTCTGCCTATCTCGTGCCGCCCGATGAAGAACACCCCGTACATAGCGCCAGACTGGGATTCGAATTCTTCGATTCTCAGTGTCATGTTTCCTCCGTTGCCCTCTAATCCTGCGTTCCAGCGGAATCGGTCAAGCTGCGCTTGCCCTCTCCGCTGAACTCCACGTTAGGTGACTCTTTCGGCTCCGGCTTGTACCACTCCGTTCTGCGAGTCACTGCCTTGTCGTAAGCGTCAAGGCAGTCGGCCATGTAGTCCGCCAAAATGAAGTCCGGCGTGTCGCTTCCGCCCTCTTTGCTGTGCCTGTTAATCAGAGCCTCAAGCTCAGCCCTGAAGCCTGTTCTGTTCGTGTCCATATCAACCTCCGTCACCTAACTATGCCTTCAACTCGGACTCGCTACGCTCGCCGGTTAAGGCGGCGTTATGCACTTCCAAGTACTCATTCAGCGCTATATCTGCATCTTTCTCGCTGGCATACTCTTTAGTAACTGTGTCCCAAAGTTGCCGCTCTACGTTCCAGACTTGCCCGCAAAAATACGGTTCCGTCACCGTCTCCTTCTGGCCCTTCCAAAGTCTCGTAACCACGCTTATTCCTCCATTTGCATAACAGTTCATTCCAGCGGACGCCGCGCCGACGCCGCTGACTTCCAATTTTCATCCTCCAGCCTGCCAACCAGTCCGCTCAAGC
>JACDJB010002831.1_pt1 | contig 11959 bp, 10 predicted proteins | sample 7454121 | NCBI WGS metagenome assembly JACDJB01 (sample SAMN14253290, study PRJNA609438) | sludge metagenome | isolation source: sludge after 25d culture with pyrite | collected 2018-12-20 | reverse complement strand
CCTCCAAATCGTGCGGGAAAATCCGACTTATATAAGGTAACTTTCTTCAACGCATCGGTATTAAAAACGGAAAGGAACCCAAAAATATGATTTGGATTGTAAATAGGAACACCGTCCAACAGTATCAAATTCTGGTCGGGACTACCACCACGTACAGATAAATCGCTTTTACCTTCTGATGTATTCTGTACGCCGGCTATGAATTGCAGGGATTTCATCAAGTCAGTTTCGCCAAGTAAAGCAGGTGTGTTTTTTATTTTAGAAACAGAAATATCCATTGCCCCTAACCGTAAATCTCTAAATTTAGTGCCGCCCTGCACAACAACTTCGGATAATTCATTTGTTATCGGTTTCAAATTAACAAGCATCATAGTATCCTTTGTTAATTCAAAGTCGATTGTTACTTTTTCATAACCTACGAAGGAATAAGTGATGACTTTTCGCCCCATAGACGCCGGCAAACTATAAAATCCATAGGAGTTGGTCACCGTGCCTTTATTGAGCGAAGGGAAAAATACGAAGCAGCCGATGAGACTTTCTCCCGTTAGTGCATCACGCACATATCCGCTGACGGTGAAAGATTGAGCTAACGCAGCGAATGATGATAATCCGAAGAGCAAGGCAAAAAGCAGAGAAGATTTCATTTATGATTTTTGATTTAAAAAGGATAGATGAAAATATAGCAAAAGGGTTGCGTTGGTTTTAAAAAAAGTCCGATTTTGGGAACAAATGCCGGAAACAACAGTCTGCCGAAAAGTTTTTAAGCCCATTTATAAAGTTTTCCCTAACGGGAGCACTTTATATTATATAGATTTTATTCTGGCGGCATAGTCGCCAGAATAAAATCCCCCCACCCCATGAGACAACGTCATTCCACACTTCGTGCGGAAACTCTTTCTTTTTCTTCAAACCTGCCTGTCTCGGTCAACTCGGGAACAGCATTGAATTGCTGGACAGAATAGACCACAGGTGAAAAGTATTTTTCATATTGAACTCTTTACAGAGTTCCGATGTGCCCGGTTTCGTTACCCCGGATTGCGCCTGCGGCTTATCCGGGGTTATCAATATTTTACTCCTACGGAGTTGGAGGGAATAGCCTCCTCCTTGCCTGCCTGCCGGCAGGGGGCAAGCGCAAGGCACGGTTTGCAAAACGAAGAAAAAGATTTGCTTTTCTAAAGTTTAATCCGGGTTAAAGAGTTCAGCCATCAGCAAAAGAGGCGCTGAAAATTTCAGCGCCTCTTGCTTTAATTATGAATTAAAACTATAAGCTTTTCTTGGCAAGATAAAAATCGACCATTTCCAAGTCACTTGCTTCTCGTTCAATCATGCCGTCAACAGTTTTTGGCGGCGGAACGATAACCTTATCGCCCGGCTGCCAGTCTAAAGGAAGGGCAACTTTATGTTCGTCAGAAATCTGCAATCCTTTCAAAACTCTCAGAATTTCATCCATGTTTCTGCCCACATTCAGCGGATAATACATAACCAATCTGATTTTTCCTTCCGGATCGATGAAGAAAACTGCGCGCACTGCTGCGGTTTCACTTTCATTGGGCTGCAACATACCGTAAAGCTTTGAAACTTTCATATCAATATCGGCAATAATCGGGAAATCGAATAAAACGCCGGTGTTTTTCTTCACGTTGCTTACCCAGGCAATGTGCGAATGAATACTGTCAATACTCAAACCAAGAAGTTTGGTATTCAACGCTCTGAACTCATCATGCCGCAGTGCAAATCCGCTCATCTCTGTAGTGCATACCGGAGTAAAATCGGCAGGATGCGAAAACAATACAACCCAGCTTCCTTTGTTAAATTCAGAAAACTGAAGAGGCCCGTATGAGGTATCGGCAAGGAAATCGGGAGCCTGATCGCCAATGCGTGGCATTGAAATAACTTGTAAATCTTCCATAATTTTTATTTTTAAAATTAATAATATTTTAAGTCTCTAATATAGACATAATTTTGAAATTAAGTTCATAATTATTTCTTAACTTCAATAGGTATTAACAATAAGTTCCAGGTAATGTTTATCTTTTTCTGTGCTTTTTTGATGGCCACAAAGTGCTCAGATAAATCAAAATAACGGAAAAAAGTACCACCAATGCGCTGAGTATTAGCTTATCTTTGATGTTCATCAGATATATCGCATGGGTGTTTATTTTTTGCCAGTAGGTAACCGTCAACAGTACCATGAGGTTATTGAGAGCATGCCCCAGTATGGTTAACAAAATGTTATTGGTTCTGAGCATCAGCCATGCCAATAACACGCCCAAAACAAAAGTTGCCGGCATCTGCCAGGGATTCAGATGAAAAAGTGAAAACAGAACAGCCGAAACCAAAATGGCAGTTGTTGCCGAATAGTTTTTTCTAAGTCCGTGAAATACCAGTCCGCGAAAAATGAGTTCTTCAATAACGGGCGCAATAATTACAACTTTCATAAAAGCGCCCCACCAGCCGTAATCGCTTTCAAACACCTTGCTGAAAAGCTCCCAAAACCAGTAGGGAGCAGGAATTGCTTTCTCCACTGCAACATTCACCACTTCTAACAGATTGTGGGCGCCCCAGAAAAAAATAATCAACGGAATAATAATTAGCGGATTGAAAACTTTCAGCGGAAAAACTTCCGACAACGGCGCTTTTGCTTTTCGAAAACCATATATCAGAATAAACAGCGTGGAACCGGCGTTCAGCAGAATTTTCTTGAGCGGATTATACAAATACTCCGTATCTTTATAGTAATCAATCAGTGCCAGCGGAAAATCCACAACAGTCTGAATGAATAAATAGAGGATTATCAGGTGAACTGCCTGTAAAATCGTTGGGTAATATAACTGTTTGTATTGCTGCATGATTAAAAATTCAAGACAATATAAACATTTTTTTGTTCAGTTCAACTTCTTGTATGTTTGGAAATTTCAGCCGTTTTAAAAGAGAAGTAGCGTTGTGAGACATAACTGAAAATCACAACGATAATCGTAGTCAGCACTTTGGACAGAACAGCATCCAGTCCTGCATACTCCACAAAAAGTTTTAAAAAGATATAGTTTAACAGAATGGAGCTAAGAACAATCAATCCGTAGCGGAACAACTGCACCCGTCCACGAAGCTCTGATGCTGTGAATGTTACATATTTCGCAAGAATAAAACCGGTAGTGAATGTTATCGGGAAAACCAGCAGAAAAGCGGCAATATGAGGAGAAATTGCAACAAATCTCAAATGAAGAATCTGCTGTTTCAGCAGGTAAGTGTAAAAAATGAAGTAGAGAAAAATATCGAAAATCGTGTTTGCGCCACCGGTAACACCGTACCTGAAAACTTCAAGAGGTATTCTTCTTAAAAACGGAAAATAAAGGCTGTCAACAATCCGGATAATAATTATCCGGCAATTATGTAAAAATCTCCTCATCGGCTAAGAAATTTTCAGTTTCAGCGGCAAATAAACAACAATTTTCACACTTGGGGAGGTTTCCGCAACCGTTTTTTCAGGCTTTGCAGCTTTTTTCCTTCCATACGTTTCAGCTTCGATGCTGCCGTGGGAAGCGTTTTTTTCCGTTTCCGGGGTTTTTCAAGCGCTTTTTCAATCAGTTCAAAAAACCGCTCTTCCGCCAGTTTACGATTGCGCCACTGGCTACGCTCAACAGATGAAGAGACAATCAGTTCGCCCCGCAAATTGATGCGATTTTTAAGTTTCAGTAAAATTAGCTGCTTCTGCTCATCGTTTAATGCTGTCGAATCCTGTACCAAAAAGCGCAGTTCCGCCTTTGTGCTTACCCTGTTCACATGCTGCCCGCCCGGACCGCCGGCGGGAGAAGCCGAAAACTGCGTTTCAGCTAAAAGTTGTGCTTTTATTTGTTCCGAAAGTCTCATAAATCCACTTTTCACAGGGAATAAATCAGTTATCCTGCGAAACTCCCTTCAACGACAGTTGAATCCGGTTCCGGGCAATGTCCACCTCTTTCACCCTCACCCTGATGTGCTCGTGAAGTTTCACAATTTCGTTAGGATCAGACACAAAGCGGTCAGCAAGCTCGGAGATATGAATCAGTCCTGACTGCTTCACGCCAATATCCACAAAAGCGCCAAATTTGGTAATGTTGTTCACAATTCCGGGAAGCTCCATCCCCTCCTTCAAATCGTTAATTGAAAAAACATCGTCGGCAAACTCAAAAACCCTGATAGGGCGGCGCGGGTCACGCCCGGGCTTAAGCAGTTCATTCTTAATATCATTTAAAGTCGGAAGACCGACTTCGGGAGTTTCATATTTCGTAAAATCAATTTTTGACACCAACGCCTCATTATGAATCAACTCGCTGATTTCGCATTTAAGCTGTTTTGCAATCTTCTCGACAATATGGTAGGATTCCGGATGAACTGCCGAGTTGTCCAACGGATTTCCGGCATCGGGAATACGCAGAAATCCGGCAGACTGCTCAAAAGCTTTCGGTCCCATCCGTACAACTTTTCTCAACTCTTCACGCGAAGCGAACATTCCGTTTTCCCTGCGGTAGTCTACAATATTTTGTGCCAGCTGCGGTCCCAGTCCTGAAATATGAGTCAGCAAATGGCTGCTGGCTGTGTTCACATTCACACCCACCGCATTCACGCTCAGCTCTACTACTGAAGTGAGGCTATTTTTCAATTTATTCTGATCTACATCATGCTGATATTGCCCGACTCCGATACTTTTCGGATCAATTTTCACCAGTTCAGCCAGCGGGTCCATAAGCCGGCGGCCAATCGAAATTGCTCCCCGCACGGTTACGTCATATTGCGGAAACTCCTGCCGGGCAATGGATGATGCCGAATAGACCGATGCACCGTCTTCATTCACCACATAAACCCGGATTTCGCGATTATAGCGAAGTTTTTTCACAAACGCTCCGGTTTCGCGACTTGCAGTTCCGTTTCCGATGGCAATGGCTTCAATCCGGTAGGTTTCCACAAGCGAAGTGAGCTTTTTTGCAGCCATCTTTCTATCTTCCTGCGGTTTGTGTGGATAGATGGTATCGTTATGCAGCAGATTTCCCTGCTCATCAAGGCACACTAATTTGCAACCGGTGCGGTAACCCGGATCAATGGCTAAAATTCTCTTGTGCCCGAGAGGCGGCGCCAACAGCAGTTGCCTCAGATTTCCGGCAAATACGGCAATGGCTTCATTATCGGCTTTCTCTTTTGAAAGTGCCGAAAATTCAGTTTCAATGGATGGTTCAATCAGCCTTTTATAGCTGTCTTTCACCGCTTTCTCCACTTGCTCCGAACTTTCGTTGGCGCCTTTGACAAAGAAACGCATCAGATTTTCCAACGGCTTTGTTTCGTCCGGCTTAACCGAAACCCTGAGGAAGCCCTCCTTTTCGCCCCGGCGCATTGCCAACAAGCGGTGCGACGGGCATTTTGCCAAGGGTTCGCTCCACTCGAAATAGTCGCGGTATGTGGCTCCTTCCTCTTCCTTGTCCTTTACAACTTTTGCAGAAATGATGGCGCCACGTTCAAATTCACGCCGGACGATGCTTCTTGCCTTCTCATTTTCATTTATCCATTCGGCAATAATATCGCGCGCTCCGGAAAGCGCATCCTCAACACTTTCAACCTCATCACTCAGAAAATCAGTAGCACGCGAACCGGGGTCGCACTCCGACTGCTTCATCAAAATTTTTGCAAGCGGTTCCAGTCCGCGTTCCCGCGCGATGGTTGCCCTTGTCCGGCGTTTGGGTTTGTAGGGCAGGTAGATATCTTCTAACTCCGCAGCATCATAGCAGTTTTCAATGCGAACTTTCAGTTCGGGCGTCAGTTTTTCCTGCTCTTCAATGCTGTTTAAAACAGTCTCCTTACGCTTTTCAAGTTCTGTAAACTTTTCTGCAAGCTCTTTAATTCTGAGCACCTGCACTTCGTCAAGACCGCCCGTCCGCTCTTTGCGATAGCGTGCAATAAACGGCACCGTTGCATTTTCACCTAACAACGCCAAAGTATTCTTCACCTGCTGAACCTGAACTTCAGTTTCAAAGGAGATAATTTCAATTATTTTCTGATGCATCTGCTTTTCGTTAAAAAAACAAAGGTAGAAAGAAATTTGAAGGTTTGCTGAGCACATCACGGAAAGAGCTCTGGACACAAAATCCCAGGACAGGTACAATCAAGATTGCAAGAATTCGCTAAACCGCAAATCGGCAAAATCGATCAATCAGTTTTCATCCTCTCACCAATTCCATAAATTTCTACTTAATCCCATTTAATCTCTCCATTCCACAGAATCCAACCGAACAAAATCCAACTTTCAAACTTCAGATTCGTCCCCTTTTGCCCTTTCGTTTTTTCCTTGTATTTTTGCAACGCATTTCAAAAATAAAGAAAAATCCATGTTTGAAAATTTATCTGACAGGCTGGAGCGGTCGTTTAAACTGCTCAAGGGAGAAGGGAAAATCACGGAAATAAACGTGGCTGAAACCCTGAAAGACATTCGCAGGGCGCTGCTTGATGCCGACGTGAATTTCAGGATTGCCAAAACTTTTACCGATGACGTAAAAGAGAAGGCTCTGGGGCAGAATGTTCTGAGCGCCGTTAAGCCGGGGCAGCTGATGGTTAAAATTGTTAAGGATGAGCTGACAAACCTGATGGGCGTTTCGGCTGCCGACATTGATCTGGGCGGTTCTCCGTCAGTGATACTGATGTCGGGATTGCAGGGCTCGGGAAAAACCACCTTTTCGGGGAAGCTTGCCAATATGCTGAAACGCAAAAAAGGGAGACATCCCATGCTGGTAGCCTGCGACGTTTACCGCCCGGCAGCCATTGAGCAGCTTAAAGTGCTGGCAGAGCAGATTGGCGTTCCGGTTTACACCGAAGAAGGCAACATGGACCCGGTCAAAATTGCACAGGCAGCTATTAAGGAAGCCAAACGCAGCGGAAACGATGTGGTAATCATAGATACCGCAGGGCGATTAGCTATTGACGAGCAGATGATGAACGAAATAACTGCCATTAAAAAAGCGGTCAATCCCAATGAAATTCTTTTTGTGGTTGACTCCATGACCGGACAGGATGCCGTGAACACTGCCAAAGAATTTAACGACCGGCTCGATTTTAACGGTGTTGTGCTGACCAAACTGGACGGCGACACCCGCGGCGGGGCTGCACTCTCCATCCGCTCAGTAGTGGAAAAACCCATCAAATTTGTGGGAACCGGTGAAAAATTAGATGCCATAGACGTTTTCCATCCCGACAGGATGGCTGACCGTATTCTCGGCATGGGTGATATCGTCTCCCTTGTGGAAAAGGCACAGGAGCAATTTGATGAAGAAGAAGCACGAAGACTTCAGAAAAAACTTGCGAAAAACACATTCAACTTCAACGATTTTCTGAAACAGATCAATCAGGTAAAGAAGATGGGCGACCTCAAGGATGTGGTTTCCATGATTCCCGGCATGGGCAAAGCGATGCGAAACATGGACCTGGACGATGACGCTTTTAAGCACATTGAAGCAATAATATTTTCCATGACACCCGCCGAACGCGAAGACCCGGCGCTGATTAACGGAAGTCGTCGCAAAAGAATTGCCACCGGTTCGGGAACATCCATTCAGGAAGTGAACCAGCTGCTGAAGCAGTTTGCCGAAACCCGCAAAATGATGAGATTAGTTTCGCAGGGAAAAAATATCCAGCAAATGATGGGCAGCAGGATGCAGCAGGGAAGAAGATTTTAACAGAGAGATTGACGAAAAACTACATGGAGTTTGGGAGGAGGAATTCAATGGTGATTAAGTGGAGATTTGTGGGAATTAATGGAGATTAAGTAGGGATGTAAAAAATAGATATTGAAAGAGTTCTTTTAGAAAATGTTTGTCATTTTCTCCCCTTTAGGGGGAGTTAGAGGGGGGCTTCTTTTTAAAAATAATTATATGAAACTGATTGACGGGAAAAAAATTGCAGCTGAAATTAAGCAGGAAATCGCAGCTAAGGTTGCGGAATTGAAATCGAAAGGTGGAAAAACTCCGCATCTGGCGGCGGTTCTTGTCGGACATGATGGCGGCAGTGAAACCTATGTTGCCTATAAAATCAAGGACTGCGAAGAGGTTGGATTCAGGTCTTCGCTCATCCGCTATGAAGATGACGTTACCGAGACTGAGCTGCTGGCAAAAATTGATGAACTGAACAAGGACACCGATATTGACGGATTCATTGTGCAACTTCCCCTGCCGGCTCACATATCTGAGCAGAAAATCATTGAAGCCATCAATCCGAAAAAAGATGTGGACGGATTCCATCCCGAGAATGTCGGACGCATGGTAATTGGTCTGCCGTCATTCGTTTCTGCAACTCCTTTTGGAATTGTGGAGCTGCTCAAAAGATATAATATCGAAACCAGTGGCAAAGACTGCGTGATTGTTGGCAGAAGCAACATTGTGGGGCGACCGCTGAGCGTGCTTCTTTCGCAAAAGGCGATTAATGCAACAGTTACCGTTGCACACAGCCGTACCAAAAATTTAGAGGAAGTATGCAGAAATGCCGATATTTTGGTAGCCGCAATGGGCGTTCCCGAATTTATCAAAGGCAACATGGTGAAGGAAGGCGCCGTGGTAATTGACGTGGGAACTACCCGCGTAAAATCGGAAGAAACCAAATCGGGATGGAAGCTGAAAGGAGACGTGCTCTTCAGCGAGATAGCTCCCAAATGCTCATACATCACTCCCGTTCCCGGCGGCGTTGGTCCCATGACACGGGTCTCCCTGCTGCAAAACACCCTGCTTGCCGCAACCGGAGAGATTTATAAATAATTAGAAACCAGATTGGAGAGCAGCAAATTGTTCTCACTTTTTTTGGCAAGAATAGAAACGAATGGTTTCGTTCAGTGGAATTGCCAGCTCAAATCTTAAAAATGAGCATACATAAAAAAACCTAAAACACAATATTTTCCTAAGAAATAGTCAGTTACGGATTTACGAAAATAAGCTTCGAATGTCAATTATAAAAATTTTGATTTTCAGGTGAAGGGCAATATACATTTTTTCAATAAAAGAACCAGATGAGTCATTTTAAAATGTATCAGCCCGTTTTCTCAGCAGGTTTTGTCTCTTTATTTGTTAAAATAACAGCAGAACCATTTTATCCGCTAAATTTGTCATAAAATAGACAAAACATGAGAATTTCAATTATCGGCGCTTCCAAAGGGACAGGGCTTGCGGCTGTAAAAAGGGCTGTTGAGCGCGGGCATACGGTAAAAACGCTGTCAAGAACAAATCTGTCTTTGGAGCTAAGACCTTCGATCAACTCAATTATCGGAGATGCCACAAGGAAAGAGGATTTATCGGAAGCTATAGCGGATGCGGAAGGAGTTCTGATTATGCTTGGAAAAAGTAAAAACTTAGGCAAAACAACGCTGATGGAAGAGAGTATAAAAACGTTATTAGCCATTCACAACGAGCATCCCATCCGGGTTCCTGTCATTATTCTTTCGGGTTTTGGTGCCGGCGAAAGCCTGAAATATTCGGGTTTCTTTCCAAAGCTTGTTTTCAGAACATTGCTAAAAAAGGTTTATGACGACAAGCGAAAAATGGAGAACATAATCAAAGAATCTTCCATACTTTGGGAAGTGGTTCGTCCGGGTATGTTGCATGACGAAGCGCTGACAGAAAAGTACCGGATTGAGACCGAACTTTTCAAAGGAATCAACATCAAAAAAATCAGCCGGGCTGATGTTGCGGATTATATGATTAAAGAGATTGAAAAACCACAAAACCTGAGAAAATTCGTTTCGCTGACTTGCGATTAGTTATTTTTGAACAGAAAAATTAAAAACATTTTCGATTGATATGAATAGCAAATATTCAAAATTTCCAAAAGGAAGTTGCGTTCTATTCTTCAAAGATAAAATTTAAATTGTAAAAAATTGAGATGAAAAATTTCCTGCTCATTGGCGCTGCCGGATATATTGCACCCCGCCACCTAAAAGCCATTAAATATACGGGCAACAATCTCGTAGCAGCGCTTGATCCTTATGATGGCGCAGGCATTTTAGACAGTTATTTCCCGGAAGCTGACTTTTTTACCGAATTTGAGCGATTTGACCGTCATGTGGATAAACTTCGCCGGAAAGGAACCCGCATAGATTATGTGAGTATCTGCTCGCCCAACTTCCTGCACGATTCACACATTCGGTTCGGATTACGTGCTGGAGCCGATGTGATTTGCGAAAAACCTATTGTGCTGAATCCCTGGAATGTGGATGCACTTCGTGAAATTGAACAGGAAACCCAAAGAAATATTTATAATATATTGCAACTGCGCCTTCATCCAAGTGTTATTGAACTGAAAAACAGAATTGAGAACGGTGCACAGGATAAAATTTACGATATTGATCTCACCTATATCACTTCGCGCGGACACTGGTATTATACCAGCTGGAAAGGCAACATGGCAAAGTCGGGAGGAGTTGCCACCAACATTGGTGTTCACTTTTTTGATATGCTTATCTGGATTTTTGGCGATGTTGAAAAAAATGTCGTCCATTTGCACGAACATGACCGTGCTGCCGGATTTCTTCAATTGAAAAAAGCGCGTGTGCGCTGGTTTCTGAGCATTAACCACCAAACCATTCCCGACGAAATAAAAAAACAGGGGCTTCGCACTTTCCGCTCCATTACGATGGATGGCGAAACTTTCGAGTTCAGCGACGGCTTCACCGAACTGCACACCCGCAGCTATGAAAACATTCTTTCGGGAAAAGGTTTTCGCATCAATGAAACGGCAAAAGTGATCGAAACAGTTCATGCCATCAGAAACAGCCTGCCGGTGGGATTAAAAGGCGACTACCATCCGCTTGCAAAATTGCCCCTGTCAAAACATCCTTTTCAAAGAAACAGTTAAAAATGAAAATATTAGTTACCGGAACTGCCGGATTTATCGGTTATCATCTCGCAAAGCGCCTTCTGGAGCGCGGCGATACGGTTGTGGGAATTGACAACATCAACGATTTGGGCGATGTCAGTCTGAAATTTGCACGGTTGGCTGAAACCGGAATAAGTACGGAAGCCGAAAAGTGGCATGAAACTGTAAGTAGCGACAAATATCCCGGTTACAGTTTTGTTCGCATGAATCTTGAAGATACTGAACAGTTAGAAAAGCTGTTTGAGAAAGAGAAATTTGACAAAGTGTGCAATCTGGCGGCACAGGCAGGTGTGCGCTACAGTTTGCAAAATCCGCATGTCTATATCAGCAGTAACATTACCGGTTTTATGAACATTTTAGAATCGTGCAGACACCACAATATCAGGCATCTGGTGTATGCAAGTTCATCAAGCGTTTACGGCAACAATGCCAAAATGCCGCTCAGCACCGGCGACAATGTTGATCACCCCGTCAGTCTTTATGCAGCCACTAAAAAGAGCAACGAACTTATGGCACACACCTACAGCCATCTGTTCGGACTGCCGACAACCGGACTGCGTTTTTTCACAGTTTATGGTCCATGGGGGCGCCCCGACATGGCACCGTTTCTTTTCACAAAGACCATTCTGAAAGGGCAACCCATCAAAGTTTTTAACCACGGAAATTTGCAACGGGATTTCACCTATGTTGACGATATTGTTGAAGGAATCATCCGGGTGATTGACCAATCTGCAAAGCCTGTTGCCGGGAAAAATCCGGGTATTTCGGAAAGCGCCACAGCTCCCTATAAAATATACAATATCGGAAATTCTGCACCGGTGAAACTGATGGATTTTATTTCCGCTATCGAAAATGCGTTGGGAAAGAAGGCTGTCAAGGAGTTTCTGCCCATGCAACCGGGTGACGTTTACAGCACCGAAGCCGATGTTTCTGATTTAATAAATGAGATGAACTACAAACCCGATACGCCTTTGGAAAAAGGAATCAAAAAGTTTGTGGAGTGGTTTAGGGAGTTTTACGGGGAAGAAGGATAGCGCAATCGCATATTTGCGTATTTACAAATTTGCAGAAAGTTTTCTTTATT
>JACDJB010002829.1_pt1 | contig 11978 bp, 13 predicted proteins | sample 7454121 | NCBI WGS metagenome assembly JACDJB01 (sample SAMN14253290, study PRJNA609438) | sludge metagenome | isolation source: sludge after 25d culture with pyrite | collected 2018-12-20 | reverse complement strand
TAGTGGTTAGTGGTTAGTGGTTAGTGGTTAGTGGATAGTGGATAGTGCTGTTTAAGCTTATAAACATTTAAACAATTAAACCAAGAACTAACCACTATCCACTAACCACTATCAATTAATTTACTTTCCCCGAAAATTATCAGAAAATAAATATTTATTTGCTTGCGGGTTTAAAAAAAATAGTGTACTTTTGCACACTGTTTTCGAAAAGTTGTAAATAACAAAAAGATATAGAAATGTCAAAGATTTGTCAGATTACCGGTAAAAAAGCAATGGTGGGAAACAATGTTTCACACTCAAAGCGCCGTACAAAAAGGACTTTTGATGTAAATTTATTTACAAAAAAGTTTTATTGGGTGGAACAAGACATGTGGATTAGCCTGAAACTTTCTGCCGCAGGTTTGCGCACCATCAACAAGCTGGGTTTGGATGCAGCTATTAAGAAAGCTGCTGAAAAAGGTTTTTTATACGCATAATTTAAGGAGGAAATTTTAACATGGCAAAGAAATCAAAAGAGGCAAGAGTTCAGGTCATTCTGGAATGTACTGAACATAAAGAAAGTGGTATGCCCGGTACTTCTCGTTATATTACGATGAAAAACAGGAAAAATACCCCGGGTCGTATGGAGTTGAAAAAATACAACCCCATTTTGAAAAAAGTAACAGTACATAAAGAAATTAAATAAGTTTGAATCATGGCAAAGAAAGCGGTTGCATCGATGCAAAAGGGTGAAGGTCGTTCTTATGCGAAAGTCATCAAGATGGTAAAATCACCAAAAACCGGTGCGTATATTTTTCAGGAAGAAATGGTACATAACGATAAAGTGAAAGAACATTTGGCGAAATAATCCGTTTCACTTTGTCAGTAAATAATAGTTAATCCTCTCATTTGGTTGAATGGGGGGATTTTTTGTTTCCGGTTATGGAAAAAATGCTTAATTTTGTGACAAGGATTTTTTAGTAGTTAGTGGTTAGTGGATAGTGGTCAGTGAAAAGTGTTGCTAACCATTTAAACTATTAAACTTTTAAACAAATAACTATCCACTGACCACTATCCACTAACCACTGTTAATTAGTTTCAGTACACAAAAACAATGATATAAATGGGTCTATTCAGTTTTTTTAGTAAGGAAAAGAAAGAAACGCTTGATCAGGGTTTATCTAAAACCAAGGAAAGTGTCTTTTCTAAAATATCAAGGGCGGTAGTCGGGAAATCGAAAGTCGACGACGAGGTGCTCGATAATCTGGAAGAGGTACTTATTACTTCGGATGTCGGGGTGGAAACTACCCTGCGCATCATCGAAAGGATTGAACAGCGTGTTTTGCGGGATAAATACATCAATACAAGTGAGTTGAATGTGATTCTGAAGGAAGAAATCGCGGCTTTGCTGGCAGAGAATAATGCTGGTGTTGTTGCCGGTTTCGAATCGGAATTACCATCCACACCTTATGTAATTATGGTTGTGGGTGTAAATGGGGTAGGTAAGACGACCACCATTGGTAAACTGGCGCATCAGTTTAAAAAGGCAGGTAAGTCGGTGTATCTTGGTGCTGCCGATACTTTCAGAGCTGCGGCAGTCGACCAGTTGGTTATATGGGGAGAACGTGTAGGAGTACCTGTTATCAAACAAAAAATGGGAGCAGATCCGGCTTCGGTTGCTTATGATACAGTATCTTCTGCCAAGGCTAACAATGCTGATGTGGTGATTATCGATACGGCGGGTCGTTTACACAACAAGGTGAACCTGATGAACGAACTGACCAAAATCCGGAATGTGATGCAGAAGGTGATTCCGGGCGCTCCACAGGAGGTGTTGCTGGTGTTGGATGGCTCAACCGGACAAAATGCATTTGAACAGGCCAAACAGTTTACCAAAGCGACAGATGTAAATGCGCTGGCTATTACAAAACTGGATGGTACGGCCAAAGGAGGCGTAGTGATAGGAATTTCCGATCAGTTTAAGATTCCGGTGAAATACATCGGATTGGGTGAAGGAATGGAGCATTTGCAGGTGTTCGACAGAGAAGCATTTGTCGGCTCTTTATTTGAATGATGAAAAAAGGAAAAGTTGATATCATCACGATGGGTTGTTCCAAGAATCTGGTGGATTCGGAACAGCTGATGCGTCAGTTTGATGCGCTGGGCTACAAAGTGAGTCACGATGCGGAAAAACCGGATGGTGAAGTGGTCATTGTGAATACCTGTGGTTTCATAGGTGATGCCAAAGAAGAGAGTATAAACACTATTTTGCAGCTGGCCGACCTGAAGAAACGCCGAAAGATAGAGAAACTGTATGTGATGGGTTGTTTGTCGGAACGGTATATGGCTGATTTGCAGCAGGAAATCCCGGAAGTAAATAAGTATTTTGGTAAATTTAATTACAATGAAATACTGACTGATCTAGGACAGGAATACCGGGCTGATCTCCGGTTGGAGCGTTCACTTACAACTCCGGCACATTATGCTTACCTGAAAATTTCAGAAGGGTGCAACCGGACATGTTCTTATTGTGCCATTCCTTTGATAACGGGAAAACATCGTTCCCGTTCGATGGATGACCTGGAAAAGGAAGTCAGAATGCTGGTCGACAAAGGAGTAAAAGAGTTTCACTTGATTGCCCAGGATTTGTCGTATTATGGTATAGATCGCTATAAATCGCAAAAATTAGCGGAACTGCTGGAGCGATTATCGGATATACCCGGCGTGGAATGGCTGCGTTTGCACTATGCTTATCCAGCTCATTTTCCGTATGAAATACTGAAAGTCATGCGTGAAAGGGAAAATGTGTGCCGTTATCTCGACATTGCCCTGCAGCATGTCAGTGATCACATGTTGGGCGTCATGCGCCGCAATTTCACAAAAGCGCAGACATACGAGTTAATCAGACGCATCAGGGAAGAAGTCCCCGGCATTCATCTCAGGACAACTATGTTAATCGGTCATCCCGGAGAAACGGAGGAAGATATTGACGAATTGAAGGAGTTTTTACGTTTTGCACGGTTTGAGCGTCTGGGTGCGTTTACCTATTCACACGAAGAAAGTACCTATGCACACAAGCATTATCAGGATGATATTCCGGAAGAAGTAAAACAACAAAGGATGGATGAAATCATGTCGCTTCAGCAGGAGATTTCAACTGAAATAAACCAGGCAAAAGTAGGATCCACCATGAAAGTAATCATTGATAAGAAAGACGGGGATTATTTTGTGGGTCGGACTGAATTCGATTCACCTGAAGTTGATCCGGAAGTGCTTATCCCTGTTGATATAAAAGGAGTTAGGATAGGAGAGTTTTATCAGGCGGAAATTGTGGACGCTGCGGAATTTGATTTGTACGGGAGATAATTGGTCTACAGTCTACAGTCTGCGGTCACCAGTCATCAGACAGTAGACCGCAGACAGTAGACCACAAACTATAGACGTTTAATTAAAAAAATATGAAACACAAAGGATTAGTTGCTGCTGTTGCTTCAAAGCTGAATCAGCCGGAGAGTGAAGTTGACAGGATGTTAGAAGCAACGGTAGAAATTCTTAAATCACAGTTGGTTGCAGGAAATGTGATTAGTTTTCAGGGCTTTGGTTCTTTCGAATTCAAAAGGAAAGAAGAGCGGCTTTCTGTACATCCGGCCACGCAGGTGCGCACCCTGATACCACCCAAACAAGTGGTCAATTTTCGTCAGAGTACAACATTGAAAGTGAAACTTAAAGACATCCTGCGCCATGAGTAAAGAAAAGATGAATGCAGCCGAAATTGTTGAATTATTGTCGCAGCAGGCTGCTGTGAGTAAAAAGTTGTCGGATGATTTTCTGAAAACCCTGCTAGCGACAATTGAGGAAGTGCTGGTGTCGCAGGACAGTGTGAAAATCAATGGTCTGGGAACTTTCAAGCTGCAGTGGAATGAACCCCGTAAAAGTGTGGATGTCAATACCGGCACAGAAATCGTTATCGATGGATATCATAAGGTCGTATTCACTCCGGATGCTGAGTTGAAAGAACTTGCCAATGAACCGTATGCCCATTTGCAACCGGTATTGTTGGACGATGGTGCAGAAGCTACTGAAAAATCTTCTGAGGAAACAGTTGATGCGGATCAAATGCCGTTGAAGTTGTTTAATGAACAGGCCAATGAAATCAAGGATATTTTGTCGGAAATCAATGCTTTGAATGATAAACAGGAAGACAAAACGAAGGATGCTGAGATAGAAGGTGAGACTACAGTGTCATCAGAATCAGTAGCTCCTGAAGTTCCGGTTGAAATAGAAACCCCACTTGAAATGATTGTTTCTGAAGAAACGGAGGAAAAGCCGGAAGAGGAGCCTGATATTATTGAAAAAGAGATAGTTGAGCCGGTTGAAGTTGAGGTGACTGAAGCGCCGGAAGAAATTGTTACTGTTATTCATAAAGAAGCATCTCCTGTAGTTGAAAAAGCAGAAACCATGGTGATGTCTGAAATTTCCGTTGAAGAACCGCAGGAAATTACAAAGGAGAAGCAAAAAGCAGAAAAGACAGAAAGCAGAAAAAGAAGAATAAAGGAAGTAGACGAATTTCATCCTGAGAGATTAGGGAAAAACTCACCCACCAGAACACCGGGACGGAAACTGGATTTTCTGTTTGTAGGAATCATGTTAGGCGGTTTGTTGGTGTATGTATTGATCGATTTTGATGTGTTTTCATTGGTGAAAAAATATATTGATTCAAATCGATTCAAAAAAGAAATTGTTCAGATGCCTGAAAATCAGTATGTAATTCAGGAAGAAATACCTGTGGATACTCTGTTGACTGATACGACAGTGTTACAGCAGGACACAGTTACACAGGCTGCTGTTGTGAAACCGGCAGAACCTGTTGATGAGTTGCAGATCTTGTTCGATCAACCGCGTGTTTACAAAGAATTTATAGCAACCGAAAAAGTTATACAGGGAAGCCGGCTTACCCGTATCTCGGAACGTCATTATGGAGTAAAAGAGTTTTGGGTGTATATATTCGAAGCCAATCGTGATCTGCTGGATTCTCCTGATGACATTGCCATCGGCATGGAGTTGAAAATTCCGAAGCTTAACCCGAAGCTGGCAGATGCGGATAATCCCCGTTGTATGGAGTATGCTCTGAAGTTGCATGATGAATATGTAAAGATCAAATAAATTAATTGTAGTAAGTTATTTGTGTTTAGAACTTTCAGTATTTAATGTGCACGGATAAGTTTTCAGGTAGATGATTGTTTGTGCCTTGTTAAAACCTTATTTTCTGACTAAACAACCTTAGTAGCAGAGAGATAATTACATTCTTCCTCTGACCTTATTACCTTATTTTATTCGAAGATGATTAGAAATAAGGTTAGGTTTGATGACAGAGATCCATTTGCTACTAAGGTTGTTTAGTCAGAAAATAAGGTCAATAAATAAGGTCTGATTGGTGGGACTCAACACCTGTGACTAAAGTCGTTTATGTGTGAATTTTACTTACGAATATTGAAATAGTTATTTTAATACCTGATTTTCATATCACGCAAAATATTGGTACTTTTGCGTCGCTTTTTTAATTGCAAGCATAATACATGGCAGAAACATCATTAATAGAAAAATTAGACGCATTACAGCATAAATTTGACGAGATATCGACTTTGATTACCGATCCGTCAGTCATTTCAGATCAGAAGCGCTTTGTGAAACTGAACAAAGAGTATCGTGATTTGGAAGAAATTCTTTCTGCCCGTGATGAATATAAATTGGCTTTGTCGCATCTGGCAGAAGCAAAAGAGATATTAGAGACCGAATCGGATTCTGAAATGCGGGAAATGGCAAAGTCGGAAATTGATGAGATAGAACCGAAGATTCCACAAATGGAAGAGGCGATAAAGTTGCTGCTGATTCCGGCCGATCCTGAGGATGATAAAAATGCCATTGTCGAAATCAGGGGTGGCACTGGTGGTGATGAGGCTGCGATCTTTGCCGGCGATTTATTTAAAATGTACGCCCGCTATTGTGATTCAAAGGGCTGGAAGGTCGAAGTGACAAGCGTTTCAGAAGGGACAATAGGAGGATATAAGGAAATCATCTTTACGGTGTCCGGTCAACAGGTGTACGGCACACTGAAGTATGAATCGGGCGTGCATAGGGTACAACGGGTTCCACAAACAGAAACGCAGGGACGTGTACATACCTCTGCTGCTACGGTGGCGGTGTTGCCCGAAGCTGAAGAGTTCGATATCGAACTGAAGGAGTCGGATGTGCGGGTGGATACTTTCTGTTCGTCGGGTGCGGGTGGACAGTCGGTAAATACAACCTATTCAGCCATCAGGCTGGTGCATATCCCGACCGGTATCACAGTGCAGTGCCAGGACGAGAAGTCGCAACATAAAAACAAGGCCAAGGCGATGGTCGAACTGCGGTCGCGTATTTATGCCATTGAGCATCAGAAATACCTGGATGAAATTGGTTCGAAACGTAAAACCATGGTTTCTACAGGTGACCGCTCCGCCAAAATCAGGACCTACAATTATCCGCAGGGACGAATCACCGATCACCGCATTAATTTTACTATCTACAACCTGTCGGCTTTCATGAACGGTGATATCCAGTCGGTAATCGATCAGTTGATCGTAGCCGAAAATGCAGAAAGGTTGAAGGAAAGCGAGTTGTAAGCTAATAACTAATAACTAATAACTAATAGCTAATAACTAATCATCGCTATTCACTATTCACTAATTACCAACTACTAAAGATACAAATATGAACAGAGCGCAATTATTTGATAACATTCAACGTAAGAAATCTTTTCTCTGTGTAGGGTTGGACACGGATATCAAGAAAATCCCGGAGTTTTTATTTGAAGAAGAAAACGACAGCATTTTTACCTTCAATAAAGCGATTGTTGATGCTACGGCTGATTTATGTGTCGCGTATAAACCTAATCTGGCATTTTACGAAAGCTTGGGTTTGCAGGGCTGGGAGGCATTGGAACGTACCGTCGACTATATCCGCGAAAATTATCCCGATCAGTTTATTATTGCGGATGCCAAAAGAGGGGATATCGGCAATACATCTGCCATGTACGCCCGTACTTTTCTGGGGAATATGGATTTTGATGCCGTAACCGTCGCACCTTATATGGGCGAAGACTCGGTAACGCCTTTTCTCACTTACACAGATAAATGGGTTATTCTGCTGGCGCTGACTTCCAATAAGGGGGCTTTCGACTTTCAGTTTATGCAGGATGCCGAAAGTGGAGAAAAGTTATTCGAGAAAGTACTCAAAACATCGCAACAGTGGGGTACAAGCGACAATCTTATGTATGTGGTAGGCGCTACCAAAGCGGATATGCTGTCGGAAATAAGGCAAATCATTCCCGACCATTTCTTGTTGGTTCCCGGAGTCGGGGCACAGGGTGGCAGTTTGCAGGAAGTAGCCAAATACGGATTGAACTCAACTTGCGGCTTACTGGTCAATTCTTCTCGTCAGATTATCTATGCGTCCTCCGGAAAAGACTTCGCGGAAGTGGCAAGAGCAGAAGCGAAAAAGGTACAGTTGGAGATGGAGGAGATTCTGAAAGCTGCAGATTTGATGTAAGATTGTATGGTAGATTTAATTCTCGTAAGTAAATTTGTTATTAGTTCACGTCTGAACCTGATTTGTAAAAGTTGAACTCAAGATAAGGAAGCACTGCGTTGTTTTAACTCAGTGCTTTTTCTTTTTTTCAATCAGCCTCTTATACCGTTCCAATACCTCCTCTGCAATCTGCTCCCATGATTTGGTAAGTGTTCGTGCTGCTTGCAGGCCGGTTCTTCTCAAAAGTTCAGGTTGAAGTGCTAATTCCTTCAGTTTAAGTGCCAGCGAAACGGGGTTGTCGTTGACCAAAAATCCGTTGTGATTGTCAGTAATCTGACTGGCTGCAGTCGCACCCCGTATCATGAGCGATGGCGTGTATAATGCAGCGGCTTCCCTGGCCACCAATGCCCATGTGTCGTACAAAGAAGGAAATAGAAATAAATCGGCTGCCGCGTAATAATCCCTCAATACATTCCGGTCGGTAATCATTCCGGTAAAAAACACCTTATTGCTAATATTCAGCGTGGAGGCAAGGGTTTTCATATCCTCAGCGGCATAACCGGTACCCACGAAATACATCCTGAACGGTTGGTTGTATTGTGCCAGTCCTTCGAGGATAAACCGGAGGTTTTTCTCCCATACCAGCTGGCCGACATACAGAAATACCAGTTCATCCTCCGGGATGTGTAATTTCAGCCGGGCGATTTTTTGGAGCAGTTCAGGTTCGGTTTCTGTACTGAAATCATTCCCGTTGTTCATCACTACGACCTTGCCCTTGTAGCCGTATTCCCGCAATGTTTCTTCCACTGCTTCCTGCGGAATCCACACCTCGTCGGCCTGGTTGTAAAAATAGACCAGTTCCATCATCATCAGCTTGATGATGGCTTTGGAACGAAGCGATTGCTCAAAATTATCTTTGTATTTAGAATGGAAAGAGGTCACAAAAGGAATTTTCCTTTCCCGGGCGATTTTGAGCGCTAACAAACCGGATGTAAACGGACAATGGGCATGGACCAATGAGAACGGGATGTTTTCAAGTTTGGCCTGAAATGCCAGGTCAATATCCGGAATGCCGAGGCGGTAAGGCTCTCTTTTAATCAGCGGAACGGATGGATAACGATACACCGGAAACGGATCCTGATCGATGTAATCAGGCGCTTTGGGGGTTACCACGCATACTTTTTCCCCCTTGTTGTGCAGACAGCGGGCGTATTGCTGCACTGTAATCGCTACACCGTCGATGATAGGAGGGTAGCTGTCGTTGAATTGTCCGATCGTTTGCATCATAAATTCAGGTTTGATGACGCAAAGCTATCAAAAAATTTTGTAACTCCCACCGATCCCTCTTCAGTCATTTGCAATTCTAATACGTGATCAGGCGATAAACCCGGTTCTTTTCTGTGCGATACATACAGGATGGCTGTGTTGGTTTCCTTAGCAATTTTATTGATCAGCCGGGAAAGTAATGCTGCGTTTTTGTCGTTCAGACCAGTTGAAGGTTCATCGAGAATGAGTACAGGAGGGTGTTTGATCATAGCCCGGGCGATTAAAACCATGCGCTGTTTAACCAGTGATATCTGCTGAAAGGATGCATCTTTTTCGTCTGATAATCCGATTACCAGCAACCATTCTTCTGCCGTTTTCTTTTCAAGATAAGAGGGCTTCTGATACAGTCCTACCGTGTCGTACAAACCCGATACCACCATCTGCAACACCGTGTTTCTTCGGCTGAAAAAATCTGTCAGGGCAGGCGAGAAGTAGCCGATTTTCTCTTTGATGTCCCATACACTTTCTCCCGAACCTTTCTTCCTGCCGAAAAGATAAATGTTCTGTCCGTAAGCTTTGGTGTTGTTGCCATATATCATCGACAGCAGGGTTGTCTTGCCCGAACCATTGGGACCGACCAATTGCCAGAACTCACCCCTTTGAATTTTCCAGTTGATATTGTGTAATACTTTTTTTTCGTAGTACGATACATTTACATCCTTCATTTCTATGAGGACTTCAGGGATGGCGTCGTATGCATGCGGACTGGCAGGTATTTGATAAACATTGATTGTCGCGGTTTCAGTTTGCTTTGCATGGTATTCAGCAAGTGACTGAATGGAGGAAAACCGATTGTCCTCCACCTCGATTACATGTGTAATAAAAGATAAGATGTCGGCTTTTCGGTTGAAAAACTGGATAAACTGCCTACTTGCCGACAGACTTAGCAGTTTCTCTTTCATCGTTTTTACGGAGGCAATGTCCAGACAATCGAACGGATTATCCAGTATCATGAAATCCGGATTAAGTGACAAAAGGTAAGTAAAAAGCACTTTCAGTTGCTCACCGCTCGACTTTGTCCGGATATCTTTTCCGGCAATTGCCGACAGTGTTATATGCTCATGCTGATATTCTTCCTGTATTAAGTTCTGAAGCGTGATCGTTGAAAACAGCACGCCTCTTTTGTCTGTCAGTTCCGGGAATAAGTCAGCATAAGCACCTTTCAGGATGGCCCGGATGCATGCGTCCTTGTCGGAATGGTCGGTGATTTGTATGGCGTAGTGGTTGGACATGGTCGGTCGTAGTTTTATGCAAAGATAAAACTTTGTATCTGCTTGCAAAAAGAAAGAAAAGGGTAAGAATAATTGGCGTTGATTATCAATTAGGTAGAAGTTTTATGTTTTAAAAACGAACATCATATTGTTTTGTGTTGAAACATTCTGTATCTTTGTCGTGTTATTATAGTAAAACAAATACGCTATTATGAGCACGAAGCTATCACAAAAGGAAATTGGTCAGAGAATCACCGAACTACGTAAGTTAAAGGGACTTTCACAAGCAGAGTTAGCTGACAGACTGAAAATTTCCCGGCCTTCACTTGCGCAAATTGAACTGGGAAACAGAGGCGTTGACGTTCTTGAACTTCATGAGCTTTCCATTATTTTAGGATTCTCTTTGGATGATTTTATGTCTGAAAACTTTCCTGCTTCAGCTTCTCTTGAAATTAAAACTCAAGTCAAAGAGCCAACTGCAGGGGAGCGTATCTCTGTACCTAAACTTCAGGTAGATAAATTCAAAAATGTACTGCTTTATATACTCGAAAAATGCGCCGGAAAACCCAACGTGGGTGAAACGGTTCTATATAAATTGCTTTATTTCGCAGATTTTAACTACTACGAACTTTATGAGGAACACCTGACTGGTGCTAAGTACCGTAAATTGCCTTATGGCCCGGTGCCTCAAAAGTTAGATGCCATACTTAATCTAATGATTGATGCCGGACAACTACAACGCTTTAAGACGGATTATTTCGGTTTACAGCAAACACGGTATTTACCATTAACCAAAGCCGATCTTACCGAGCTTAAAGCAAGTGAAAAGGAAGTTATTGACAGGGTTATCGAGCAAATGAGCGATTGGTCCGCCTCTGCTATAAGTAATTATTCTCATAAAGATATGCCCTGGATGGCCTCAAAAGAGGGAGCCGAAATAAATTACGAACTGGCTTTTTACAGGGAAGCTCCTTTCTCTGTAAGAAACTATGGAGAAGAAATTGAAGCGCGATGAAATTTGATGAGCTGGAAGCATATAAAAAGGATCTTAAAAATCTGCTAAAGAAGTACAGAACCCTTAACGACGATATGAAAGTGGTTAAGCAGGTACTGCAAGTTATGCCAGATGAACGCCCTCCATTTAGCTATATAATTGACAACTTAGGCATCGAAACCTGTGTTATTAAGGTAAAAAAGATTGCCTGTAAATCACTCAAAGGACGTGGGGTAAATTCCGGATTGCGATTGATTTATGCTCATTTCCCCGATGAGCAGCGAATCGTTTTTGTTGAGCTGTATCATAAGAGCGATAAAGCGTGCGAGGATAGAGAAAGGATTTTGAAGTACTTTAAATAACTGCGTGCGTACTTTGAAGGGGTTGCTTTGCTCGCAATGACGGGACAATAGCTGCGTGCGTACTTTCAGGGGGTTGCTTCGTCGCTCACTTCGTGAGTCCTCGCAATGACGGTGCGTCGATTAGGGTCATATATACGTCGCACGAATTTTTGCGAACTTATTGAGTGATTTGCAGCGACGGGCGCTATGGTCCCTCGAACCCGTCGCTGCAAAAAGATGATTGGTTGTGCAAGCCCGGGGCGATGGGTATTTATTGGGTGCGATGACCCCGTCATTGCATTACAGTTTTATTGAAAGTTCCAAACGCCCACCAAGTCCCAGTTCAATTATTTTTTGAAGTGTCGAAATGCGGGCTTCTTTAGTGTTGTTCTCAATCTTGGAAATGTATGATTTTGTTGTGCCAACTTTTGTTGCAAGTTCCTCCTGTGTCATGCCTTTTTGAAGCCTTGCCTGATGAAGCAATGCGCCAATTTTGAAATTTTCATATCCTTGCTCTAATTCTTCACGCTTTTTTGACCCTCGTTTACCGTAGTTCTTCAC
>JACDJB010002825.1_pt1 | contig 11988 bp, 11 predicted proteins | sample 7454121 | NCBI WGS metagenome assembly JACDJB01 (sample SAMN14253290, study PRJNA609438) | sludge metagenome | isolation source: sludge after 25d culture with pyrite | collected 2018-12-20 | reverse complement strand
GTCGGCGGTATCGTCGGCGCGCTCCTGACCGGCGTGTTCGCGGACACCAGCCTCGGTGGCAGCGGCCTGGCCGAGGGCGTGAGTATCGGCGCTCAGGTGGCCACCCAGATCAAGGGCGTACTGGTCACCATCATCTATACGGCTGTCGCCAGCTTCGTGATTCTCAAGGGCATCGACCGGCTTATCGGCTTGCGCGTCAGCGAAGAGGCGGAGACCGTGGGCCTCGATCTGTCACAGCACGACGAGCGCGGCTACAACCTGTAAGGGAACGTCTGTTGCAGGGATTCGGGGGCTGGGATTCGGGGGTCGGGATTCAGCAACTGGGATTCGGGGATCAGGATTCGGGATTCAGGGTATTGACACCCCAACCGAGGCAGCCACACTCCTTGCCGAATCCCGAATCCCGAATCCCGAATCCCGAATCCCGAATCCCGAATCCCGAATCCCGAATCCCGAATCCCGAATCCCGAATCCCGAATCCTTTCCACCAGCCCCCGGCCCCTTTATCATCCCCCCATGCTTGAACGCTATCTGAAGATGATCCTCAACGCGCGCGTCTACGAGGTTGCACGCGAAACCCCACTCGACCTGGCACCGCGTCTCAGCCAACGTCTCGGCAACCCCGTGTGGATGAAGCGCGAGGACCTGCAGCCGGTGTTCTCCTTCAAGCTGCGCGGTGCCTACAACAAGATCGCCAATCTCTCCACCGAGGACTGTGCGCGCGGTGTGATCGCGGCCTCCGCCGGCAACCACGCCCAGGGCGTGGCGCTGGCGGCCCGGCACCGCGGCATCAAGGCGCTGATCGTCATGCCGCGCACCACGCCGCAGATCAAGGTGGCGGCCGTGCGCGGTTACGGTGCCCGCGCCGTCCTGCACGGGGACAACTACGATGAGGCCTGTGCGCACGCCCTGGAGATCGCCGCCGACAAGGGCATGGTCTTCATCCATCCCTTCGACGACCCGGAGGTGATCGCCGGCCAGGGCACCGTGGCCATGGAGCTTCTGCGCCAGCATACCGGCCATCCACACGCCATCTTCGTGCCGGTCGGCGGCGGCGGACTGATCGCCGGTATGGCGGCTTATGTGAAGGCGCTGAGACCGGGGATCAAGATGATCGGTGTGGAGCCCGACGATGCGCCCAGCCTGCAGCAGGCGCTGGCGGCACGGCGGCGATTGACGCTCAAGCAGGTCGGTATCTTCGCCGACGGTGTCGCCGTGCGGCAGGTGGGCGCAGAGCCCTTCAAGCTGGCGCGGCGTTACGTGGACGAGGTGATCCTGGTCAGCACCGACGAGATCTGTGCAGCCATCAAGGACATCTTTGATGACACCCGCGCCATCGTCGAACCGGCCGGCGCCCTGGCGGTGGCCGGGTTGAAACGTTATGTCGAGCGCGATGGTGTACGTGACCGCGACCTGATCGCCATCAACAGCGGTGCCAACATGAATTTCGACCGGCTGCGGCATGTCGCCGAGCGCGCCGATCTCGGCGAGCGGCGCGAGGCCCTGCTGGCCGTCACCATCCCTGAACAGCCGGGTAGCTTCCGGCGCTTCTGCAAGACCCTCGGGCAACGGGCCATCACCGAGTTCAACTACCGCTACGCCGACACCAGTCGGGCACATGTGTACGCCGGTGTGGAGCTGACCGAGGGCGATGTCGAACGCGAGGCATTGATCGTGCAACTGCGTCAGGAGGGGTACCCGGTCATCGACATGACGGAGAACGAGGTCGCCAAGCTGCATATCCGCCACATGGTGGGCGGGCACGCGCCGGCGGTCGACAGCGAGATCCTCTTTCGCTTCGAATTCCCCGAGCGGCCCGGCGCGCTGCTGCAGTTCCTGACCGCCATCGGCGAGCGTTGGAACATCAGCCTGTTCCACTACCGCAATCACGGCGCCGACTACGGCCGCGTGCTGGTCGGCATCCAGGTCCCGGCCACCGATCGCAAGCTCTTCCGGGAGTTCCTCGATGGCACCGGCTATCCCTATTGGGACGAGACCGACAACCCCGTCTACGACCTGTTCCTGGGCGAGGGCTGACGCCGGTAACTCCCGGTTTTCAGGCCAGAAATAGGCAAAAAAAAGGCCCGCCGGAGCGGGCCTTATTGCGGCCTGGAGGCCGGGGCGACTCAGGTCATCGCCGCCGTCTTCTTCCTGGCTACGCGCTTCTTGCTGGTCTTCTTCTTCGCGACCTTTTTCTTGGCAACTTTCTTCTTCGCGACTTTCTTCTTGGCGGCCTTCTTCTTGCCCGCCTTCTTCTTCACTACGCGCTTCTTGGCAACCTTCTTCTTGGCGGCCTTTTTCTTTGCAGCCTTTTTCTTCGCGACCTTCTTCTTGGCTACGCGTTTCTTGGCAACCTTTTTCTTGGCGACCTTTTTCTTAGCAACCTTCTTTCTGGTTGCGACCTTCTTCCGTGCAGCTACCTTCTTCTTGGTAGCGATCTTCCTCTTTGCGACGACCTTCTTTTTAGCGGTCGTTTTTTTCTTGGAAGCGGCTTTCTTACGAGTGGCCATCTGGTATTCCTCCAAGTTGTTAACAGGGGTCCGCAGCTGAGTATAAACAGGTCGAACCAAATTGCCAGTTTTTTTTGTTGAAGTTTTTGTCGACAAGCTGTAAAGGAACGAGCCGCAGTTGAATGTCATCAGTGGCTCGTCTTGCAGTATGCAGTCCACTGCTGCGTATCTGCAGTGCGAGGTGTGATCTCGTGTGCCGGATACGGATGGCATCGCATGCTACGCGAACACACGGGCAGACCATGTCTGCATGAGCGCTGGCCGCTGCGTGTGCCGGGTCTGTGGTGTAAGGAACCGCTTACAGTCCGCGCACACCAGATAGCTGGGGGCACACAGCGGGTACATCCGGGGATGGCGCGAAAATACCTTTATTCCAGGCTCAGAATGAAGTCCCACTGTGCCTTGGTGACGGGCATGATGGATAGACGGTTACCGCGCCGCACCAACGCCAGCTCGGCCAGCTCGGGGTGGTTTTTCAGCTCGGCAAGGGTGATGGCGCGCGAAAGCTTACGCTCGAAGGCGACGTCGACCATGTACCAGCGCGGGTTGTCCACCGTGCTCTTCGGGTCGTAGTACGCGCTCTCGGGGTTCTGTGCCGTGTGGTCCGGATAACCGCCGCGGACGATTTTCATGATGCCGACGATGGCGGGCGTGGCGCAGTTGGAGTGGTAGAAGAAGGCCAGGTCCCCCGGCTGCATCTGGTCACGCATCATGTTGCGGGCCTGGTAATTGCGCACCCCATCCCAGTGTTCGGTCTGCTTGGGGCGCTTACGCAGATGGTCGATGCCGAAGACATCGGGCTCGGATTTCATCAGCCAATAGTTCATGAGGGTGGCTCCCTTTCAGGATTCAGGATTCGGGATTCGGGATTCGGGATTCGGGATTCGGGATTCGGGATTCAGGATTCGGGATTCGGGATTCGGGATTCAGGATTTGGGATTCGGGATTTGGGATTCGGGATTCAGGATTCGGGGGACAGTGTGGCGCTGTCGTGGCGGGTGTCAATCGTGACGGGATTGCTGTGCGCAGGCGTACACCCTCTTCTCCGTGACGACGGCGTGTAGCGGTACATCCCAGGGCTGGTGCGGCAGCTGAGGTCGGCACTGGAAGTCGTGGGCCAGACCGATGAGGCGCGGCCGCCGCCAGTGTGTGTGGCGCAGCAGATAGGCGAAGCTGCGGTCGTAGAAGCCGCCGCCCATGCCGAGGCGATGGCCCTGCGGATCGAAGGCGACCAGCGGCGTCAGCACCAGATCGAGGGCCAGGGGTGAGATGCGGGTGTGGACGGCATGCGCGGGTTCGGGGATGCCGAACCGGTTATCGACGAGCGCCTCGTCGGCGGCGTAACGCGCGAACCACAGGCGGCCGGCGCCGTGCGGGAGCAGGACGGGAAGATAGAGCATCTTGCCCAGCGCGCGCGCCCGGGCGATGAGTGGCGCGGTGTCGATCTCACCGTCGGCGGGCAGATAGACGGCGATGCGTCGCGCGTTGCGAAAGACGCTCAGGCCGATCAACAGGTGGGTGCAAAGATCAGCGTGCCGGGCCTGCTCCGCCGGTGGGAGTGCGCGGCGGGTACGGCGTATCGCGGCGCGCAGGGCGCGGCGGTCAGCCGCTGCCGGATCGTCGGATGACCGGGTCATGGCATCGTACAGGGTGGCGGATCGGGAAAAAGAGGTGAGGCATCCCCCGCACCTGCCGTCGCGGCCCTCGACCTTGAACCCTGGGTCCATGTGGGAGCGATGGCGGCATCTTCAGGCTTACCGCTGCAAGGCGGGCATGCACACCGACGCCGCAAGCCAAGCCCCCGGGGTCGATGAATGTAGGCTCAAGAATGTAGCAAGCCACTAACATGCAGGGCAGGGAATGCCTCGGGAGGGAGTATACCCCAGAGTGTCCCGTGGGCGGGCACTTTACAGTTCGAGCTGGTTGCCCTTGTTGAGCGCCAGCTCGATCTTCTCCTGCAGGGAGCGGATGCGGGCGCCGACCGACTGCTGAATGTCCTGCTTGCGGGAGCGCAGTTCGAGCAGTTCGTTGGCCATGTTGAGTGCGGCGATAACGGCGATCCGGTCCAGGCCGACGACCTTGCCGGAATCACGGATCTCGCGCATCTTGGAATTGAGCAGTTCGGCGGACGCCAGGAGATCATCGCGCTCGCCCTCCGGACAGGTGACCCGGAATTCCTTATCCAGGATATGCACCGACACCGGTTTCGATGCATTACTCATGCACTGTGCTCCATCGCCTTGAGACGGCCGATCATGGCCTCGACGCGGGAGCGGGCCAGTTCGGTGCGTTCGATGAGCTGGGCGCGCTCGATGGTCATGGTATCCTGCTGCACCCGCAACGAACGGTTCTCCTCCTTCAACCGCTCGACGCTGCGGATGAGTTCCTCGAGGCGATATTCCAGGCGTTTAAGATCCTGATCTATCGCTTGTTGTGGGCTCGTTTTCGCCATGCGGCCACTATAGTGCGGGGTGCGGGACCGGTCAATCTCCCGCCCCCGCGCGGGGGCCTGTGGCATAATCGCGACGTGCGCATCCCTGCGGTTCGTCGCGCCGCACGGATTCCCGCACGCGACTATCCATATATAAGCCCCGATGCGGGTCGGGACACCGCATCCAGAAGCCAGCCGGGAAGCCAGCCATGCCGCCGCCTCGTCACCCTGATTTTCTCGGACTCGACCAGGCGCTTGCCCGCGCCGATGCGGCGGCGGGTGCGGCCGAGGTTCATGGCCTGTTGTGCGGCCTGTGGTGTGCCATTGGGCGCGTGGACGAGGGCCTGTGGCTGGCCCAGGTCTTCGCGGATACCGACCCGCAGCAGGCGGTGGTGCAGCAGGGGCGCGCCGCCGTCCAGGCGCTGGCCGACTGGACCGTGCCCGCCCTGAATGACCCCGTACTGGGCATGGATCTGCTCCTGCCCGCCGACAGTCAGCCGCTCGCCGAACGCACCGCCGCCCTAAGCGAATGGTGCCAGGGCTTTCTGCTCGGTCTCGCTGCCGGCGGTATCACCCGGGACACGCCTGTCCCCGACGACGTCAGCGAACTGATACGCGATTTCACCGAGATCTCCCGTGCCGGCTTCGACGCTGAGGTCGGCGATGAAGAGGACGAGAATGCCCTCGCCCAGATCGTCGAATACGTGCGCATCGGCGTCCTGCTCATCAACGACGAACTCCAGCCCGGCAAGGGCACGCCACGGCTGCAGTGATACAGGGTCATGAGGTCTTCCAGCCGGGAGCGAAAAAAAACCCGGGTCGCGATATCCTTCTCCGCACGCCGATTGCCTCGACCGGAGTCCCATGAAGAACACCGAGTTCGCCCGCCGCCGCAAACAACTGATGCGGATGATGGGGCATGATTCCATCGCCATCCTGCCGACGGCACTGGAGAAGATCCGCAACCGCGACGCCGAATACCCGTTCCGGCCCGACAGTGACTTCTATTACCTGACCGGTTTCCCGGAACCGGAGGCGGTGCTGGTGCTCGTGCCTGGCCGGAAGCATGGCGAGACCATTCTGTTCGTACGCGACCGCGACCCCGAGCGCGAGACCTGGACCGGGCGCCGCGCCGGCCCCGAGGGTGCCTGCGCGCGCTATGGTGCCGACGATGCCTTTCCCAGCAGCGACATCGACGACATCCTGCCTGGTCTGATCGAAGGGCGCGAGCGCGTCTTCTACACTATGGGCGTACATCCCGATTTCGACAGCCACGTGATCGGGTGGCTGAACCGCATCCGCGAGGGCGCACGTTCGGGGCAGCGTTCGCCGGGCGAGTTCGTGTCGCTGGAGCACCTGCTGCACGATATGCGCCTCTACAAGAGCGCGGCCGAGATCAAGACCATGAAATACGCCGCCCGGGTCGCCGCCGCCGCGCACCGGCGCGCCATGCAGGTCTGCCGGCCGGGCATGTGGGAATACGAGATCGAGGCCGAGTTCATCCACGCATTCCGCCGCCACAACTGCCAGCACGCCTATTCGCCCATCGTCGGCGGTGGCGCCAACGGCTGCATCCTGCACTACACCGAAAACGATATGCTGCTCAACGATGGCGATCTGCTGCTGATCGATGCGGGTGCCGAATATGACTGCTATGCGTCGGACATCACCCGCACCTTCCCGGTCAACGGCCGTTTCAGCAAGCCGCAGCGCGCGCTCTATGAACTGGTGCTGGCGGCGCAGTCCGCCGCCATCGCCACGGTCAGACCGGGTAAGCACTGGAACGATCCGCACGATGCCGCCGTCAAGGTGCTGACCAAGGGGCTGGTCGAGCTCGGGCTCCTCAAGGGCCGGGTGAGCGCACTCATAAAAGAACAGGCCTACCGGCGCTTCTACATGCACCGCACCGGCCACTGGCTGGGTATGGACGTGCACGACGTCGGTGACTACAAGGTCGGCGATGAGTGGCGCGTGCTCGAACCCGGCATGGTCCTGACCGTCGAGCCCGGCCTGTACATCCCCGAAGGCAGCAAGGGCGTGGCCAAGAAATGGTGGAACATCGGCATTCGCATCGAAGACGACGTCGTCGTCACCAAGGCCGGCTGCGAGGTGATCACCAGCGATGTGCCCAAGACGGTCGAGGAGATCGAGGCACTGATGGCGGGGTGAGGATAGATACAAGATGCAAGATACAAGATACAAGTATCGGCTGAAGGCTGTTTTCGACTTGCCGCTTGTATCTTGTATCTTGTCTCTTGTGACTCCTACAGAGGCACTATGACGCATACCCACTACGACATCCTCATCAGCGGCGGCGGCCTGGTCGGAGCGAGTCTGGCTTGTGCGCTCTCCGGGCAGGGTCTGCGGATCGGTCTGGTCGAGGCCGTGGCCTATGGTGATCCCGGACAGCCGGGTTACGATGATCGTGTCATCGCGCTCGCAGCGGGCACGCAGCGCATCTTCGCGGCCATGGGTCTGTGGCCGGCGCTCGCCGGGCGGGCCACGCCCATCCACCGCATCCATGTCTCCGACCGTGGCCGCTTCGGTTTTGCGCGTCTGGACCGCGCCGATGCGGGCGTGGAGGCGCTGGGTTACGTGGTGCCCGGGCGCGACCTGGGCACGGTGCTGGGCGCGCGCCTCGCCGAACTCGATGCTGTCGAACTGATCTCACCGGCGCGGGTGACCGGCGTGGACTTCGCGGCCGACGCGGCACAGGTACGCGTCGCCGCCGGGACGGGTACCTGCGTCCTCAGTACGCGTTTGCTGATCGCCGCCGACGGTGCGCAATCGCTGCTGCGTGACCTGCTGGACGTCCCCACCACGATCTGGGAGTACGGCCAGACGGCGGTCATCGCCAACGTCACCTCCGAGCGTCCGCACGGACACGTCGCCTACGAGCGTTTCACCGACAGCGGGCCGCTGGCGCTGCTGCCGATGAGCGAGGGCCGCTGCGGGCTGGTGTGGACGCTGCGCGACCATCAGGTCGATGCCGTCATGGCGCTGGACGATGCGGCCTTCCTGGCGCGGCTGCAGGAACGCTTCGGGCGGCGCCTCGGCCGCCTGACACGCGTTGGCCGGCGCAGCGCCTATCCGCTGCGGCTGGTGCGTGCGCGTGAGTCAGTGCGTCCGCGCCTGGCCCTGATCGGGAATGCGGCACACACCCTGCATCCCATCGCCGGCCAGGGTTTCAATCTCGGTCTGCGCGACGTCGCCGCGCTCGCGGAGGTGCTGCTGCAGGCGCACCGCGAGGGTCGCGACCCCGGTACGGCCGCGGTACTCGGCCGTTACGCCGACTGGCGCGAAGGCGATCACCGCCGCATCATCGCCTTCACCGATGGCCTGACGCGCCTGTTCACCAACCCGCTGCCGCCGGTGGCCTGGGCGCGCGATCTCGGCCTCCTGGCACTGGATCTCTGCCCCCCGGCCAAACGCGCGTTCGCGCGTCTGACCATGGGTCAGATGGGCAGACTGCCGAGGCTCGCCCGCGGGATCGGGTTGTGACTCCGGCAACGACATGCAAAGACATTTTTACCGCAAAGGACGCGAAGGCGCACGAAGGAAATCCTGCTAAGGAAGCCAAAAACCACATTGGCCACGGAACCACACGGAACTACACGGAAGGTGGGTACGTGGCGGGTTTTGTATTCCGTGTATTTCCGTGTGGTTCCGTGGCTGAAATAAGTTTTTTCGCATATTGATGATTTTCCTTTGCGCGCCTTCGCGTCCTTTGCGGTTAAATTTGATTTGAATCGAGGGAAGACCGATGACAGAAACCGGCACGAGCTACGACATCGCCGTCGTCGGCGGCAGCAGCGTCGGTGGGGCGCTGGCGTGCGCGCTGGCGCAGGCCGGTCTGCGGGTGGCGGTGATCGAGGCCCGTGAGCCGGTACGGGCGTGGGAGGCCGGGTCGGTCGACCTGCGCGTGTTCGCCATCACCCGTGCCTCGGAGCGCATCTTCCGCGCCATCGGCTGCTGGGCGGACATCGAGCGCGGTGGTGTCAGCCCGTTCCGCGATATGCGCGTCTGGGACGCGGGCGGCGCCGGGTCGATCCATTTCGACAGCGCCGAGCTGGGCGAGCCCACCTTGGGCTATATCGTCGAGCAGCGTGTGATCCAGGCGGCGCTGAACGCACGCATGGAGACACTGCCGACGCTGGAGTACCTGTGTCCGGCCGAACTCGGCGCCTTCGAGACGGACGGCGATACCATGCGCCTGACGCTCGCCGATGGCCGGGTGTTGCGCACCCGGCTGCTGGTCGGTGCCGACGGCGCGGCCTCGCGGGTGCGTGGCATGGCCGGTATCGCCATCGAGACCCGCGACTACGACCAGGAGGCCGTGGTCGGCGTGGTGGCCACCGAACTGCCGCACCAGGAGACCGCCTGGCAGCGCTTTCTGCCCACCGGACCGCTGGCCTTCCTGCCGCTGCGCGACGGACGCAGTTCCATCGTCTGGTCGACCACGCCGCAGCAGGCGGCAGAATTATGCGCGCTGGATCCCGACACCTTCCTCGAACGCCTGACCGAGGCCTTCGACCGACGTCTGGGCCGCGTCACCGCGGTGGAGGAGCGGGCGCGTTTCCCGTTGCGGCGGCTGCACGCGAAGCAGTATGTCGCGCCACGCCTGGCCCTGGTCGGCGATGCCGCGCATGTGATCCACCCGCTGGCCGGGCAAGGGGTCAATCTGGGGCTGCTGGATGCCGCGACGCTTGCCGAGGTGGTGCTCGCCGCACAGGCCGCCGGCCGCGATGTCGGGCGCGTCGCCAATCTGCGTCGCTACGAGCGCTGGCGCCACGGCGATAACCGCGCCATGCAGCGGGCCATGGATGCCTTCAACGACCTGTTCGGTACGCCGGCCCTGCCTGCGCGGCGGCTGCGCAACGCCGGCCTCGGTCTGGTCGACCGTCTCGGCCCTATCAAGCGCGTACTGGCCCGGCATGCCATGGGGCTGGCGGGCGATCTGCCTGGGATGGCCGACGGCCGGGATTCGGCAACCGGGATTCGGGATTCGGGGTTCAGCAGCCGGGATTCAGCAATCAGGATTCGGGATTCAGGGTATTGACACCCGAACCAGAGGCCCCACACTCTTTCCCGAATCCCGAATCCCGAATCCCGAATCCCGAATCCCGAATCCCGAATCCCGAATCCCGAATCCCGAATCCCGAATCCCGCCTAGCCCAGCCCCCGACACCTGAGGTATAGTCGGCACCCTCAACGCAGGCCGTCGTGGGAGAGGGCCCGGATCGTCATTCCGGGACGCCGAAGGCGCAACTCGCCCGGAAACGCTCAGGCAAAAGGACCACGGCGGTACGTTGACTCTGGAGAGCGGCCGGCCTTGCGCTGGTCCACCGAAGGGGCCAGTACGCCGGTGGCGGTTGCAGCCAGCCGGCGTCAATACTCTCAGGTCTGTGGACAGAGGGGCGAGGACATCCAGGTCGGGGTCGAACGGGTCACGTGTGCTGCCACGCCGCAGCCGCAGTGCCTGCAGGCAATTCCGACCCGATGTTCGTCACCGTTGTCGTTACCGACACCGTCCGCAGAGCGACGCTTTGGAGAGTCAGCACCATGGGCCAACGCACCCCGCTGTACGACCGGCATGTCCGCATGGGCGGCAAGATCATCGATTTTGCCGGCTGGGAGATGCCCATCCATTACGGTTCCCAGATCGAGGAGCACCACGCCGTTCGCCGTGCTGCCGGCATGTTCGATGTCTCGCACATGACCGTGGTGGATCTGACCGGGGACCGTGCCCGTGCCTTTCTCCGCAAGCTGCTCGCCAATAACATCGACCGAGTGCAGGCGCCTGGCAAGGCGCTGTACAGCTGCATGCTCGACGAGCAGGGCGGCGTCATCGACGATGTCATCGTGTATTTCGTGCGCGAGGACTTTTTCCGCCTGGTGGCCAACGCCGGCACCCGTGACAAGGACCTGGCCTGGCTCCGACAGCAGGCCAGGCCTTTCGACGTGGACGTGCGCCCACGCCCGGAGTTGGCCATGATCGCCGTGCAGGGGCCGACTGCCCGCGGTCTTGTGCTGGATCTGCTGGAAACGAATCTGCGCACGACCGCGGCGCTGCTGGAGCCGTTCTTCGCCGTGCTGGAGGCGGAGAACGGCGAGTGGTTCGTGAGCCGCACCGGCTACACCGGCGAGGATGGTTTCGAGATCATCCTGCCGGTCGCCGACGCCGTACAACTCTGGGACCGGCTGGCCGAGCGTGGCGTGCGCCCCATCGGCCTGGGTGCGCGCGATACGCTGCGCCTGGAGGCCGGCATGAACCTCTACGGCTCCGATATGAGTGAGGCCACCACGCCGCTCGAATCCGGGCTGGGCTGGACGGTCGGCTGGGAGCCGCCGGACCGTGATTTCATCGGTCGCGCCGCGCTGGAGAAGCAGCGTGCCGCGGGCGTGCCGGCGAAGCTGGTGGCACTGGTGCTGGAGGGCAAGGGCGTGTTGCGCAATCACCAGACGGTGATGACCGCCGCGGGCGCGGGCGAGATCACCAGCGGCAGCTTTTCACCCACGCTGGGGCGTTCGATCGCACGGGCACGCATCCCCGCGGCGGCAACCGGTGAGCGCTGCGAGGTCGAGATCCGCGGTCGCCCCGAGCCGGCGCGCATCGTCAAGCTGCCGTTCGTACGCCGCGGCGAGATAATGGTATCCCTGTAGGGTGCGTCGCGGCGCAGCCTGACGCACCGGCTCGGAAGCCGCGGTGCGTCGCTGTGCCGACGCAGCCTGCGGATGAGGTTTCGACATTCGGTATTGAGAGGAACACAGTATGAGCAACATCCCGGCGGATCTTAAATACACCCGCAGCCACGAATGGCTGCGGCTGAACACCGACGGTACCGCGGTCATCGGCATCACCGACCACGCCCAGGATCAGCTGGGCGACATGGTCTACGTCGAGGTGCCGGATACCGGGCGCAGTCTTGCCGCCGGCGAGGCCTGCGCCGTGGTCGAGTCGGTGAAGGCGGCCTCGGATGTGTACGCGCCGCTCGCCGGCGAGGTGCTCGAGGGTAATGCGGGCCTGGCCGATGCCCCCGAAGCGGT
>JACDJB010002824.1_pt1 | contig 11991 bp, 10 predicted proteins | sample 7454121 | NCBI WGS metagenome assembly JACDJB01 (sample SAMN14253290, study PRJNA609438) | sludge metagenome | isolation source: sludge after 25d culture with pyrite | collected 2018-12-20 | reverse complement strand
GTTGGAGTGCCGGTCGTATCGGCGTAGGCGATCATGATTGCGAACTGGCTGATCAGGTCGTAGGATTCCTCCAGCTGGCCTTGAAGCGTCAATTGGGAGGATAATTCCGGTTCGCCCAGCCGTTTCAGCAATGGCTGTGGAATATTTGGCATACGAACTTGCACATTCACCTGGGTCAGATCCTGTTGAACATCCCAGAAACCATCCAGAGTCTCTGGAAAGCGGGGTGTCTCGGGGCTGGCTGTGCGTGTGAGGGGTTCGGCATAGTCAATCGAAAGGTCAGCTTCGGCACCCCGACGTTGCCTTAATGCTTCCAGAATCTGATCCTGGGTGCGCCCGCGCATGCGGAAAATCAGGAAAGGGTCCTCATCAAAGCGATCACCAAGAATGTAATAAGTTGCAGCAATATGCTTACAAGGGGTGATTTTGTCCGGGCAGGTGCATTTGGTTTGTAAGTCCATGGCGTGTTCCGGGAATAAGCTGACGCCTGCCTGATTGAAGACTGATTCAATATCATGCGGCATCTCACCTACCAGTAATTTGGCCATATAAACCGACTTCTCAGATAAAAGGTCGAGTACTTTTTCCCATTGTTTGTTATTAAAAGGCGTTAATTGAATGGTGACCCGATAAGGCTTGGGCCTTGAACCCTGTACGCGTGCCAACATGCCGCCCTTAATCTCCTCCAGAGAGACAATCTGCCCAATGCGGGCATAATACTGTCCACGCGAGAGGCGCACCCCTTGCATCAACCGATCCAGTGTTTCCAGCCAGCGCCGAGCCCACCAATTTTTGGCAAATTCTCCGCGTTGACTTCGAGTTTGAATACCTGTTTGGGTTGGTAGCGGATTCATTCCCCAGGGCGTATTGTTGTTGCGTTGATTGGTTTTGGTTTCCCCATTATTGACCGGTGAGGATTGTTTCGCATTTTGATTGCTTTTCTGGTTTTGTTGATTTTTAGGATTGCGTTGATTGGGTCTTCTACGTCTTTTTGATGGATTGCGATTTTGGGGGCGACTCGAACTGGGTGTGTGCGGGTTTTTTTTATGCGTGTCAGCAGAACCTGCATCAGGTTTAGAAACAGGGTTGTTATTTTTTGGGGATTCTTTAAAATCCGGTTTATTTTCTAATTCATCCATACCAGACTCCTAATCCTGATAACGCAGGCGCACCAGGTCCTGCAGTTCTTCTGTGGACAGATCTGTAATCCAGCTCTCGCCGGCGCCAATAACTGCTTCTGCCAGACCTTTTTTGGATTCAATCATCTCATCGATCTTTTCTTCCAGGGTACCCACAACCACAAATTTATGCACCTGGACATTGCGATTCTGGCCAATCCGGAAGGCGCGGTCGGTGGCTTGATCTTCGACTGCCGGGTTCCACCAGCGATCAAAATGGATGACATGGTTTGCGCGGGTGAGGTTAAGTCCGATGCCCCCTGCTTTCAGGGAGAGAATAAAGATCTGCGGCCCATTTTCATCTTCCATGAAGCGTTTGATCATCTGATCACGCATTTTCACAGGCGTGTTGCCATACAAAAAGATAGTGGGGGTGTTTAAAGTGCTGGACAAATAGCTATTCAATATTTTGCCCATTTCAGCAAATTGGGTAAATATTAACACCCGATCGCCAACAGCCACGATTTCCTCCAGCATTTCTACCAGACGTTTAAGTTTGCCGGATCGGTTATGAATTTCACGGGCTGGTGGAATATTGCCGTTAATTTTCTGGAGGTATTGAATTGGATGATTACAAATTTGTTTCAGTTTGGTTAACATCGCCAGTACCAGACCGTGCCGTTCGATGCCTTCACTTTCATTGATTTTCTTCATGACCTCATTGACATGATTCTGGTAAAGGCTGGCTTGTTCTTCGGTAAGATTGCAGTATGCTTTTGTTTCTATCTTTTCTGGCAAATCATCGATCACGTTCGGATCGGTCTTGACGCGCCGCAGGATGAAAGGAGATACCAATTCTTTGAGTTGGCGCGTGATCTCCGGATCGTGGAAACGTTCAATCGGAATCGCAAATTCGCGTCGGAAACGTTCGCGTGAGCCCAGATATCCAGGATTAAGAAATTGCATGATGGACCATAATTCCATCAGCCGGTTTTCCACCGGGGTGCCAGTTAGCGCGAAGCGGAAGCTGGCTTTTAGGGCACGTACGGCCTGTGTTTGTTTGGCAGCAGGGTTTTTAATATTTTGGGCTTCATCCAGAATGACTCCATGCCACTGAATGGCTTGTAACTCTTCTAAATCCTGGCGGATTAACGGGTAACTGGTGATGAATAATTCAGTTTCTTTGGCTTTCTCAAGCAATTCATGGTTGCGAAAACGGGTTGGCCCCTGGTGTTTATAGATCTTTAAACCCGGTGCAAATTTGCGGGTTTCTCGTTGCCAGTTGGTTACGACGGAAGTTGGGCATACCAGCAATACGGGTCCGGGTAATTTCCCGGCATTATTCTCTTTTTGATAGGCCAGTAATGCCAGTGCCTGGATCGTTTTCCCAAGCCCCATATCGTCAGCCAGTATAGCGCCCAACCCCCAGCGTTGGAAGAAGGAAAGCCATGAGAAGCCATAGGTTTGATAAGGGCGTAATGTTCCTCGCAAGGTTTGAGGCTGTGGTAGTACGATCATCTTTTCGTGACCATCAAGGCCATCCAGCCATTCCTGTACCCAGCCTTCTGCATCGACACCATCAATCGGTAAACCTTCTGCTCCGGCCTGGCCACCCAACACATACTGTGCAGCTTGAATCAAACCCATCTGCCCGGCTTGCCCTTCTGTATCCCAGAAGCGTTTGGCGGCCTGCACCTGTTCACTATCCAATTGCACCCATTTGCCATTTAGTTGCACCAAAGGTTCATTGAGTGAGGTTAGTGCGTCAAATTCTGCTCTCGAAAGACGGGTTTCTCCCAGCGAGAGCTCCCAGCGATAATTCACCAGGGTATCCAGATTTAGTCCACCTTCTTTAAAACGGGCTTTTGGTTGAACCGTTGAAGGAGACAATTGTAAACGAACACCCAAACGGGCACCGCTGGTATCCCACCACTCGGGTGCTAGAATACCAAAGCCAGCCTCATCCAATAGCACAGCAGTTTTGCGCAAAAATTGGTAGGCTTCATGGGTGTCAATTTTTACTTCGGTGGGGTAGCGTTCTTGCAGGCTGTCTGCAATCGGTTCAAAATGTCTGGCTGTGTAGCCTAAACCCATCAGAAGCTTTTCCTGCGGTAATTCGCAGCGCTTGCCATCTACAACCAGTGTTGTGGTGCGTGTATTCCAGATTTGATCTGCATTAATCAATAGATTAGGATCATCTCTGGATTGGAGAAGATATCGAATTTGCCAGTTGGAATCTTCCAGTGAGTCTACCTGCTCCTCAGGAGATATTAATTGAAAAGCAACCCGGAAATAATTATCACCGGCCGCCTGCAGGTTGCGAATCCAGGCGCGTATGCTGCTATAGAGCGCGGTTGCCTGAACAGGGGAAATCTTGATGGTCGCATCCGGGTTGAAGAGTGCTTTAATCCAGGCTTCGAATGGTGTTGGGTTCTCGGGGATCAGACGAATTGCCTCCGAACCACCACCCCAGGAACGGGCCAGGGCATCGCAGATTGTATTCAGGAAGCTGTCCAACAAGGCACGTGCGGGTGGGAGTGATCCGGGGTAAATCCGGTCTCCATGCAATGATTCAGAGCGGCACACCGGTGGCATTGCTTCCACGAGTTTTGCCATCCTTGGCCCATCATTTTTTCCATCCAGAACGGGTTGCCAGCGGGCATGGAAAATGTCGCGGGCGGGAGTGACCGGTATCATGGCCGGCATCATTTTCTGTTCTGACAGAATTTCTAACGCCAGACTGCTCACACTTTGCCAATATATAGCATCCTGACCGAGAATAAAGTCACTGAATGGGCTTTCTTCAGGCAGATTGATCAGAACACTGAAGGCGGTGGCGGCTGGCAGGAATAAACCGTCAATGCGCCAGGGTGCCAAAAAAGGTTCAGTTTCCAGATCCAATTCCCATATATGGGTTAAGGCTGGGGAAGGAATTGGCCCGGTACGGGTGGAAGGAAGGTGCAAAGTGATCAGGTTGGGTTTGGCGCTCTCAAGGGGTGTTCCCATACCAATCCGATCCATGATCAGCTCTGGCATTAAAGCGTAAGGATGCTCTTCCGGTTTTGGAGATTCGGGAATTTCTCGATCCCAATACGGAGGAGCCGGGCTTTCATCTGTTTCAGCCCAAAACAAGATACCACCCTGATCAGATGGTTTTCGTGGCGGTTGCCAATGTGTATGGATTACCCACATAATATTTGAAAGAAATTCAATTCCCTTTCTTTGGGTTGTTCATTTTGCATACGATATGTCTTTACCCCTAAAACCTCTTCATTAGTTTTTTGGAAAATCTAGAATTTTTAATAGCTATCAATGTCAATATATCCAAAAGCATCCGTAGTTTTGCTACTTGCCAATAATCAAATTAAAAGATAAAACCGAATTGTAGATTAGATTTGTAATAAATGAAATTCCTTATTAATCCCCGCAGTGTTATTTTAGGTTATTCCAACCAATTCAGGGGATTTATGACCCTGGAATTGCTGGCTTTCTGACTTGAATATTGGTTGTGCCCAGGAATGGTGGCCTGAACATTTAATATCAGAAAACCTTTAAATAAACTGCAATTCAGACATGCTGATATATTATTTTACCATATTTTTAATATCGTCAAGAGATTATACGCGCGTATAGTGACCTAAAACACTAAATTCGTTACGGCTGGGTGATCTACCACCTTCAACAAAGAGGTTTAAATACCTTTTGCCAAATTGTTGGTCAAATGCATTTTGGTAGTCTTTCTGGCTTTCCCAGGTGGTGATGATTTGCCATAGCTTAGGTTCTGTCTGGCACTGGATCAGCATTGAGGATAAAATCCCATGGATACCTGTTCGAATTGTGCGTTCATATAATTCTTCCAAGGTGCTCCAATCTTCTTCAGCAACGCGACCTGACAAAATAGTGACGAACATATAATCTCCTTTATCTAGCCTAAATTTTCAGATTCCATGCATGAGATGGTTCATTGATGAACTAAGTTTATCATTGGTTTTGAAAGATCCTTCTATTCTATTTTTCCGCTATAAATTACCTGCTTAACTTCAGCAATGGCTTTGGTGATTTTGATGTCCCTGGGACAAGCTTCCGTGCAGTTGAATATTGTGCGACAACGCCAGACGCCATCCGGTTCGTTTAGGATCTCCAATCTTTTAGATGCTGCAGTATCCCGGCTATCAAAAATGAAGCGATGTGCGTTTACAATGGCTGCCGGTCCAACATATTTTCCATTCGCCCAGAAGGACGGGCATGAAGCAGTACAGGCTGCGCATAGGATACATTTGGTTGTATCATCAAAAAGTTCCCGTTGTGCCGGGCTTTGCAGACGTTCCTTGCCATCTGCCGGGAGGGGATCATCATTTATGAAATAAGGAATCACAGAGCGGAAATGTTCAAAAAAAGGTTCCATGTCCACAATTAGATCGCGCAGAACATTCAGACCTAAGAGTGGTTCTATAGTAATTTGTGCGTTATTTAAGTCTTTGACCAACACTTTGCACGCTAACCGGTTGTGTCCATTAATGCGCATTGCATCTGACCCACAAACACCATGCGCACAGGATCGCCGGTAACCCAGACTGGGATCTAAATCACCGCGAATTTGTTCCAGGACATCCAAAACACGGTCGTTAGGATCAACCTCCAACTCATAAGTATCGTAATGCGGTTTATTACCCGTATGGGGAAGGTAGCGAAAAACTTTCATATTGATCTGCATAAGGTACTCCTTAAGGTCTCTTTGAGGCGCTTTTTATCCTCAGGCAAGACAACTAATATATCCGTTCTTTGGGCTCAAAGTGGGTGATAGTGACAGGTTTGTATCCTAACCGCACTTCCTCCTGATCCAGCCAGGCCAAGGTGTGTTTCATCCATTCGTGATCATTACGTTTGGGATAATCTTCACGGGCATGCGCACCGCGGCTTTCTTTACGTGCCAGTGCCGATTCAGCGGTGATGAGCGCCAGATCAAGCATGTTGCCTAATTCCCAGGTATTGAGTAATTCCATATTATAGATGGAGCTGGCATCCTGGGTACGAACATCCTTAAAACGCTGGCGCAATTCTTTCATCTTTTCAACCGCTTCTGTTAATCCTTCCTCTGTCCGGAATACGCCCACATGGTCCATCATGAAGGAACGCATCTCCTGCCCAATCTGGGCTGGTTTTTCCTTGCCACTGCCATTCCGTAATCGCTCCAACTGTTCTTCCGTGAAAGCTGTCACATCTGCTGGCAGGGCAGGAAGGTCAACCCGCAAGGCATACTCAGCCGCTTTAATTCCGGCATGTTTGCCAAAAACAACCAGATCAACCAGAGAATTGGTTCCCAGACGGTTGGCCCCATGCACAGAGACACAGGCACATTCACCCGCGGCATATAAGCCGGGCAGGATGCTGCCGAACTCATCGACCACCACCTGACCATACTTGTTGGTCGGAATGCCGCCCATGGCGTAATGAGCGGTGGGCTGCACCGGCATGGGCTCTTTAACCGGGTCAATACCCAGATACGTAAGACAGAAATCGGTGATATCGGGAATTTTGCGGGTAATTTCATCTGACGTAACACGATAAGGCGTGCCATCCGGCCGCGTGCGACCATCCTGAGCAGCGAATTTATTACTGACGTCCGGACGGGCATCCAGGTGAACGAAATTCTTGCCATCGACACCATTGCCTGCTTTTACTTCCAGGTAAATAGCCCGGCTGACCACATCGCGGGATGCCAGGTCTTTAATGTGCGGGGCATAGCGTTCCATAAAACGCTCACCTTTGCCATTGATCAGCACACCTCCTTCGCCACGCACCGCTTCTGTGATCAGGATACCCATTTTGCGAATGCCGGTCGGGTGGAACTGAAAGAATTCCATATCCTGTAAGGGGATTCCACGGCGTGCCAGAACGGCAGCACCATCTCCGGTATAAGCGTAGGCATTGGAGGTGATTTCCCAGATACGACCATGCCCACCCGTTGCAAAAATAACAGCTTTGGCGTGGAATATGTGCAATTCACCGGTAGCCAGTTCTAATGTTACGACCCCGGCTACCTTGCCGTGCTGTAAAATCAGGTCCAGGACATGAAACTCATTATAGAATTGGGTATTGTTTTTTACACATTGTTGGAACAGTGTCTGTAAAATCATGTGACCGGTGCGATCAGCAGCATAACAGGAACGCCGCACAGATTTTTCGGTCTCGTTATTGGTGTGTCCACCAAAAGGGCGTTGCGCGATACGGCCGGCAGGGGTACGCGAGAAGGGCAACCCGAATCGTTCCAGATCATAAACTGCCTGCACAGCCTGTTCGCACATGAATTCGATCGCGTCCTGATCGCCAAGATAGTCACTACCTTTTACGGTGTCATAAGCATGCCATTCCCAGTGATCTTCTTCGAGATTACCGAGGGCAGCACCAATGCCTCCCTGAGCTGCGCCAGTGTGAGAGCGAACCGGATAGAGCTTGCTGACAACCGCTGTTTTTGCCTTTTGAGAAGCATGCAATGCAGCCATTAATCCAGCTCCTCCGCCGCCCACAATTACTACATCATATGAATGTGTTTGAGTCATAAATCCTCCTCAGGAGATGGAGCGAACGCCGCCAATTAATGCGATAGCACCAATTGCTGTAATAATCAAATAGAACAATAACAAGGTCGTCTGCATAATTTTGCGGCCCTTGTCGGAGTGGATGTAATCAGATAGCACCTGGTGAATACCATTGACACCATGAGCAAAGGCAAACGCCAGCAAGAGAACATCATAGATGCGCCAACCCAGGCTGGCCCAGCGCAAGGCAACGTAATCCAGATCGATGCGGTGTACACCGACAATCACATCCTGTAGCAGTACGTGCCCAAAAACCAACGGGATTAATAAGACTGCGCTGTAGCGCATGAATAACCAGGTTTTTGTTTCAAAATTTGATTTGGGCTTGAGTATCGTTCTTGTGTTTGTGGTCATAATGCTCTCCTATCCACCAAACCAGCCAAAATTATGGCGCATAATGTTGTACATCATGATACTGGCTGCTGGAATCCATAACACCAACGCGATTAATAAAGTAATTTTGGTGGAAAAACGCTCTTTGGGAATATTCCACAATTTGGGTGCGATCAGGTCGAAATAGGCTACCCGGAGACCATTCACGCCGTGAAATAATACACTGAAAACCAGAGCCACCTCGCCTATGCCAAAGATGGTGGTGCGATACAATCCGATCGCATGTTGATACAAATCCGGGAAAAAGTAGACTAATGAAGTATCCAAAATGTGGATAGTCAGAAAAAGCGCGGTTCCCAGACCAGTAATGCGATGTAACAGGAAACTGTATTGCCCTTCCCTTCCGCGGTAACTGGCGTAACCAGACATCGCAGTTTTAAAATTAGACATTTTTGACCTCCTTGACTTATTGGGACAATTCTATTTTAGCAATTTTCAACGAAAAACAAAATCTATTTTGACATGAGTTTTTTTCATCAAGTGCTGATTTTGAAAGCAAGCGGTAAGGTATAATAACGCTGCAAGTGAGGGGATTTCTTGTTATTCAATGGTAATGGAGATAACACTAAATGATCAAAAATAGTCGATTTTCACAATGGGGTAAATTTGTTGTGTTCGTGTTTGCTTTTTCCTTATTATTGAGTGCTTGTTCGCCACCAGCCACTGAAGAAGAGTCTATAAAATTTGCGGTATTGCCGGTGCTTGACTCATTACCAATGTATGTGGCTCAACAGGAAGGCTTGTTTGAAAAGTACCATCTGAATGTGGAACTGGTGCCGGTTAGTTCCGGTCCGGAGCGAGATCAGTTAATCGCTGCTAATCAAATCGATGGGATGATTAATGAAGTTCTGACGACCATTCTCAACAATCGTAATGAGAAAAACGTCGTGATTGTACGCTTTGCCCGGGCGGCTACAGCAGAAATACCTTTATTTAGTATTGTGGCTTCCGCGAAGAGCGGTATTACCAGCGTGGATCAGCTAAAAGGCCTCGGGATTGGCATTTCTGAAGGGACGGTGATCGCATACCTGACTGACCGCATGTTACAAGCGGAAGGGTTTCGCTCGGAAGAGATTGTGACCATCGCTGTTCCCAAAATCCCTGATCGGGTAACCCTGATCAATAACGGAGATTTAGACGCAGGCACCATGCCGGAACCGGTTGCTTCTTTATTAGCTTCACAAGGAGCTAGCGTCGTATTGGCAGATAACAAATATCCGGAATACAGTTATAGCACGATCGCATTTCGAAACGCTATGGTTGAAAACAATCCGCAGGCGGTCAGGGCATTTTTAGCCGCCATTGAAGAAGCAGTCGTTCTGATCAATTCTGAGCCAGCCAAATGGGAAGCTACCCTGCTGGAAAATAATATTTTACCGGCAGCATTGCAGGGAAAATTCCAAGTGCCGATATTTGTCAGCGCTGGCGTACCCTCCCCGCAGCAATATGCAGACGTGCTGGCCTGGGCTCAGGAAAAAGATCTGATCTCAGAGGCTGTGCCGTATGAGCGCTGCATCCGTGCTGACTTTTTACCTTAAGCGATGACTGGATTATAAACCCATGATAGAGGTCCGGAATCTACACTTTGAGTATGTCTCCAACCAGCCCGTGTTTTATGATTTTAATTGGTCGGTGAGCAAAGGGCAAGCCTGGACGATTCTAGGCCCTTCCGGCTGCGGAAAGAGCACGCTTTTATATCTGTTAGCCGGCTTGCGACAGGTAAATTCCGGTGAGATCCTGGTAGATGGCAGCCCGCTTTTAAGACCACGCCCACAGACTGGACTGATTATCCAGGATTATGGATTATTACCCTGGGCCAGCGTGCGCGATAATGTCTCGCTTGGAATGGATATCCGACGATTTTATGGCCCGGATGGCACACATGCACCCTTGGATGCGCAAGTGGAAGCGGCTGATATAACATTCTGGTTGGAGCGCTTGGGGTTGAAAGAACAGGCACAAAAATTCCCCGCACAAATATCCGGCGGACAACGCCAACGGACTGCAATCGCACGCACCCTGGTTTTAAAACTGGATCTCTTATTAATGGATGAACCATTTTCTTCTCTGGATGCTCCCACGCGGGAAAGTTTACAGAATTTGATGATCGACTTGTGGCAGCAACAGCAACTGACCATGATCACGGTCACGCACCTGATAGAAGAGGCAGCCATTTTGGGTCAGAAAATTCTGCTATTGAATGAACCACCCAACCTGACAGCCAATATATTCGATAATCCCAGCTTTGGAAGGCCGGATGTGCGGTCTGACCCGCAATATTTACAGCTTTGTCAACGCTTACGGGAGCAAATGTCAAAATAATGAGTAAGAAAACGGTACTTTTGGCATTGGTTCTGCTGCTGTTATTCTGGCAGGTGCTGGCTTGGATTGTGAATCTGGCGATTTTGCCTTCACCCTGGGCAGTCGGACAGGCATTGATCCGTGAACTCGGTCGTGATTTGCCAGGCCATTTTCAGGCAAGTTTCTGGCGGGTTTTTGCCAGTACCTTACTTGCGATTGTGTTTGCAGCGCCTTTGGGGTTAATGTTAGGGCAATCCAAATCATTAAATCGTTTTTTCGCACCCCTGATTTATTTACTTTACCCAATCCCGAAAGTCGTTTTATTGCCGATTGTGGTTTTGTTTCTGGGGATTGGGGACGTTTCAAAAATCTTCATGATCTTTTTAATTTTATTCTTTCAGATACTGGGATTGGTTAGAGATCAGGCTGCTACCCTGCGGCCGGAATTGATCCAGAGCGTTCGCAGCCTGGGGGCTGGCCGCAGGGCACTGTTTCGCTTTGTTTATTTGCCGGCCAGTATTCCTGCCATCCTGACCGCATTACGTCAATCCGTTGGGACAGCGGTTGCGGTTTTGTATGTCGCTGAATTGTTCGCCACACAGAAGGGATTGGGATACTATATTTATCTGCAAGGATCAACATTGTTCGATTACCCGGCCATGTATGCCGGGGTGGTAGCGATGAGTGTTTTGGGCTTTGGCTTATATTTTGTGGTCGATTGGCTGGAGCGCAAACTTTGTCCATGGCAGTTTTCTACTTAGACAAAAATGTATAATGGAATGGATGAGATTCGAGCCTTTGCATATTGAGGGTGAGGTCCTTTGTACATCAAAGGAGCAGCAATTACGATGGATGGCATTCTAATCCACACGGATAAAGGTGATTACATCACTTGCCAAGCGGGTAGCGGCTTAATTTCGACTGAACAGGATATCCTGGATTTACTCGCAGTGGGTTATGGGTTGCAACAGACCCGTATGGTCATTGATAGTGCTGACCTTCATCCCGATTTTTTTAATTTGAAAACCGGTTTATTGGGAAATATCTTCCTTAAATTATCAAATTACCGTGTAAAAACAGCATTTATTGTGGAGATGGATAAGATAAAGGCTGAACGTTTTCATGAATTGATTCACGAACACAAGCGCAGTCATGAGATCCGCTTCTTTGAAGACCTGCGCAGCGCTGAAGAATGGCTTTTTCAGGATTGAAGGAGTTAGAAATGAAACCTATTTATCTGGATTACAATGCCACTACTCCGATTGCAAAAGAGGTGGCAGACGTTATGCTGCCTTATCTTTACGATTATTTTGGTAATCCTTCCAGTGGTCATTCGTTTGGAGTGCAGGCAAGATTGGCAATTGATCTGGCTCGCAGACAGGTGGCGGAATCGATCGGAGCACACCCGGCGGAGATTATTTTCACCAGTGGTGGTACAGAAGCCAATAACTACGCACTTCGCGGGTATTGTGAGCAACATCAGGATCGGGGCAGGCACATCATTACCTCAGCGGTTGAACACCCGGCTGTTCTGGAAGTTTGTCATTATCTGGTACAAAATGGATATGATCTAACCATCC
>JACDJB010002823.1_pt1 | contig 11994 bp, 15 predicted proteins | sample 7454121 | NCBI WGS metagenome assembly JACDJB01 (sample SAMN14253290, study PRJNA609438) | sludge metagenome | isolation source: sludge after 25d culture with pyrite | collected 2018-12-20 | reverse complement strand
CTCGGGCGCCAACGCGGCACCCCGCCGGAACCAGGCATGTTCCCGCAACGCCATCACCTCTTCCAGGGTGTGCCGTTTCGTGTCGTCGCGGTAGGTGAAGGACAGCTCTGACGGCGCGACGTTCCGGGAGTGGATTTGCTTGATGTATCCCTTCACCATCGCCCGGGTGAACGGGTAGCGATAGATCACCTTGCCGACCGGCCGGGTTCCGTCACCCCGGAACGGTGTCGCCGTCAGGCTGACGACCTTGGCGTTCGGAAAGCGATCGAAGACCTTCGCCCAGCTCGGGGCCACGTTGTGGTGGCCCTCGTCGATCATGATCATGTCGAAATAGTTCGGCGGAAACTGCGGGAGCCAGCGATCGGCCGAGCTGGCCAATTGGTGGATGTTGGTCACGACGAACTGGCTCGCGTTGCAGTCGTGGAGATTGGCGTCGACGCCATCCAGGACGGCGCGAAACGGCCCTGCGGAAAAATCGTGGAGCGCTCCCGTCCGCCGCCAGAAATTCTTCGGGTTGCTGATGTCGAGCGATTCCGCGACGCCCGACCGGATCGTCAAATTCGGTGTGATGACGAGTGCGCGCCCTTTGGCGACGCCGAAGGGCAATGTCGCAATGACGCCGGTCTTTCCGCAGCCGACAGGAATCTGCAGGATCACCGGCTCGTTCGAGGCTTCGAAGTGGGTCCGCACTGCTCGGTGGGCGCCCTGCTGCGGCTCGCGGATCTTGGGGTTCGCCTCAATGTCCGCAGTCAGCGTCTGAAACATATGGTCGGGCTCGTCGGCGGCCTGTTCGGCGCGCCGATACTCGAGGCGGAAGGGCTCAAGGTCGGGCCGGCGATAGAAGCGATAGCCGCTTCCCGGCCGGCGTACCGGCTTGAGCTTGTCGGAGGCATCCCACCGTCGAAGCGTATCTTTCGAGACGCCGACATACTCGGCGGCCTCGGCAAGGGTTAGGAAATCGGGGGCATCATTCTGTGACATACTGCAACATTATGCAACCTTGTGCATAATGTCAATCGCCTAAAGGGAATGGCGCGGGCAGCATTGAATCGACTGAGAAATTCGCGTGGATGAGGGCACTTACGGGAGCGCTGAAGGCGCGCCTGCACGGCTAATCTTGAGTCGTCTTGTTCCCGAATTCGCGCCCTTCCTCCGGTGCCACATCCTCCGCGATCTCCTGCCGCAGCTTCGGCCCTTTAGCCAATCGCCGCCCGAGCGCGGTGACGAAGGCGCCATAGCGCTCGGCCGCCTTGGCGTGAGCAGCCTTCGCAACGGGCTCCGACAGCGTGGGCGTGGTGGCGAGCCAGAAGCGAACGAACACGGCGAGCATCTCGACGGAGATCCCGACATCGCGTTCGAGCCGGACCATGCGGCGGTCGAACTGATCGAGCCGCTTGGTGATCGCGGCTTCCTGCCGCTCGGCCGCATCGGGCGACAGGAAGGATTCGATGGCTGCCTCCGCGATCAGCGAGCGGGATTGATCGCGCCGCGCGGCATGATCGGCGAGGCGGTTCATCACGGTCGGATCGAGATAGACGGACAGGCGCTGCTTGCGGGCCGGTTTGCTCATCGGCGCCTCACATATCCATGTCGTCGGCGGGATCGAGCGCAGCCTGACGTGCGACGCCCTGCATGAGCCGGTTCATCCGGCTGTTGCGGGCGGCGTCATCCTCATCGTCGTCGTTGAGACCGATCTCGAACTCGTTCTCGATCGTCTCGGTCTTCGCGACCGGCTCCACGCGGTTGAGTTCGGGCTGACGGCGACGCTCGGATTCTGTCGGATCGTCGTCGTCGGCTTCCGGGGCGGGTTTCGCCTCAGCGATCTGCGGACGCGGCGGCACGGGCAGCGCGGTCCAGTCGTCGGGGCGGCCCTGCGTTGCCGTCAGCGTAGGCGGCGGCAGAATGCGCTCCTGCAAGCGCCGATCCTCGAAATAGCGCGCCTTCTTCGCCCGGATCGGCGGCGTGCCCGCGACCATGACGATTTCGTCGGTCGCGGGAAGCTGCATCACCTCGCCGGGGGTGAGCAGCGGCCGGGCGGTTTCGGAGCGCGAGACCATCAGATGTCCGAGCCAGGGCGACAAGCGACTGCCGGCGTAGTTCTTCATCGCCTTCATCTCGGTCGCGGTGCCGAGGGCGTCCGATACGCGCTTGGCGGTGCGCTCGTCGTTGGTGGCGAAGCTGACGCGCACATGGCAGTTGTCGAGGATCGAGTTGTTGGCGCCATAGGCTTTCTCGATCTGGTTCAGCGACTGCGCGATCAGGAAGGACTTGAGGCCATAGCCGGCCATGAAGGCGAGCGCCGACTCGAAGAAATCTAGCCGCCCCAGCGCCGGGAACTCGTCCAGCATGAGCAGCAGACGGTGACGTCCGGCCTTGGCCTGCAAGTCCTCGGTCAGGCGGCGGCCGACCTGATTGAGGATCAGGCGGATCAGCGGCTTGGTGCGGTTGATGTCGGAGGGCGGCACGACGAGGTAGAGCGTCGTCGGCTGCTTGCCCTCTACGATGTCGGCGATGCGCCAGTCGCAGCGGCGCGTCACCTCGGCGACGACGGGATCGCGGTAGAGGCCGAGGAACGACATGGCGGTGGAGAGCACGCCCGACCGCTCGTTGTCGGATTTGTTCAGCAACTCGCGGGCGGCGCTGGCGATGACGGGGTGCGGCCCGGCATCGCCGAGATGCGCGGTTTTCATCATGGCGGCGAGCGTCGACTCGATCGGACGCTTGGGATCGGAGAGGAAGGCGGCGACGCCGGCGAGCGTCTTGTCCGCCTCGGCATAGAGGACATGCAGGATCGCGCCGACCAGCAGGGCGTGGCTGGTCTTCTCCCAATGGCTGCGCTTCTCCAAGCTGCCCTCGGGATCGACCAGGATGTCGGCGATATTCTGAACGTCGCGCACCTCCCATTCGCCGCGGCGGACTTCGAGCAGCGGATTGTAGGCCGAGGACTTGGAGTTGGTCGGATCGAACAGCAGCACGCGGCCGTGCCGTGCGCGGAAACCGGCGGTGAGCTGCCAGTTCTCGCCCTTGATGTCGTGGACGATGGCGGAGCCCGGCCAGGTCAGCAGCGAGGGGATGACGAGGCCAACGCCCTTGCCCGATCGTGTGGGCGCGAAGCACAGCACATGCTCCGGCCCGTCATGGCGGAGATAGTCGTGGGTGTAGCGGCCGAGCACCACGCCATCGGGGCCGAGCAGTCCCGCGGCCTTCACCTCCGCCGCGTCGGCCCAGCGCGCCGAACCATAGGTCTCGACCTTCTTGGCCTCGCGCGCCCGCCAGACCGACATGCCGATGGCGACAGCAGCGGCGATCAGGCCGCCCGACGCCGCGATATAGGCGCCCTCGACGAAGATCGACGGCGCATAGGCGTCATAGCCATACCACCACCAGAAGAAGGCGGCCGGAAAGTAGAACGGGAAGCCCAACACCTTGAACCACGGCGTCCCGAGTTCGGGCTGGAAGGCGAGCCGCCAGGCGACCCATTCGGTCGCGCCCCAGAGGCAGACGAGGACGATGGCGAAGACGGCGAGGATCTGGCCCCAGAGAATTTTCGTCGCGGACACAGGCAATTCCTTTTTGGGCAAAGGTTCTTGGGAGAAAGGGTCAGAGGCCGAGGCCGCGCTTGCGCCCGAAGCTCCAGTCGATGCCGCCATCGTCGCGGGCGATGCCGGAGACGTGGCGGCCGAGCTGCTTTTCGAGCGAGGGTGTCCACGGCACGAGTTGGAAGCCGAGGCCGTCGTCGATCATGGCGAAACGGCCGGAGGCGAGCGTGAAGCGCTGGCGATAGGAGCCGGCGACATATTCGCCGCCGCCGGCGTGGTTGAAGGGCTGGCCGGTTTCGGCGGCGAGCTTCTCACCCAGCGCATCCAGCTCCCGGCCGCGCAGCGTCTCGATCAGGTTGCGGCTGAAGGTGACGCGCTGGCCTTGCCGCTCACCCAAACCCTGTTCGACCAGATGATCGGCGCGGGCGCTCATGGCCTGGCGCACCTCGGCGCCGAAACCGCCCTCTGACAGGGAGACTGGCTCGCGGGCGATGTTCTGGCGGTCGAGCCAGGTCGCTCCGGTCGCGGTGATCTGGCGGTCGATGTCGAGATCGGAACGGACCGCGAGTGCGACGCGACGTTCTCCCTTGGCGTCCTCGAACCTGCGCAGCTCGACGATCGATCCCGTCGCGCTGTCGCCGGCGGCGTCGAGATCGCGCAGCCTGACGTGGTGGGTGCGGCCGTCCACGCCATCGACCACGGCATAAGCCGTGGCCTTCAGCTCGTCGTCGAGACCGCGATCGACCAGTCGGCCGATGATCGGCGTGTCGAGATTTTCGGCCGCAAGGACATAGCTCGCCGAGCCGCGCTCGATGCCGCGTTCCGCCAGAGCGCGGTGCATCCGCTTGATGATGTCGCCGCGCTCGCCCATCTCACGTAGCGTCGCCTCGGCGTCGTCGGCAATCATCCATTGGCCGGGCGCGACCTGATCGGCGAGGCCGAGAGATTCCAGCTTGCGCAGACGCCCGGCCTTCAGGGCGTGATATTCGTCGGGCTTCGTTTGGCGGTCGGGCGCCATGTCGATGACGCCGGTGTCGCGCCCGTCGCGGACGAGCTGGCGATCGAGCTGGGTCCAGCGTTCGGCTTCGACCTGCCGGTCGAGATTGCGGCGGATGTCGAGATCGGTGCGCGGGCCGAGATCCTGCGTGACGAGATCGGCGGCGCGCGCTCGCATTCCCTCCTTGATGTAATCGCGCGAGATGACGAGATCCTGGCCATCGTCGGCGCGGCCGCGCAGGATGATATGGACATGGGGATTGTCGGTGTTCCAATGATCGACGCCGGCCCAATCGAGCTTCGTGCCGAGGTCGCTCTCCATCTGGGTCATCAAATCGCGGGCGAAGCCTCGGAGGTCGGTCATCTCCACCGCGTCCTCCGGCGAGACGATGAACCGGAAGTGATGGCGGTCTTCCTCGCAACGCTCGGCGAAGGCCCGGCCGTCGACCTCGTCGCTGCCCGGACCGAACAACCGGGCCTTCTCTCCATCACGGGTCACGCCTTCGCGGCGCAGATAGTTGAGATGGGCTTTGAGCGGCGTGGCGCGTGCATGGTGGCGCACCACTCGCGTCTTGATGACGACGATGCGGGAGCGGCCGGTTAGGAGGCGATTGGCGCGCACGCTCGCCGTGCGGCCACGCCCGAAGGTCGAGCGGTTGCCGGGGGTGATCCGGCCTGAGTGCGAGATGCGGGCGCCGGCCTTCTGCGCGGCGGCGAGCGCCTGCGCAATGAAAGGGCGCGTGGCCTGTTTGCCGGATGAGCGGATGCGGCCTGGCCGAACGCGGAAATCGCTGTCGCCGGTCATGACCGAGGCCCCGCACATCGCGTCAGGCCACGGATAAAGCTCACAAATCGGCAAAACCGCGAGGTGCGCCCAAATTCCGCACCTCGCGAAATCGCTGCATAACCTATTGAAACAACACGACCGCCACCCGCCGCACCTCGCGGCTTTTTATCTCGCCATCCTCCGGTCGTGTTGCCCGTGCTCCCCCTTCGCGCCCTCCATGACACGCTGGGATACGCTATCTTGCGATCAGTAACCCGCGCGATCATTGCGCCGTTGCTCCGCTCGCGCGCGCGACGAACAGGCCATTCGATTGCGGCACGATGGCGGAAACATCGCGCACGATCGGCGTCGCCGGAGCATCGCCCGATGGAGGCTCGGCCGACGCGGAATCGGCGGCCGGCTTGCTCGTCTGTTGCGTGACGAACAGCGCCGAACGGGTCCAGACCAGCGGATCGATCGCCGCGACCATGGTGACGCCGGGATCGCCAGCGCCGTCGAGATTGGGCGCGACGGTGGCGACATAGGCGCGGGTTTCCGGCGGCAGCGGGCGGCCCTTCAGCGACGCCTCGTAGCGGCCGGGACCGGCGTTGTAGGCGGCGATCCAGCCGGGCGATCCGTAGCGGTCGTAGAGCAGCCGGATGTAAGCCGCGCCGGCGATGATGTTGTCGTGGGGATCGTAGGGATCGCTGCCGAGACGGTGGCGGATGCGCAGATCGCTCCATGTGGCGGGCATCACCTGCATCAGGCCCATCGCGCCTTTGGGCGAGAGGGCGCGCGCGTCGCCGTTGCTTTCGGCGGCGAGCACGGCGCGTATCCAGGCGACGGGAAGCTGAAAGCGTTGCGCCGCCTCGGCGATGTGCTCGCCATAGGGATCGCGCGGCGACGGGCGGATGACGCCCGGCGATTGCGCGAAGGCCGGCCCCGAAATCCCGCAAGCGAGCGACAGGCCGGAAAGGAGAAGGAAGGCGGCGCAGCGCATGGCGTCACTCCTTTCCGTCGTGCTTGGGCTGGCGGCTCCAGTGCAGCGACCAGGCGAAGCCCGCGTCGTCGCCACGGAACAGGTTGGCGCGGATCGGCTGCGGCAGCGCCGGATCGTCGATGAGCAGCGCGAGGTATTCGCCCGCACGCTCGCCGGTGCGTTTCCACGCCGCGCCGATCTCCGCGCCCGGCTCGCCGGTCTCACCGTCGACGATGTGGACGCGATACTGCGGCGCGTTCTCGGTTTCCGACGGTTCGACCGCGACGATGAGCACGTCCTGGACCATCATCAATGTCGTAAGATGGCCGGCGAAGCCCGCTCCGTCGCGCGTGAATGTGCCGATCTGTGGCATGGTAGTTTCCTTGGCGGTGGCGTTGAAGGAACCGTCGGCGAGCACCGCTCCCGCCGATGGGAAAGCGGTCAGTGCGTGGCGGCGCGCCAGACGAAGCGGCCATCACCGGCTTCATCGGTGTAGAGAGGCGTCGCCTTGCCGATGACGGTGTGCGCCGGGAGCGGGCCGAAATAGCGGCCGTCGAGGCTGTCCGGCACGGACGGATTCATCAGGAAGATCTCGCCGTCGGCGATGCGCCGGCAGCCCTGCCAGACTGGCAGCGGACGGCCGCGCCTGTCGTGGTCGAGCGCGTCGCCGAACGGCACGCCATCGACCGTCACGGTGTCGCCGGCGCGGCAGACTTCCTGCCCCGGCAGCGCGGCGATGTGCTTCAGCAACGGCACGCCGCGGCCGATATAGCCGCGCCCGATCATGAAGTCGGCGAGCGGCTTCTCCGGCATCACCGCGACCAGATCGCCGACCGTCAGGTCATGTGCGGAAGCGAGATCATAGAAGCCGATCGGGGTGCTGGCCGAAGCGTTCCAGAGCAGCTTCACCGGCAGGGAAAGGCAGGACGCGATGGCGACTCCCATCGCCGCGAAATACGTCACCATGACGTAGCCGAAGCGGGTCATCCTTCGACCCTCCGCCGCTTCAACCACGCCTGATGGCGTTCCATCGTGTAGGCGCGCGGCTCGTGGCCCGCGCTCAGACGGTGATGAACGTGCCGCCAGTGATCGGGGCAGACCTCACAGGCGTCGATGCCGGCGGCTTCCACCGCGTCGATGTGGCGGAGCACCTGTTCGACCTTGGGCCAGCCCTCGATCTTCAGCAGGATGTCGCCGCCGGGACGCACGAAGGGGAGCGTCTGATAGGGCTCGCCAGGCTTCACCGCGCGCAGGATGTCGATGCGCGAGATGATCGTGCCGAAGTCGTTGGCGGCCCAACGGACGAAGGCGAAGATGCTGCCGGGCCGGTAGGAAAAGACGCGGCGGCGGCGGTCGAGCACCTGCTCGTGCGCTTCGCGGCCGAACCTGATCCAGTTCTCGATGCGCTTCTCCACCCAGGTCAGTTCGACATGGGTGAGACTGTCGGAGCGTTGCGTGATCGGCACGGGGCCGCCGCGCACGCGGGGAGCCGCGTCGCCGGTCATGATGGGTCTCCAGGGTTCGAGGGGAATTCGCGCGCGAGGAGATCGCGCAGCATGTCGGCGACGGTGACGCCGCGTTTGAACGCGGCGATCTTGATCCGGCCGCGCAGGTCCGGCGTCACGTCGATGGTGAGCCGCGCGGTGAATCCGGCGGTCTCGCCGTCGCGTGGAAGAACCTCGGCCGCTTTGATCCATTGCTCGGGATCGGCGGGCCGGGCGGCAAAGCCGCGACGGATCGGGCGTTCGCTCATCGCGCCGACCTCTCGATACCGAGCCGCTCGATTTCGTCGGCCAGCGCCGCGATCTCGCGCGCGGCGGTCGTGGCGTCGAAGAATTCGCGGACGAGACGGCCCGACTGCGCGGCGGCAGCAAAGGCGATGCGCTGGCCGATGGTAGCGGTGAGCACCGGCGGATCGTGGTCGGCCAAGGTCTCGGCCGTTTCGCGCGCCAGCACGGTGCGGGCGGCGCAGCGGTTGAGCACGAAGCGCGCAGTCAGCTCAGGCCGGTAGATGCGCGCCTCGGCAACGAGCGCCAGCATCTCGGCCGAAGCCCAGCCATCGAGCGGCGAGGGTTGCACGGGGATCAGCACGAGATCGGCGGCGAGCAACGCTGAACGCATCAGGCCGGCGACGCGCGGCGGCCCGTCGATGACGACGTGATCGACGTCGCGGGCAAGCTCCGGGGCCTCCCGATGCAGCGTGTCGCGCGCCAGGCCGACGACGCCGAATAGGCGCGCGAGGCCCTCGCGGCCGCGCTGCTGCGACCAGTCCAGCGCCGAGCCTTGCGGGTCCGCGTCGATCAGCGTGACGCGCTTTCCCCTTCCGGCCCATTCGCCGGCCAGGTTCAGCGCCAGCGTCGTCTTGCCGACGCCGCCCTTCTGATTGAGGAGGGCGACGATCATGGCCGGCCTCCAGAGCGGCTTCCGAAAGGAAGCTGCGGTGCGTCGGGCGCTGTCTGGCGTGCAAGATTTCGGCGCGTTTTTGCGCCCGAACCGAGCGCGTCAGCGGCCTCCCGGATGAGGTTTTCCACCTCGCGCGCGCGCTCTACAGAGTTAGATTCTTTGTTAGACTCTAAGTTAAGGGCACGATTTTCCGTTGTGGCGCCTGGGGTTACACCCCGTTCGGGTTCCTGCTGGCACGATAGGGCGGTTCCCAATGGCACGTGTCCACGGGTTCCCGATGGCACGAGGCCGTCCACAGGTTTTCCACAGGGCGGAAACGGCTCGAAGGCGAGCAGCGTGCGACCGCCGATCTCGACTTCGAGAAACAGCCGGTAGCCGGGCAAAGGCTGGCGGCGGATGATGTCGCGCAGCTCGAAGGCGAAGCGTTTGAACGGCGACAGCGCGCCGGATTTCTGGTGCAGATGGCGAAAGTCGAAGCGCCAGCCATTCCGCTGCCGACCGCCATGCTTGCGCACGATGCGGTAGAGCCAGCGTTCGAGGCCGCCGATCAGATCGAAATAGGCCCGGTCGATAGTCAGCACGAGCGCGTCGTCGAGCACGGCCTGGTAGAACCAGTCGGGCAGGATCATCTCGATGCCGTCAGGGCGACCGTTGCGGTCGGTGCGCTCCTTCCACTCGTTGATCCACGAGAAGCGGTGACGGCGGCCCTCGGCGGGCTGGCGGATCGACGTGCAGACGGTGGTGGACTGGAGCCGGTCGAGGGCAGCTTTCAGGCGCTGATAGTCGCGCATGCTGGTGCCGCGACCGATGAAGCGGAGGATTTCGTAGGGGGTGGCCGCCATCAGGCGCGAGGTGCGCAAGCCCGCGTCGCGCGCTTCGACGATCTGGCTGGCCGCCCAGATCAGGATGTCGGCGTCCCAGATGGTCGCCATGCCGTGATCGGGAACGGCCTCGACGCGGATCGTCACGTTGCCGGAGGTGAAATCGATCGGCGCGACGCGATGGGATTTGGAGAGGGAGAAGAATGGATAGGCCATGAGATCCTGCGCGTCTCGTGGCGCGAAATCACCGGGGAGCGCCCGAAACAGGTCGAGCTGTCCGCGCTCCGATAGGGACCGATGCCGCGCCGCCATTGAGAGAACCGCCTGCGGTCAGCGTGCGTAGCGGCCGGGTTGGGCCGTCGCCGGCAGTGTCTGCCGCTTGGCCGGCAGCACCGCGCCGCGCGGATCGGAGGTCGAGGTGACGGCGCCGCGTGCGGCCCAGGCTTCGAGATCGTCGACGGCATAGACGACGCGGCCGCCGAGCTTGCGATAGGCCGGGCCGGTCCCATAGGTGCGATGCTTCTCCAGCGTGCGGGCGGAGAGGCTCAGAAACTCGCCGGCCTCCTTGGTGCGCAGGAAACGCGGCGGCAGAATCGCGAGATCGGTTCGCATGGGTCGGCCTTTCGTGGGTTCGTTGAGGCCGCCGAAAGTCGGCGGCGGACGAAGGCCACGATGGCGAAGGGAAACCTGCGGGATGGAGGGCGAAGTTGGGGGGTATCGAATTCGCCCACCGGGGTCGGGCGAAGGCGTCGGTCAGGATGACCGGCGATGACGAAGCAGCTTGCGGTAGCCGCCCGCGATCATGGCGCGGGCATCGCGGATCAGCGCCTTCACGGCATGACGCGCCGAAGACGCCTGCCATTCGCTGCGGTCGAGCGCGCCAAGGTGAAAAATGACCTGCGCGATCTCCTGGCCGGTGGCGCCGGCGCGATGGCCATCGAAGGCTTGCAACATTCGCCGCAGTCGAGCCCGCTGCTGGCGGGTCAGGCGCGTGTCGGGTGGAATCGCGCGACCATGCAGGGCGGCGAGAAGGCGATGGATCGCTTCGAGCCGATCCAGCCCGTCCATGCCGAGCGGAATGATCGCGGCGATGGGCGCGACGCCATCATGGATCAGTTGAAGATGCTGACCGTTGCCGAGGTCGATCAGGACATAGGCTGAACCGTCCGCAGTCAGCGAGATGGCGGCGTCGATCTTCGGCAAGGGCTCGACCGGCGGCAGCGCGGGTGGTGCGGTCCCGAGCACGACGACGCTGGTGTCGTGCTGCGGCAACCAGAAGACCGGGGCGTCAGGTGGAGCCTTCAGAGGGTCGACCGGGAAATCGCAACCCCCATTGATCGCGGATTTTCTGGCTCAACTCTTTCGGATCGACATCGACTCGGCTGAGAGCTTCGAAGTCGTGATCGTAATCATCGTTACGGCGCAGCCATTCCCAGGCGAGATCGGATGCGGTGAGATCGTCGATATGCTCGTAGCGCACGGAGAGGCGCCACAGTGATGAATCTGGCGTCATCGCGTTCCTCCCCCTCGTTTTATCGAATTGCGGGGAGAACGAGATTTCCCGGAAAGGTTGATCGTCGGAAGTGTTCTTGCTGGCAAGGGGCGATGCCGCAGTGGCATCGCCTTATCAGTGTCGCTGACTTTCGCGGACGATTTCCCTGTAGCCGCGTTCGGACATCCAGCGCGCGCGCGCCAGATGCGCGTCGTGGATGTGGCGCGAGCGTTGTGGATCAAGATCGGGATCGAGGCCGAACAGAATCTGCACGGCTTCGCGCCAGTCGGCGCCATCGCGTGCGGCGTCGAGGAGGCGCAGATACAGCGTCATGTGTTCGCGGTCATAAGGCGTCAGCGCCTGACCAGGCGGCGGTTCATCCAGAAACCGTGGCGCGGAGTGAGTCACCGAGACATCCTATTCGCCTGACGCGATCCTGTTAACCAAATCCGCGCCCGTCATTGATCCAGGACATGCGGAGGCTGAAAAACGGGCCGACTCGACGCGCGCCCGTGCGGTTTCTAGGATCGGGACCGTCGCTGATTTTCGTCATGAAGCCGCAGCACTCCTTCGCCCTTGTCGGTGGACAGAAGGACGACGCCGGCAGCTTCCAGCGCCCGTCGCACCTGATCGCGCGTCGTCTCATACACGTCGAGCCCGCTTTCGGATTCGAGGCGTTTGAGCGCGGTCAGGGATACCTGGGCCTTGTCAGCGAGCGTCTCCTGCGTCCAACCCAGCAACGCGCGTGCGGCCCGTGATTGTCGGGCGGTGATCATGCATGATCACCTCCCACCCGGCCAGACGCACTTGCCAGAACTACGGCTATTTTAGTCGTTCTTGCTTCCGACGCCACCCGAAATCTCTGTCAGTGGCGTTCGGATTCTCGATCTTCGCGGCCGTTCGCGCCCAACTGATTCGGTCGGCGGCGAGAAGCGGCCCCCGCCCTTAGGGCGGGGGCCTGGGACGGGGGCACACTCGCCCCCGCGGCCCGTGGGGGG
>JACDJB010002822.1_pt1 | contig 11994 bp, 8 predicted proteins | sample 7454121 | NCBI WGS metagenome assembly JACDJB01 (sample SAMN14253290, study PRJNA609438) | sludge metagenome | isolation source: sludge after 25d culture with pyrite | collected 2018-12-20 | reverse complement strand
ATCTGCGTTATCTCTTCTGGAACTTTGTAGGCCGGCAAAACGGGGAACAGGGTCATGGAACGCTTATGTCGGGAAACTGGGCCTCGGGCATCGGAGCCATCGACCGTCACTTTTTGGGTAGCAGAGAGTGGCCCTTACCCACCGAGTTGTACAGCGCTGCCAGCAACCATTATTACGGCATTCCATTATTGCTGGCCATTCTGGGTTTTATGTTGCTGTTGCGCAGAGGAGCCAACCGGCGAAGCCTCCTTTTTCTTCTTACCACTCTTTTTCTGCTAACCGGCCCTCTCATTGTGCTTTATCTCAATCAACCACCCTTTGAACCCCGCGAGCGGGATTATATTTTTGCAGGTTCGTTTATGATGGTGGCTCTCTTTGCAGGAATTGGCATTCATGGTATTTTAAGAGGCGTAGCCTACCGCGGCAATTCCAGGTTTACCACCGGACTGATGGTGGTGCTGCTGGCCCTGGCCGGTCCCGGCTTGCTTTTTTCAACCAACCTGAACGACCATAACCGGTCTCATCGTTATCTGGCACGCGATCTGGCTGTTTCGCAAATGCGCTCCTGCCCGCCCAATGCCATTTTATTCACCTATGGGGACAACGACACGTATCCCCTGTGGTACGCGCAGCAGGTTGAACAGGTGCGTGCCGATGTACGACTGGTTAATTTAGGGCTGCTCAATACCCCGTGGTATGTGAGACAACAGCACAATGCACTGCCGGGCACGCCCGGACTTCACACCACATTGCCATCCGGTTTTTACCGTGAACAAAGGGGCGCTTTGTTTCGGGTGTCAACGATTAGCGCGTTTCACGAAGATGCGCAGGAGGTGCTTAGAAACTTTAAAGCATCTGATGCTGGCCATGAGGAGAATGAGGAACTGATTGCAGGTACTCTGCCGCGATTGTTGCAGATGGGGCTTCCGGACGGGGACACCCTTCAATGGATGGTTACGCACGATTATCTCGCGCCCGGTGATTTGGCTTTGATAGATTTTATTGCCACCAACGGGAACCTTCGGCCCATTTGTTTTACGCGGAATACCGGGCCACAGGCGTTGGGCGGGCTGGAACAAAAGTTGGTGGAGCAGGGGTTGGTGTGGCAGCTCAGCGGATCCGCCCGTCTTCATGAAAAGGCAACAGATGTCAACCGGCAGTTGGAACTGTTTATCCACCATATTTCGGTGGGCCGCGACAAGGAAACATGGTGGGATAACACCTGCCGGCAGGCGATGGAAAACTCCGGGTACCGGGATTTCACCATTACGCTTGCTGAAAATCTTATCGGGCAGAAGAGATACCGGGATGCAGCTGATGTTTTAAAGAAAAGCATCCGCGAGTGGCCGTTGTCGCCTTTTCAATCGTACAACCAAATGTTGACTGTGAATGAACTGATGTATGAGGCAGGAGCTTTGGAAGAGAGCAATGCTCATTTAGAAATTATCTACGACTGGGTAATACAGGAGTTGTTTTTTTATTTCCATTCGGGTTACCCTGGAAAGCAGATTGAGAATGAGTATTGCCCTTTGTTTAAGCGCATTAGAGAACAGGCGGTGCGGTTGGAAAACGGTCCGCTGCTGCAGAGGATGGAACTGGAGCTGACCGGGATGTGCGGGTTTTAGGCACACTCAGCCTGGTACAAATCCCGTGGCAATGAAATTTATTCGTAATTTGGTGGCAGAATAACCTTAAAACACATCAAAAATGAAAAACAGTTTAAAATCCCTCCTTTTGGGAGTGCTAATTGTAATGATTACTGCATTCCAGTCCTTGCATGCGCAAAACAAGGTATTGATTATCGGCATTGATGGCTGCCGGCCCGATGCCCTTACTGCAGCCCAAACGCCCAACATTGATAAGTTGCAAAAAGGTGGGGCCTGGTCGCTCACTGCCAAAACGGCTGCCATCAGCGTGAGCGGGCCATGCTGGAGCAGTATGCTCACCGGTGTGTGGCCCGAAAAGCACAAGGTGGTGTCGAATGAATACAATAACCCGAATGTCGCAGAGTATCCCCATTTTTTTCACCGGGTGAAAGCCCAGAAACCGGAATTGAAAACCTATTCGGTAGTCAACTGGAATCCCATTCATAAAATACTGCAAGAGGGGGATGCGGATATTTATAACTACCTCACCACCGACGAGAATGTAACAGGCCGTGTGGTAGAATTACTCCGGGATGATAATCCCGACGTATTGTTTGTTCAGTTGGACGAAGTCGATGGGGCGGGGCACAAGCATGATTATGGCCCCGGTATCGAGAAATATTTAGCTGCTATAGAAAAAGCAGATAGTGAGGTGGGGGAGATGATATCGGCCATTAAAAACCGGGAGACCTATCACAAAGAAAATTGGTTGGTATTGGTCACTACCGATCACGGAGGAAGTAATTTCGGACACGGGAAAGACATCCCCGAACACACCACCATATTTTACATTGCCAATGGAAAGGATGTTAAGCAAGGGGAGATACGCCAAAAGGTAAACGTGACAGATATAGCGGTGACTGCCATGCGACATCTGGGTGTGAAGATAAAAAAAGAATGGAACCTCGATGGAAGGGTTGCCGGGTTAAAATAACAAATGAGATTGAAGAATCAATATCCTACCCACTCTATGATTTGGAGATTGAATTTGGGGAAGTGATTAGTCCGATGATTTATTCTGAAAAGGAATGGAAAAATAAATATGCAGTGACCCCCTTTTACAAAAACGTGATGAGAGAGGGCAAATGGGTATGAATAAATAACCTGCTCGCCATGCTTGTAGCTGCATTACTCTTTTCGATTATGGGCTCATAATTCCTTTTTATAAGCCAGAATCTTGTTATTTCTCATCGAATTCTGAACCAGAACCTGAGGCAGAGCTGGACGTGTCTCTGTATTTTTCAGGGTGTTCCATGGCAATGTTTTTTTGCCATTCAGGGATGTTAATTTTTTTGTTGGTAACTGCTCCGGTCTTAGTTGTTTGATTTTTAAGTTCGATTAAATCTCTTTGGAGCTCATGGTTTTTTTGTAATCGTATCCAGAATTCTGCAGGAATGTTCAGGGTACTTTCAAGTGCCAGTGCCACCGAGGTAGTTTTCAGAATTGAAAACAAAAACAGGCTTTGCTTCCCAATTTATTCAATTGTAATTTCTTCTCAAAGCTAATCTGCTACAATACCCCCAGCTCCACTACTTTACTTAAACTGCTTCTATATTTCTCAAGAAACGAGAAATAACCGGCAAACAGATATTTATAAATAATAATTCTGTCAATTTTGAGCTCTCTGCGATAGAAGATGGCGTTTTCATTTTGCGTGTACGAAATATGATACGAGAATACACCGTCGGAAAAGGACTCTTCCGGCGGAAGTTTTACTACCTTCATATTTTGTGGTATTTCAATGCGTATCTCACTTTGGGTGTTTGTTTTATGCATCATAAACAGATGATAGCAATTCGTGGTATCCGTTTTTTCGTTCTGCAATGAGCTAAAGCTGTTGAGGTTGAGAAGCACCTGGTGGTCGAACCTGATTATGGCATTGTTTATTCGTTCGTTAAAGTGAACCCTAAGGGTAGAGTCTCGCTCCGTAATATGTTCTATTACAATAGAATCGCATTGCGTATTTTCACCTTTTATGATGGCCTCCTTCAAAAACTTTTCCTGTTCGTTCTGCTTTATGTTGATTAACGCTGTGGCTAAAAAAGCTTTTACATCTCCGGTGTAGGAGAGTTCCGATTTTCCTGTTAAAGCATCTCCATCTACTTTTAGATAAGACACTCTTTTTGAAATGCTTTCGTGGACTGTTTTTGGGGGAATGGTTTTAATCTGGAAAGTTGAATCGTAATTGATCAGAACCTGTTTGCCCTGCAAAGTGGTGGGATTGTTGCCCAGAGCCTGCATTTGACAGGTTGCATCCAGGAAATAATCCTCGTTTTCGTATTTTAAATAGCAAATCATGTGGTTGTCAACGGCCGGCGAGGGCGTGGAGTAATCGTAAATAAGGTAATTGGTGCCTGTCCACGCCAGTTTTGCATCGAAGCCGGCCATCTTTAGCAAGGCATACAACAGGTTGGACATCCCTTTGCAGTCGCCATATTTGTTTTTATACACCAACTCTGCTTTCTCGGGCCTGAAGCCGGCCAGCCCCTCTTCAAAAGCCACGTACCTGATGTTGTCCTGCACCCAGTAATAAATTGCTTTTATTGAGTCGGGAGGAGAGGCAGCGCCGGCAACGATCTCGCTTAAAAGCGGCTGCAATATTTCTGAGTTATAGGTGATGTCTCCCATCAATTCGCGGTACCACGAAAAAAGGTCATTAATAGTTGCAAGGATGTTTATTTGTTCACCACCGGTAGTCGTGTGGCTTCGCGGAAGAAACAACAGATGGGGGTAAGAGTGGTAAGGGCTTAAATATTCCGAACTGTTTTCGCCTTCATTGCTATTGTTCAGATTGTTCGCGTAATAGGTAATGGTTTTAGTTTTTCCCGAAGCACCTTCGTTCCTTTCTATCTTAAAATGCCCAAAGTTATAATCCCGAATATCTAAATGAAGCCACTCGGGAATGCGAACCACATATCGTCGGTTCACGATGGGGTAAACAGGGTCGTTTAAAAAAGCGGTGGCAAAAAACCTGATTTCCGTCACTGTTTTTTCGCCTGTAAAGCGGTAAAACTTCGTGTCGTGATCGGGGAAAAAGGAAAAGTGCCGGAATTTGAGGTCGGAATGAAAAACATCTTTGGATGGGTCGTCCCCGTTAACAATGTTCATGCGCTTCTTTTTTTCAGCATCAGCCTTTAAAGAAAAGCTGCCCAGATAGGCATCATTATCGTAATAATACCGTCTATGTACCAATTGACTCTTTACCGCGACAAAATCTATGGTGTCATTTTGTACAACCTCTATTTTGTTGGTGACCTCGTCTCTTTTAAACGTGATGACCGTGGTGTAATTGCTGATCACGCTTTCGGCCTTGGGCCACTCTTTTTTGAGTTCTTCTTTGGAAATACCAGAGCACCTCTCCTCCAAAGAGGTGGGAGAAAGTAACGCTTGTAAAAATAGCAGGATAAAAATTCTCATCTCGAAAAGGTTATGCAAAATGCACTCTTAAATCTACTTTTTTTCAGGAGAAACCCGTCGCAAAGCGACCTCCGACCAAAGGACTAATGTTTTCATAGCTATTTAAGCCGCACCGCCCTCGGTCGCCATGCGCCTACGCTGAAGCTTTAGCGCAAGCGTAAGTGACAAGCCTCCGGCGACCGAAGGGAGGAACACGGCGATGCTGGTGCTTTTCCAACCCGCTCACCGTTTACTGCTCACTGCTCACCGTTTACTGCTCACTGTTTACCGTTTACCGCTCTCCGCTCACCGTTTACCCTTTACCGTCTCCCGTCTTCCCTTCCGATAGCTATCGGAATCGTGCTTCGTGCTTCGTGCTTCCAGCTTCCTACCTCACAGGTATCTTTAATTTAATGTTCTTAAAATCGTAGATGGCCTTTTGAAAATCCACAAGCCGGTTCCAATCCTCCTTTTTAAAGTTGGTTTCTCCGACACTCTCTTTGCTGTAAATTTTCAGGGTGTTGTTTTCTGTTTCAAAGCTGCTGCTAAAACTTAAGTCTTCCGCATCAAACGATTTATTGAACTGCTCCAGCCCTGAGCTTTGTTCCGCGTTAAATCCTGTAAGTGTCACCATGTGCGTTACCTCCTTTTTCCAGGGGAGATAAATATCAAAAGTTCTTTCAGGCTCTAACAGTTTGCCCACATGGGTCGTTAAGTTTTTTACAGAAAAGATGATGCTGTTCTCAATAGCAGGGGCATTTACGGGCAGGGTGTAATCCAATTCAAAAACAAGACGCGGTTCAACCTCCCACCGCCCGAAATTGGTCACCTTAAAATCGTTTAATGCAGCATCTTCCGCTGAAAAGGACTCTTTGATTTTATCTTTTATCAACGCCAACCTCCTGTGGTCCTGCTCCGCACGCAGGGTTTCAAGCTCCCTGGCTTTTTTAACAGTTGCATGGGTGCGGGTAATATTTTTGTCCTTTATGAATTCGCCATATTTTTGTTTATTAAAATCATCTTCAATGATGTGCGACACAAACAGCACCGTATCCCATCCATATCTCTCAGCACCCAACAGGCTGATTTTGGATTTAACATGCAGCGAATCGAAAGCGGCTGAAAACGAAGCCACCGATTCAATGTGGCAGGTGTTGTTTGAGGCTTCATCTTCCGGCAGAGTCATGGTATTTAAATCGCCGGCTCTATTTTTAGTCAATGTGTTACTGTAGGCTTTGGCACCCCGGTAATTTGTGGGGATTTGTTGCGCATTTGTGTTGGGTCCTATGCTGGTAATGATTAATGGTTTGGCCGGGGAAGGAGTCTTAATTCCCACATTTAATTCACCTAAAAACAACAAATCCTTCTCATCGGTGTAGTCTTTAGGGATGATGTAAATAACCTCGTGCTCCCGCTTAAATTTTGTCAACACCGCACTTATGGAAACGGCAGCAGTAAGCATGTCCAATTGATGATAATTAAAGTTAAGGATTTGCGGGACTGTGTGAAAATACTGTTGATACCATAATTCCCGAATAAAATAGTAGGCCTCTTTGGCCATCTCTTCGGTGGTAAGTTCACTTTGTTTGCTTAGTTTTTTGATGTAACGTAAGGTATTTTGATACAAAGGGCGGTATGGACTATGGGGACTCACAACATTGTTTCGCATGGAAACACTCAGGTCACCAAGGGCGTTTATGTTTATTTCCGACTTGAGTTTGGTAAGAGGACCGAAAAACGATTGATAGCCGGGAGTCAGGCTCGCGTGCATGTTTCCCGCATAATAGGCCTGAAACTTCAAAGCGGGAACCTCCATGTTGGCATTGCTCCACTCTTCGGGTATCAATTTGTCCCTGTTGGTGTCCGCTAATTCAAAAGAATAGATGTCTTCCTCGGCATTAATATTTACGTATTGCAATTCAGGGGCCCCGTTAACCGGTTTCGCGTTCAGGTAGCAATTGCGCAATATATCAAAGCGAATGGTTTGGCTTAGTATGGGGTACTCACCCGATAATTCATAATAAACCGGCGCAAATTCATGAAATCCTGAAATAGGGAATTTGCGCTCGGTGCAGTGATAAATATCTACAATATCACCAATTTGCAGGTTGGGAATGGCCAGTTTATTATATGAGAAGCTTTGTCTTCGCTGGCTTATCTCTTTTTCAACGGCATCGTCCATGCTAACTTCAACAATCTCTCCATTGGGTTTTTCAACTTTAACGCCCGCGTAATAATTAATGGTTTCAAAGCTAAAAGCACCACGGTATTTTCTGGATTTGTTTCTGAACGAAAATTCCGAATACTCCTCAATGGCATTGTTGTCCAGCAACTTTACCCTAATATGAAAGTAGTAGTTTTCAAGAAGTTTATTGGAAAAGTTCTTTTTTTTCACCGAATACTCTATACGTCTGGCAATCACTACCGCCGATTCGTTTTTCCATTTTTCCGGTATTTCAGAAACCCTAAAAGAGGAGTCACTCTGGTTCCAGAAATAGTTTTTGAGCTCAGCAGCGGTTTTATCCTCGTCGGCTGACTCACTTTCATTGGCGGTTTGAGAAATGGCAATGGATTGCATCGAAAAGATAAAAGCCACAGCGAGAAATAATTTAAAGGGTGTCATGGAATTTTGGGTTTTCACAAACATGATAAAATTTTTTAATCTGAATGCTAAGGCAAGGTAGAAATAATTTACTTGAATTAGATATTTTGGATGCACAATGCAAAAATGGGTCTGCGAATATCGCGAATTTCAGGCGTAACCTTTTTAGCCGTTTAGCAGGTTGGGCAAATAATGGCACAATTACAAGTTTTTATGTACTTTTGGCCTTTCAGACAGCAACCTGAAAATTAATTGTAATCCAATGAGACAATACAAACAGCTTAACCTGGGCTTTGGCTGGCTAACCTTCTTTATATCGGCCGTAGTTTATTTACTAACCATTGAGCCCACTACCAGTTTCTGGGATTGCGGGGAATTTATTGCCGCTTCGTATAAAATGTTGGTGGGACATCCCCCGGGAGCGCCATTCTTTATGCTTTTGGGACGTTTTTTCACCCTGTTTGCGCCTGATGAAACCTATGTAGCGATAATGGTCAATGCCATGTCAGGCCTGGCCAGCGCTTTTACCATCCTCTTTTTATTCTGGACCATCACCCATCTGGCACGGAAAATTTTTATCGATGGCAGGGAAAATCCCGAAACCTGGCGCACCTGGGCCGTTGTGGGCAGTGGATTGGTTGGCGCTCTGGCCTATACTTTTTCTGATACTTTTTGGTTTTCAGCAGTCGAAGGTGAGGTATATGCCATGTCGAGCCTTTTTACAGCTCTGGTATTCTGGGCTATCCTTAAATGGGAAAATGTAGCCAACGAACCCCACTCTAACCGGTGGCTTATTCTTATTGCCTATCTCATGGGGCTTTCAATCGGTGTTCACCTGCTTAACCTGCTGGCTATTCCCGGCATTGTAATGGTTTACTATTTTAAGAAGTATGAGGTTACCCGGAATAATACCGTTAAGGCGTTGGCCATTTCTGCCCTAATCCTGCTCTCCATCCTGTATGTTATTATTCCCGGGGTGATAAAGGTTGCAGGTTGGTTCGAGCTGGCCTTTGTAAATGGCATGGGCCTTCCCTATAATACGGGTGTATTAATCTATGGTCTGCTGCTGGTGGGTGGCATTATCTATGGCATTTACTTCAGCTACCGGCGTAAAAAAGTGATATTAAATACCGTATTAACCGGGGTGGCTGTAATTATTTTTGGATATTCGTCGTTTGCACTCATCGTGATTCGTTCGGAGGCCAACCCCACCATGGACCAGAATTCGCCCGAGAATGTATTTTCGCTGGCCTCTTATCTTAATCGCGAACAGTACGGCGACCGACCGCTCATAACGGGTCAGTATTACAATTCGCCATTGGATCGAAGGGCTATGCAGAATGATAAAGGGAAGCCCATTCGCATTAAAAAGGATGGGAAGTATGAGATTGTGGAGTATCGTCCGCAATATAAATTTGACGAGCGTACCACCACTTTTTTCCCGCGTATGTACAGCCGGGAGGAGCGGCATGTGCAGGAGTACAAACGATGGGCCAACATTCAGGGACGATCCGTCACCGTTGAAGGTGATCAGGGAAATCCGAGTACCATCAAGGTTCCCACCTTTGGTGAAAATCTGCGTTTTTTCTTCAATTATCAGGTGCGACACATGTACTTTCGCTATTTTATGTGGAATTTTGCCGGACGCCAAAACGACATTCAGGGCAATGGTGAAATACATCAGGGCAACTGGATATCTGGTATCCCGTTTATCGACAACGCCATGTATGGCGATCAGTCTAAACTACCCGATTATCTGAAGAACAACCCCGCCCGAAACAAGTACTATCTCCTGCCACTCATTCTGGGTCTGTTGGGCCTGCTCTATCAATATGGCGCCGGTCGTAATGGCAAGCAAGGTTTTTGGGTGGTGATGCTGCTCTTTTTTCTCACGGGCCTGGCCATCGTGCTCTATCTGAACCAAACCCCTCTTCAGCCCCGCGAGCGCGACTATGCCTATGCCGGGTCGTTTTATGCTTTCTCCATCTGGATAGGGTTGGGTGTGCTGGCGTTGGTGGAGGGGTTGCGAACGGTGATGGGAGGCCGGGCTGCCGCAGTGGTAGCCACGGTGGTTTCGGTAGCGCTGGTGCCGGGCATTATGGCCGCCGAAAACTGGGACGACCACGATCGTTCGCATCGCACCATAGCACGCGACCTGGCATACAACTATCTGAATACCATTGGCGAGAACGGGGTGATATTTACCAATGGAGATAACGACACCTTCCCGCTCTGGTACATTCAGGAGGTGGAGGGTGAGAGAACCGATGTGCGGGTTTGTAACCTCAGCTACCTGCAAACCGATTGGTACATCGACCAGATGAAACGGAAAGCTTATAAGTCCGACCCGTTGCCCATCTCACTGGAGCACGACCAGTATGTTACCGGAACACGCGATCTGGTTTATCTCCTGGACCGTATCCCGGGTAATGTGGACCTGAAGGAGGCGATGGATTTTCTGGAGAGTGAAAACGCCCGCACCAAACAGGTTCCCGGTTATGCAGGACGGGTGGAGTATCTACCCTCTAACTCTTTTACCCTGCCTGCCGACAGTCTTAAAGTTTTGCAAAAGGGGTTTGTAAGCGAACGGTACGCACACCTTATTGATTCGGCCGTGATTATCAATCTCAAAGGCCGCGAATACATCCTGAAAAATGAAATGGCCTTGCTCAATATGCTGGCCAATAACCACTGGAATCGTCCCCTCTATTATGCCGTTACCGTTGGGTCAGATAATTATGTGAGTCTGCAAAACTATTTTCAGTTAGAGGGGTTTGCCTACCAGGTAGTGCCCATTAAAGCATCAGGCGGCGATGGTATGCCCGGCAGGGTGGATACCGATAAGGGCTATCACAATCTGATGAGTGTTTATAAACTCGAGAACTTTAAAGACCCCCGGGTTTATCTGGACGAAAACCATCAACGCATGGCCATCAATATCCGCAGCAACCTGGGACGGTTGGCTTCTGCACTGGTGGACGAGGGGCAAAATGAGAAAGCTTTGGAAGTGCTTGATAAAACGATGGATTTATTGCCTGCCGACAGAATACCTCACAACTATTTCTCGCTCTTTATCGCCGAGGCCTATTACCGGGCCGGCGAGCCGCAAAGCGGCGATGAGGTCCTTCTGGGCCTGGCCGAAATTAACCGTCAGGAGCTCGATTACTTTCTATCTTTGACCTCTTCCCGCCGCAATTCGGCCATGAGCCAAATACGCACCAGCATGGCTATTTACAGTGAAGTTATTAAAACGGCCCAGAATTTTGAGCGTGATGAGTTAACCAAAAAACTGGAGGAGAGCTATAACAGCAGCCTGCGAAAAATGGGGATATTTGAAGAGTAAATGCCATTGTATTACCCGGCCGCCATTTTTTGTAAGAGGATTGTTCAAAGAAGCTCTTTGGCGGTTTAAAACCAACGAAAAAAAGGTGTTTCTTACCTTCGACGATGGGCCCGTGCCGGGCGTTACGCCCTGGGTAATCGCCCGGTTGAAGCAATATGGGTTTAGCGCCACTTTTTTTTGCGTGGGCGATAATATCCGAAAGTATCCAGGTGTTTTTGCGCAGCTTACCGGTGCAAACATGAGCGTGGGGAATCATACTTTCTCGCATTTGAAGGGCTGGAAAACTTCACTGGACAATTATCTCACCGATGTGGAGAAGGCGCAGGGGTATGTTCCCAAAAGCACGCTTTTCAGGCCGCCTCACGGGTTCATTTGGCCCTGGTGGATGCCGGCCTTAGAGCAGCATTTTCACCAGGTGGTCATGTGGGACATCCTGTCGCGCGATTATAACCGGGCATTAACGCCTCAACAGGTAGCAGACAATGTGGTGGGAAATATCAGGCCCGGTTCGATAATAGTTTTTCACGATTCACTTAAGGCCTGGCCCAATCTAAAAACGGCTTTGCCTCAGGTGTTGCAATGGTTGAAGCATAACAATTATGCCTGTGGCTTATTGGATGAAGAAGAATGAAGATCCAAAAGCGCATTTTGAGTTAATTTCGTAACTTTGTATAAAAAGAAAAGAGATGCAACGAACAATTCCAATAAACTATCCGGAGTCTTTGGCACTTTCATTAAAAATGGAAGCCAGGGAATTTGAGCATGAAATGAAAACGATTTCGTTGGTTAAACTTTATGAATTGGGGAAAGTGTCGTCCGGATTTGCTGCTAAGATATTAAATATAAGCAGGGTGGAGTTTTTAGAGCTGCTTGGGAAGTACAATGTTTCCTATTTTAGTAAAGATATCGATGATGAAATTGAAATAGATTTTAGAAATGCATGAAATCATATGTAATCAAAAGTCAAAAGTTTAGCAAATGAATAAACACAGTGTTATTAATGTGTT
>JACDJB010002821.1_pt1 | contig 11999 bp, 13 predicted proteins | sample 7454121 | NCBI WGS metagenome assembly JACDJB01 (sample SAMN14253290, study PRJNA609438) | sludge metagenome | isolation source: sludge after 25d culture with pyrite | collected 2018-12-20 | reverse complement strand
CTTTTTGCAAAAAACCGCTTGGACCTTCGCCGAAATTGACGAAGGCTGCGTTCATCCCCGGTATCACTTTTTCAACGATGCCAAGAAAAATATTGCCGACAAGCGATTGCTGGCCAGGCTGTTCAATATATATTTTTTCGACTTCGCCATCCTGGACCATAGCAAAGCGTTTTTCTCTCGAATTTACATTAACGATTAACTTATTCATTGTTTCTCCTTAGCACCAAAAAAATACAGCGCAAAAGGTGGCTGCGCTGCATTCATTATCCTATTTTAGTAGGTGTAAAGCAAATCCCCTATTTTGGCTGTCAGTAATTTTTCACTGAAAAAAGCATGGAGCAATTCATTTTCATCCATCACCATTTCCTTGCCGTTCTTCCGCTTGACGATAATTGGATGCTTGCACCCGCGCTGGAACCTTTCAAGCACATGGCCGACCATTTCATTTTCGCTGGTGTTGATTGGTTTCAGCTCGCGCAAATCGATCTGTTTACCATAATGTCTCTCCATCAAAAAGCGCATGAACGTAAATCGCCGCTGCTTCCACTCAAAATAGAGCGAAAACGCCAGGAACCCTATGATGACCCAGACATTCAATGTCAGCGGTGCGATGAATAGCAAGGCCGCTGAAAAGAGCAGCAGCACTCCAATTGAACCGTATATGGTGCGCAGATGGGCTTCCTGGAAAGAGGTGTTCATCGACAGCAGTAGGAACAACAGCTTTCCGCCATCCAGTGGCCAAATCGGTATAAGGTTGAACACAAGGATCATTAAATTATACTCCATGAACAACGAATGCCATTTTTCAGGGAACATCCCTGCGAGGAAGAGCAAGTAGGCAACCGCCATCATCCATACATGCTGTAATGGTCCTGCAAGCACGACAACAAGCTCTTCTTTTAGCGGCCTGTTCCCATGCTCATCCATCTCTGCTACACCGCCAAATGGCAGCAAAGCGATTTTCTTGATTCTCCACGAAAAAAAAGAGGCTGCAGCACCATGTCCCATTTCATGAACAAAAATTATCAGCAGCACCATCATCAGCTCTATAAAATGCGCAGTCGCAACAGCAAGGGCGATGACCACCCAGAGTAAAGGGTGGATCTGTATTTTCCGCAATAATTCAAAGGTTTTATTCAAACTTGATCACCTGGACGGGATCGACGAAATCATCCCCTTTTTTAATCGCGAAATAAAATGAACCTTTTGTTCCGTCCTCGCTGTCCATCGCTGTCCCGACCTTCGTACCTTTGGAAATGTACTCATAAAGATTCACGTCAATTTTGTCCAGGTTCCCGTACCAGGTTTCACTCTTGTCCCCATGCTGGACAATCACCGTTTTGCCGAAGCCCTCTTTCATGCCGACAAAATGGACAAGTCCTTCATTCATCGCCTCAACACCAGCACCCTTGCCAGTTTCAATCATGATCCTCTGGCCGTTGTCGCCAAAATCCTCAAGAATCTTCCCAGAGGCAGGAAGCGCATATTGGCTGTCGGAACCAACCTCAGTTTCGCTGTCTCCACCAGCATTTTTCGCCGGAAGGAGTGCCAATGGCTTGCCAAACTGGTTCTCATACCAATCCGAAACTGCAGCAAACTGGAACTCCTGCTCCATCGTATGCTTCACATATTGCTGGATCGATACCGCTTTTTCAGAAGGGCTCCGGTAAATGATCGCCACAATCAACACCAGGCATGCAGAAGCAAGCACCTTGAACAAAAACACTTCTTTCTTGAATAACGGATGGCCTCCTTCTCCCGGTCCCGTATCATAGGATGGGAGCCTGTCAAAACCATGCCGCTCCTCCTCAGTCGAGAAAAAACGGTTATGGCTCATTTTCTCCATTCTTTCCCTCTCGCGCTTCCGCTTCATCATCCTTCTCCGCATATCATCAGCTCTCGAGTTCATCCAATCCCCACCAATCCCCTTGTACTCACTGTTAGTACAAGTCTATGACCTGTCCCACGAGAGTATGACAATTTCGGGGGTGTGGATTCAATAACTAATATCAACTTTGTAGTTATTCTGCTGGGAGCCCTTTTGCTCATGAATATTGCCTGACTCAGACGCTTTTCATAATAGAAATCATTATGGTTGCAACCATAATCCATTTGCTTGTTCTTTTTGGGGGCGGAGAACTCGTTGTGCTGCGACCGTATTTCAGTCGCTTGCTCTCTATCGGACGGAGAACTGCTTGAGCTACGACCGTATTCCAGTAGCCTGCTCTTTTTCGGGCGGAGAACTGATTTTAGTTTTGGATTACCTCTAAAAACAAAAAGCACCTGCTTCCCTAAAAAAACGGGAAGCAGGTGCTATATGCTTAGCGTACGCCAAAGAATTTCTTGATCTTCGAAAATACGCCTTTGCTTTCAGTATCAAGCTGCTGCAATGGGACCGATTCGCCAAGGATTCTGCGGGCGATGTTCCTGTAGGCGATCGAAGCCTTGCTGTTTGGATTCAAGGCGATTGGCTCGCCGTGATTGGATGCTCTGATGACTTCATCATCATCCGCTACGATTCCGATCAGATCGATGGATAGATGAGTGGTGATTTCATCGACATCCAGCATGTCTCCGTTTTTCATCATATGGCTGCGGATCCTGTTGATGACCAGCTTCGGTGATTCAACATTCTCTTCTTTTTCTAGCAGGCCGATGATCCTGTCAGCATCCCTTACAGCCGAAACTTCAGGTGTCGTGACAACGATCGCCTTATCTGCACCGGCAACAGCATTCTTGTAGCCTTGTTCGATTCCGGCAGGGCAGTCGATGACGATATAGTCATAGTCCTGCTTCAACTCAGTGACCAATTTCCTCATTTGCTCAGGCTGGACAGCTGTTTTGTCACTTGTCTGGGCTGCTGGAAGCAAATAAAGGTGGTCATCGAAGCGCTTGTCTTTTACAAGTGCCTGATGGATTTTGCATCTGCCCTCAATGACATCGACAAGATCGTAAATGATGCGGTTTTCAAGTCCCATGACAACGTCCAGGTTGCGCAGGCCGATATCTGTATCAATCAGACAGACTCTTTTGCCTTGAAGGGCCAAAGCTGTACCTATATTGGCAGAAGTTGTCGTTTTACCGACCCCTCCTTTTCCGGATGTAACTACAATCGCTTCTCCCACTTTAAAGGCCTCCTTCGAATCTAGTTAAATTAGGTCTTTTTTTCATTAAAACTTGCAATCTATCAACTACGATTTGTTTACTTTCTGATATGTACGCACATTCCATTGCACGATTCTCATCCTCGGGCACCTCGTCCGGGGCACGGTTTATGCAGTCACTGATCCTCAACTGCGAAGGCTTCATCACAGAAGCAGCAATCACCGCTTCATCATTGCCGGCCGAACCGGCATGTGCGATTCCCTTTAATGCACCCATGACAAAAATATTACCTGTTGCTTTGACAGTGCCACCAGGATTCACATCACCAATGAGCAGTAAGTCCCCGGTTATCTCAAGGACTTGACCCGAGCGGATCACTTTCGCAACAGGAACGATTTCCGTTTCCTGGCGGAGTTTCTCGGCTTCTTCCCTGGAAATGACATTCGTCTCAAGGTCCTCGACGATCAAATTCCTTTTTTGGCGGATCAAGTCTTTCAACTCTTCCTCCTGGGCCTTCGTAAGATATCGATTTCCTATCTTCACCTTCACAGAAAGAAGCTGCTGCTCCTCCTGGACACGCGTCGAATTCGACAGCTTCCGATCCAGCTCTTTTTTCAGGTCGTCATAAGAACACGTATCATCCAAATGGAGCGTAAGACCGTCTTTTGTCCCTTTAATTGTCACATTTTGTGTTTTCTTCATACAGGATGTTCACCTCAAACGAAAAGCGCAAGCGCCTTGGTCAGCCCAGACAAACGTTGGATGGCCTACCAGTGAAGACGTTCTTTGACTTCATTGATCGGACTGAAACGTCTCGAGGGGCTAGGCGCTGGAGCTAGACACTAATCTAAGTGTAAAAGTAAAACTTTCAAATTCGATAAGAAAAGCGCAAGACTAAAAAAATAATTTCTTATATTACTTGAAAAGGAATTCGACATTCATCCGCCAAATTCCTTTATTTGAATATCGAGGGTCGCTATTTTCCCAATAACACTGCTGTTTCAATATTATTTAGAAATCCCACAATGTGTCTTAATCGTTCCTCAGTCTGTCTGCAGCGTTCTCAAATTGCTTTTTGAACGGATAGGCAGCCAAAATGATGAAAGCCAGATTCAAAACCAGGGTCGGGACTAGTCTTATTTTAACATAGGTCGAAAAGTCCAGGTCAGTAATTTTTATTAACAGCATCATCTCATAAACACCCATTTCCAACAGCGCAATACCGAGAAGAGACAGGATGGAAACAATCAGTATATTGGTTTGGAGAATCCTGATCATATATGTGAACAAATATGCGATGACCGGAAACATGAATAGATATATACCGATGATTTCGGTGTATACGAGATCAAAAAGCAGCCCAAAAATGATTCCATATAGAATTCCATGCTTCGGACTGAGATAGGCTGTCAGGAACAGGATTCCGGCCATCAGGAAATGCGGCACGAGGATTCGGTCACTGTTGAATAACTCAGCTGGCAGCAGTTCGACAAACAAACTTTCCAGGATGAATAAAAATGCGAAAAGCGCGGGGAGCAGGAAACGGGTCAATTGCCTTCCTCCTCACCATCGCTATCTTCCAAGCTTTCTTCAAGATCCACTGAGAGCATGGTTTTCTTGACAACCATGACATGTTCCAAGTCATAAAGGTTCGCTTCCGGTTTGATATAAGCCGTCTGGTTCAATCCAAATTGATCTGGAACAACATCGACTACCTTGCCAATCGGCAGGTCCTTCGGGAAAATGCCGCCCATTCCGGTCGTTACGACGTTTTGCCCCTTTTCGATCTTGGCATTATACGGAAGCCCTTTCAGCAACAGAAGTTCTTTTTTCTTGTCATATCCTTCAATTGTACCGTAAAGCGGTTTATCTGCCTGAAGGATGGCGGATATCCTGTTGGTCGGATCGATCGAGCTGATCAACTGGACTGTGGCTGAAAATGGCGTCGTGCTCTTTACCTTGCCAATCAGCCCTTTCGCCGTGATGACAGCCATGTTTTTTTCCACGCCGTTGGACGCGCCTTTATTGATGATGATCAACTCATTCCAGCGTTCAGGGCTTCTCGCGATCCTGACAGCCTGGATTGGTTTATAATCTGCAAGCGATTCTTTTTTATCTAAAATTTCCTGAAGTTCCTCGTTTTCTTTTTCAAGAGAGTATACCTTGGCTTCAAGTCGGGCCATATCATCAACGCGTTTCTTCAACTCTTTGTTTTCCTGATATGTATTTTGCAAGTCTTGAAGGCTTTCAATAATGCCTGCAACATAATTAGCTGGCCTGGAAACAACGGATTGCACCCAGCTGGTCGAATCTTTGACGAACTGTTCCGGCCATGTCAATTCTTCTCTTTCCCTCAAAGAAAAACCAATCAATGCCACGAGGACTATAATGCTCACAAGCAGCATTATCAGGCGTTTATTAAAAAAGAACTGTGGCATGATTCACACCTCTAATCTAAAAATATGGATGACAGAAGATGAGGGAAGTGGATGATTTCCGCTTCCCTTCTTCAGATTATCTTGATTCTTTTGCTTTGCTCTTGAATAAATCGATATGGTCCAATGCCTTGCCTGTTCCGGCAGCAACACAGTCCAGCGGATCCTCGGCAATCAATACCGGCATCTTTGTTTCTTCACTGATGACTTTGTCAAGATTACGAAGCAATGCGCCTCCGCCTGTCAGGACAATTCCACGGTCCATGATATCGGAAGCAAGCTCCGGCGGCGTCTTTTCAAGCGTAAGCTTAACTGCATCGACAATTGCGTAAACTGTATCATGCAGGGCTTTGGCGATTTCTTCTGCTGTGATTTCAATCGTTTTTGGCAAACCGGTCAACAAATCGCGGCCGCGGATTTCCATGTTTTCGATTCCTTCCGCGTCACCAGCTGAACCAACTTCCATCTTGATTGTTTCTGCCGTTCTCTCACCGATCATCAGGTTGTACGTTTTACGGATATAATTGATGATTGCCTCGTCCATTTCATCACCGGCAATGCGGACGGATTGTGATGTGACAATTCCGCCAAGGGAGATGATTGCGACTTCCGTCGTTCCGCCGCCGATATCGACGACCATGCTTCCTGTCGGTTCCCATACTGGAAGGTTGGCGCCGATTGCCGCTGCAAACGGTTCTTCGATCGTGAAGGCATCCCTTGCACCAGCCTGGCGAGTCGCGTCGATTACCGCACGCTCTTCAACCGCTGTGATTCCAGATGGAACACAAACCATGACATAAGGCTTACCTGCAAACCATCCTTTATTCTTCGTGGCCTGTTTGATGTAATACTTCATCATCGTCGCTGTTGTTTCATAATCAGCGATGACCCCGTCCTTCATGGGCCTTAGCGCCACGACGTTACCAGGCGTACGCCCGATCATGTTCTTCGCGTCATTCCCAACTGCGACAATATTTTTTGTATCCGTCTGAAGGGCCACAACGGAAGGCTCCCTTAAGACAATCCCTTTTCCTTTTACATAAACAAGTGTATTCGCAGTACCGAGGTCGATTCCCAGGTCTCTTGTTCCAATCCCAAACATATTTGTATCTCCCTTTCTTAACAAAAATGCAATAAAAGAACAGGCAATCTATTACAAAAATTAGTTGAATGTTCATAGGCAGATTTTCCGGCCAAATTTTAAGCTTGTCCGCAAAAATCATAAATTATATTATATCGTAACGTCAATCAAAATCCTAGTATCATACATACCCTTTTTCCTTCAAACTAACATATTTATTTTCCCCGATGATCAAATGGTCCAGCAATTCAATTCCGACAATTTTTCCCGACTCGCTTAGACGCTTTGTGACTTCAATATCCTCCCTGCTCGGGGTCGGATCGCCGGATGGATGGTTGTGGACACAAATGACTGAAGCCGCCGACCTGCGGACCGCTTCCTTGAACACTTCTCTCGGATGGACAATCGAAGCGTTAAGGCTGCCTATGAATATTGTCTGTCTGTGGATCACCTGGTTTTTCGTATTCAAATACAGGCAGACAAAATGCTCCTGGGTCAAAAAGCGCATATCATTCATGAGATATTTGGCACCGTCTTCCGGCGAGCGGATGACATATCGTTCATCAAGGGTATGATTGGCGATACGCCTGCCGATTTCTACGGCCGCGAGAACATGGATCGCCTTTGCCTGGCCAATCCCTTTGATCTGGGTCAGCTCTTCAAGGGTCGCATCCTTAAGCAGACGCAGCCCTTCAAACTGGGAAAGCATCCGGTTCGCAAGCTGGAGGACCGATTCTTCCCGCGATCCCGTACCTAACAGCAGAGCTAGTAATTCATGGTTGGAAAGGCTCTGGGGGCCATTCTGGATGAAACGCTCCCTCGGCCGCTCATTTTGCGGATAATCTCTAATCATTAATGAATGTGTAGACAATACATTTTCCTCCCGGTCATGATTATGACGAGGGAAGTGTAGAAGAAGTTTCTGTGGTTTTCTTTTAATAAGGAAGGTTGTAACCGATTTTTCGCAACTCCCTGATCAATCTTGATACAGGCAGTCCAACAACTGTGTAATAATCCCCACTGATTTCCCTGACAAGCATGCTGCCGAATCCCTGGATCCCGTAGCCGCCCGCCTTATCGAATGGTTCACCGCTCTTTATATAGGTGTCGATTTCTTCATCTGACAGTTCCCAGAACGTCACATCTGTTTTTTCATAAAAACGCGTTTCCTTCTCAGGGGAGATGATCGATACTCCGGTGTAGACTGAATGGGTATTACCAGACAGCTTTTTGAGCATCTCTGTAGCTTCTTGTCCGCTTTCAGGCTTCCCAAGAATCATTCCGTCATGGACGACGACAGTATCCGAGCCAATCACGAAACAATCCGGAAAATGTTGAGCCACTGTTCCCGACTTTCTTGAAGCAAGCTCCATCACTGCTTCAGACGGACTCAGCGTCTCACTGAAACTTTCATCTGCATCACTGCTCGAGATTTCGAATTTCAAGCGGAGGTTTTCAAGAAGTTCTTTTCGCCGTGGAGAAGAAGAGGCTAAAATGAGGCGTTGCATAAAATCACCTTTCTTTTCTTATTGCATCAAGGGAGACACAAGCTAATACTATCAGAGTTCACCATTTGCGACAATCATTTGCCATGGTTTTGGCAAAAAAAATCAGAGCCTGGCGCAATATGGCGAAGGCTCTGTTAATTTGTACAATTTCCCGGAAAATATTCTGGTATATTACTTTCCTATGGCCTGGTAGGCAGACAGGAATGATAGAAGGCTATTCTCCATTTCATCAAGCTGATTGGCGTCCTTCGATTTCTGGTAACTCGCGAAAGAAGCACTTGCCTTTTCCATACCAACCTTTGCTTTCAGGATATTTGGATCCTTCACATCCTGGTCGGCAATTTTGCCAAGAGCTGCCTGAAAATCTTCTGCCTTTTTCACATCCTCTGCTGAAGCTTGTGGTCCACTGATCAGGATTGAATACATTTCCGGAGCTTGTTGGAGGAACTTTGCTTCATTTTCATTCAACCCGGCAGCTTTTCCTCCCGTGATTTCGAATGGCTTTGCAAAAACCTCCACACCTTTGGCCTTGAGAGCCTCAGCCTGCTGTTTCGCCGTTTCGATGCTTCCGGCTGTTCCTAAATAAACTGCGAATTGGCCATTTACAGGGAACAGCTCAGCTGTCACTCCCTTATCTGCAAGCAGCTTCACTCGCTCCTTCGCACCATCCTCCGTCGTAAAAATTCCGTTCTGGACGATGAATACTGGAATGGATTTCAGCTCCAGATCCTCCCCGCCGCTAGCCGATTTGTCGGCAGGTGTCCCTGTTTTTGGTGTACTGACAGCAGGGGATGCAATCGTTTCCTGTTCAGATGCGACAAACTTCAGGAACGTAACCCCAAATGCCGTTCCCAGCAATACCGCCAAAAAGACCGTCACAAAAATAGTCGTGTAAAACCGATTGCTCCGCTTTGTTTTAGTGTTCCAAACCGATATCCCTAGACCCTTCTTTTTCTTTTTCGATTGCTGTGGCGCGATTTTATATTCTTTGACAATCTCCTGTTCGACGGGATCAGGCAAAATCCAATCAAAATCCTCCTCAGCCTTTTCCTGGGCAGCCGCAGTTTCCTTTAACGCTGCTTCATTATCCAGCGGATACACCTTGCTTCGGTCATCACGAGAATCGTTGATTGCGAACTTGCCGGAATTATCATTTTCGAATTTACTATTTTCAATCCTATCTTCTTTCAGCTTCTTTTTTTCGACGTTCTGGTGATCCTGTCTCTCTCCCTGAACCGGACGGTCCTTGCCATTAATCTTGATTGTGATCGTTTTGCCATGCTTGTCCAAAGCTTGTACCTCCCCCTGCCCGTTCCTGTTTTGCTTCATCCTATCACACAGGACAAAAAAAATAACAAGACTTTTGTCGTCTTGTTATAGAATGCTTTCGTCAATTTTTTTACTAGATTTGCATGACGAGATATTATTAAGGCTGATCCTTAGCTTTCACATCCTCAAACCTTGTGAATGGATCTCTTTTAGAAGAAGGTTCCGGGAAGCTGTACTTTGGAAGCAACTTTTGCAGCTCCAGTAAATCTGGCATATAGAATGCAGATATAATCAACTTATAGGGTATGGTGACAGAGTTTCCCGCTGACAGGTCCTTAATTTCATCCGGCCCAGTGAATTCGATTGCCTCAACCGCAATAATCCGTTTAGAGTTTTCGAGTGTCTGAATGAATTTTTCCAACCCAAAATAGTTGACAGACTCGATATCAAGCGTAATCAAGATTTTTTTCATCCCCGCGATTCCGGCTTCTGCTGGTAGATCCCCCGCTGTTTGGGTTTCTGGCGCAGCTTCTTGTTCTTCAAGTTTCTGCTGACTTTCTGGATTTTCTACTCCAGCCAACACAGGAAGGCCGTCTCCTTCACTAACCTGAATATTTTTTACGAAGCTTTCGGAAATAGTCTCCGCTTTTGCAATTTCAAGGACTAGTTGTTCTGTCAAAGGTTTGACGGGCAGCTTCTGTTGAAGAAAAGTTACACTCCTGGCATCATTTTTTGTGTCTGTACCTTCATTCTGCCCGATTGTCGCAAGCACCTGTTCGTTCATTCTCAATTCGTTCTGCTTTAAATTCAGGCTTTGTAGTATAGGTTTAATATAAAAGAAAAAGGCAACAAGGAATACAGCAGTAAAAAGAATTACGGATAGAATTATGAAGATAGTCTGCTTATCTACTCTGCTACTCATCATTTTCACCTTCAACATCTTGTTTCCCAGCTGCAGTCTTCCGTTTGACTTTAGCGCGATCGAAACTAATCTCATATTCAGCGAGATACCTTGGAACATAGTATGAATTAGGCAGTTTATTGCCCTCCTGTTCTTCTACGGTGTCAGGAGCTTCAGCATTCGCCGTCAATGACTTAAGCTTCGCATCTATGACCCAATCTGCTTCCAGCAGCGAGTTAAGATAGAATGCTGAGTCTCTGTTTGTATCAAACTGGACTTTCAGGATGAGTTTTGAGCCTTCGGTATAGGAAAAAAATTGGATGAATCCTCGTTCTGGCAAAAGCGCAATCAGCTGCTGCATTAATTTTACCGTATCAATCGGATAATGGTCTGCCCATTCTGCAGCCTGCTGCAAAACCGCAATAGAGCCGACAGCATCTGATTCTTCATGTTTTGCGTCTTCTGCAGCGATCAATGTTTGTGTATTAGAAATTTGCTGGTTAACCTTATCCAGCTTTTGCTCGTAATGATTACCCCAAAAATAGATAATGGCTATGGACAATGCAGCGACCAGAATCAATATAAGAACACCAATCTTATATGTAATCTTCTTCTCGCTGCTCCTGGGCAATAGGTTAATTTCAACTTGCATCATCACACCTCTTTTAGTCCCAGGCCAAGGCCAAGGTAATGGCTCCGAGGAAATATTCCCATACCGGCATGCACAGGTCCATTATACACAATGGGTTGGACAGAAATGTTGAAACGCTCACCCATTTCTGTCAGAATCCTTTCAAAGGAAGGATGGTCGCCATTTACAATGAGTTGATCAATCTTCTTCTTTCCTTGTGTAAAGGAAAACGTATAAAAGTCCATTAATTTGCTGATTTCTTTATAGACATCTTCAAATTGGTAATTCAATTCATCCACTTGGCCAATCCCCCCCTGCTGCACACCAATTGCTTCAGGTTCCAGCCAATCATTCAGTTCAATCGACAGATGGCGAAGGAATAAAGGAAACGCTCCCTCAAAGATGGTCATGCTGACAAGATGGGTATCGAACTGGATGATAATCGAATTTACATTATCCTGCTCATTTGAAGTCGTGCTGAATAATCGATAATTGGCCAGTGGCGATATATCTGCCGCAATTGGCTTCAGCTTGGCCTCTGATAGCAGCTCTGAATACTCAAGGACATTTTTCTCTGGTGCTGCGAATAGGATGATTTCCTGCTTCTCATTTGCTATAGACATGACAACTGTATCAAACACTGCTTGCTCAAAAGGCAAATGGATAGTTGCCCCAAGTTCGAGATAGATATAACTATTAATCTCATCTTCTGCTATATCCAAGGGAATTGATAATTTCCTGATAATCACAATTGAATCCGGAACAATGAACCGGACTTCCCGTTTATTGAGTTTCCAGTCGTGTATGCACTCATCGATCACCATCGAAAGCGTCTCAAAATCAACGATTTTCCCGTCGGAGATAATTCCCGGACTCAACTTCTTCTCTCCCCATTTTAACGGCACTGGAGGGGTTGATTGTTTCAATTCAACATAGCGGATATATTGGTCATTAAAGACGAGATTGATCACTTTGCTTCTTGATGAGAAGACCGAGAGTGCCATAATAAAACTCCTTTAACTAAGGCTGTTTTCGTAAAAATTGTTGTTAAAATCCTAAAGCCGACTTT
>JACDJB010002820.1_pt1 | contig 12001 bp, 6 predicted proteins | sample 7454121 | NCBI WGS metagenome assembly JACDJB01 (sample SAMN14253290, study PRJNA609438) | sludge metagenome | isolation source: sludge after 25d culture with pyrite | collected 2018-12-20 | reverse complement strand
TGATGCGCCCCGCATTAGGCGCGTAGCTCAGCTGGTTAGAGCACCACCTTGACATGGTGGGGGTCGTTGGTTCGAGTCCAATCGCGCCTACCATTTTCCGGGCGAGTCCGTTGCAGTGCCCGGGATCGCTGGAATCCCACCAAAAGCCGCCGCACGCGGCTTTTTCTTTGCGAGTCGGCAACGTCCAACCCGCACCTCCTGCAAGCGGATCGGGACCCAGGAACGGCTCCGGCTGCGTGCCGCGGGTTCAGCGCACCAGGTTGGAAAGCGGCTCGTCGGCCGCCCGCTGGTCGATCTCGCTCATGTGTCCGATCAGCACCGCGAGGTTCGCGTCCAGCTCGGCCAGCGTACTGGCGGGCATTTTCGCCAGCGCATCGCTGATCGGCCCCGTCAGCGGTTTCGGCGCGCGTTCGATGACGGCTTTGCCCGCTTCCGTCAAGCGCAGGCGGACCACGCGCCGGTCTTCCTCGCTGCGCAGGCGTTCGATCAGTCCGGCGCGCCCCAGTTTGTCGAGCAGGTTGCTGGCGGTGGAGACATGGATGGAGAGTGCCTGGCCGAGCTGCGAAACCTTGATGTCGGGTTGTTCGGCGATGGTGGCCAGAATCCAGACCTGCGTGCCGCTGATGCCGCAGGAATCTTCCAGGGTGCGGGAATGCTGGCGTACCGCGCCGACAATGATGCGGAACTTGCGCAGGGTCTCCCGCGCCAGCGATGGGGTTGCGAGCGGGCTCACCGGGACGTCTCCCGGCGCCAGTTACGATGCGACCGTCGCCACGGCCCGCCCAGGATTTCGCAACGCCGGGGTGACGACGGGTGAATCACGGTGGACGCCAAGATCCGCGGATGAGGGGAAACGGTGAAACCAACGTTCATGCAATTGGGCAAAAAATATGAAGGGTCTGCGGGATTATCCTGGACAGACGCTGATGAATGTAACATTGTCGTTCCAGCGTACGCCGGAACGCAGTCAAATCAAGGGTCTGGACCCCCGCGTTCACCGGAGTGGCGAATGAAGCAACAGACCAAGATCGGGCTTCGCCCCGGCACGTCGGGTTGAAAACGGCCTTGCCGTTGATCTGCCACGTACGCCTGTTCCAAGGGATTTTTCGGGGCAAAACCAGCAGGATCGACGGCTGGGGGCAAATGACCAAGGCGCGCGTTCACGCCAAGCCGCAGTTGACCGCTCCGCGCTCTTGGGCGTCCTTGCAGAGGCGCCCGGCTCGATACGCGAGCAGACGCACCATCGGGTCCGGCAAACTGCACTTGTTCGAGTTATCCGGGAAACCGGAGCGAGACACACCTTGGCACCGATCGGCCAGCGGGTTCCGGATTCCAGGTTGCGCAAGGCTGGCTTTTTTTTCACGGGTAGTTGGGACACTTTCATTACAGCAATATTTTGTATAAAAACTATTTTGGGCAATAATATATGGATGATCAATCGCGCAAGCGCCGGGTCGGCCCGAAGTTTTTCCCTGGACCGGAGCGGTCCCATCCCCGGCATAACAAACCACATCAACGGCGGCAGGACGTGCAGTTTCACGAGTCGAACGGCGCCTTCCGGAACAACCACGCCGAGCTTCAGGGCGGTCGTGCCGTGGCCGCGCCGTGCGGCACCGCGAAACCCGGGCGGAACGGGACACGTGGAGTGCATGTCGATGGTTGAGCGCATCGCAGTACGTGCACAGCACCCACGACCACCGCTCGGGACGTCCAAACCTGTTTCGATCCTGCTGTTCGGCGAGCTCCTGGTCGACCGTTTCCCCGATCGCGAAGTACCGGGCGGCGCACCTTTCAATGTTGCCCATCATTTGCAGGGACTAGCCGGCACACAGGGTCCGACGCCCATCCTCATCTCGCGCATCGGCAAGGACCCGCTCGGCAAGCGACTGCTTGCGGCCTGCGAAGCCGCGGGCCTGGCAACCACCGGAATTCAGCGCGACGCCCTGCATCCGAGTGGTCGCGTCGAAGTCGTTTTCGATGCCATCGGTGGACCGCACCGATTCGTGATTCCTCCGGATCAGGCCTGGGATTACATCCACGCGGACACGGCGCGCAAACTCGCACTCATGTACCGCACCAGGCGGCTTTATTTTGGCACTCTGGCGCAACGTGCTGCGTCACGCCGTGCACTCCAACGACTCCTCCGGCACAGCCGGATATCGGGTTTTCTCGACGTCAATTTGCGCGATCCCTGGATCGACGTTGACGTGCTGCGCTGGTCCCTCACGCACGCTGCGACGGTGAAACTCAACGAGGAAGAACTCGACTACCTCGGCACGCTGTTCGAGCTTGGCGGCGACACGCTGCGATCGACGGGGGAGCGTCTTTCCCGCGTCTTCGCCATCCGCCACCTGCTGGTGACGCGCGGCAAGGACGGGGCCTGGCTGCTCGACGCCGAGCATGGTCGACTGAAAACGGATGCTTCGCACCGCGCACCTGAAGTGGTCGACACGGTCGGCGCGGGCGACGCCTTCAGCGCGGTTTTCATGCTTGGTCTGCATCTCGGCTGGCCCATCGGCGACTGCCTGAACCGCGCGCATCACTTCGCCGCAGCCGTGTGCGGACTGCGCGGTGCGGTACCGACCGATCATGCGTTCTACCAACCTTTTCGCTTGGCGTGGGGACTCGACGCGGAGGTGAAGATATGAACCCGCTCTATATTCTGATGTTAAGCGTGCATGGCCTGATCCGCAGCCACGATCTGGAGCTGGGACGTGATGCCGACACCGGCGGGCAGATTCTGTATGTGGTGGAACTGGCACGCGCTCTCGGCCGCCACCCGGATATCGAACGCGTCGATCTGCTGACGCGATTGATCGACGATCCCGCGTTCGCGCCGGACTATGCGCAGCCGGAGGAAAGCCTTGGACCGAAAGCACGCCTGATCCGCCTGCCTTTCGGTCCGCGCCGCTATCTGCGCAAGGAAGTCCTCTGGAATCACCTGGACCACCTGGTCGACCGCATCATTCATTACCTGCGCCAGCAGGCACGTCTGCCCGACGCCATCCACAGCCACTATGCCGATGCCGGTTACGTGGCGACGCAACTGTCGCAGCTGCTCGGCATTCCGCTCATTCACACCGGCCACTCGCTCGGCCGCTGCAAGCGGGAAAGGCTGCTGGCGCATGGGCGCAAACCGCAGGCGCTGGAACGGCAGTTCAACTTCAACCGGCGCATTGCCGCCGAGGAAGCGACCCTGGCCAACGCCAGTCTGGTGGTGACCAGCACGCCGCAGGAAACCCAGGAACAGTACGCCCTGTACGAGAGCTATCAGCCGGCCCGGAGCGTGGTGATCCCGCCCGGCACCGACACCTCGCGTTTCGCGCCACCCGGCAAGGCGCCGGTGGCAGCCGAAGTCGTGCACATGATCGACCGTTTTCTCGAGGAACCGCGCAAGCCCCTGATCCTGACGATCAGCCGGCCCGAGGTGCGCAAGAATCTGGCGCGTCTGGTCGCCGCCTACGGGGAATCTCCCACGTTGCGCGAGCGCGCCAACCTCGCCATCGTCGCGGGACAGCGCGATGACATCCACACGCTCGACGCGGACCAGGCCAAAGTGCTCACCGACCTGCTGCTGGCCGTGGACCGCCATGATCTCTGGGGCAAGGTGGCGCTGCCCAGGCAGCACCGCCCCGAGGACGTGCCGCAGCTTTATCGTCTGGCCGCACAACGCCATGGCGTGTTCGTCAACCCGGCGCTGACCGAACCTTTCGGTCTCACCCTGATCGAGGCCGCGGCGAGCGGCCTGCCCATCGTCGCTACGGCCGACGGCGGACCGCGCGACATCGTCGCGCACTGCGACAACGGTCTGCTGGTCGATCCGCTCGATACGAACGCGATCGCCGATGCGCTGACGCAGATGCTCAGCGACCCGCGCGCCTGGCGCCGGCACGCGCAGCGAGGCGTGCTCGGCGTGGCGCGCCATTACACCTGGGATGCCCACGTCGCCAAATACGTGAAGGCGGTGCGGCGCATGCTGCACAAGGGACGCAAGCAGGTGCGCCGCGACCTCGTCGCCTATCTGCATCCTGGCGGCGCGACCCCCCTGCCCCTGGTGCAACGCATGCTGGTCAGCGACATCGACAACACCCTCATCGGCAACCGCGAAGCCCTGGGGCGCCTGATCGCCGTGCTGCGCGCCAGTGGCCGCGAACTCGGCTTTGCGGTGGCCACTGGCCGCTCGCTGGAAAGCACCCAGGCGGTGCTGCGCCAATGGCATGTGCCGCTACCCGACGTGCTGATCACCTCGGTCGGCAGCGAAATCCACTATGGTCGCGGCCTGCGCCAGGACCTTGGCTGGTCCCGGCATATCCGCCATCTCTGGCGGCGCGACGCGCTCGCCGAGGCGCTCAGGGACGTTCCCGGTCTAACGCTGCAAACACCGGAAAACCAGCGCGAATTCAAGCTCAGCTACAACGTGGATCCGGAGCGCATGCTCTCCCTGCGCAGCCTGCGCAAGTTGCTGCGCGACCGGGGTCTGCACGCCAACCTGATCTATTCGCATCAGGCCTATCTGGACGTGTTGCCGATGCGCGCCTCCAAGGGACAGGCGGTGCGCTATCTCGCCTACCGCTGGGGGCTGCCGCTGCGCGCCTTCCTCGTCGCCGGCGATTCGGGCAACGACGTGGAAATGCTGCTGGGCGACACCCGCGGCGTGGTGGTCGCCAATCACAGCCCGGAAGTCGATGGGCTGCGTGGCCAGGACCACATCTATTTCGCGCGTGGCAGCCATGCCGACGGCATTCTGGAAGGCATGCAGCACTACGGCTTCGTCGCCGGACAGGAGGTGGCCGCATGATCGAGCGTCTGTTCAGCTGGGTCGAGGAAAACCGCGATGCGGTGCAGGCATTCCTGCGCCGCTGTTTCGCCGATGGCCGCGCGCTGCTGCTGCATACCGACCTGCAGGACCTGTACCGGGCCAGCGCCACGGACGAGGACAATCCGCTCGCCCACGCGGTGCGCTACATGCAGGAAGCCGTGCTGCGCCCCCCCCTCATCGCTTTCGCCATACGCGAAGACGCCGGCCGCTGGCATTACTTCCGCAACCATCTCGACGCCGCCACACCGGAGCGCATCGACGCATCCGAGTACCTGCGTTTCAAGGAACGTCTGCTCGTTTCCGATGCGGAAGTTGCCGACATGCTGGAAGTCGATTTCGGGCCCTTCAACCGGGAGTTTCCGCGACTCAAGGAAATCCGTTCCATCGGCCAGGGCACGTCGTTTCTCAATCGCCACCTGTCCAGCGCGATGTTCCAGAAACCGGCCGAGGGCCATGCACGGCTGCTGGAATTCCTGCACGTGCACGCCCTGGAAGGCCAGCAACTGATGCTGTACGGGCATCTGCAGGGCGTTCCCGCCCTGCGCGCCGCCTTGCGCGAGGCGCAAGGCTATCTTGCTTCCCTCGCGCCGGAAACGCCCTGGGCGCATATTGCCGAACCCCTCGGCCGCATCGGTTTTGCTCCTGGCTGGGGCGACTGCGCGCGGCGCGTGGCGGAAACGATGAGTCTGCTCACCGACATCCTGGAAGCGCCCGCGCCGGGGATACTGGAAGCCTTCCTCGCGCGCATTCCGATGATCTCGCGTCTGCTCATCGTTTCGCCGCACGGCTGGTTCGCGCAGGACGGTGTGCTCGGCCGGCCGGATACCGGCGGCCAGGTGGTCTACATCCTCGATCAGGTGCGCGCCCTGGAGCGCGAGATGCGTGCGCGTCTGGCCGAACAGGGCGTCGAGGCCGAGCCACGCATCCTGGTGGTGACCCGCCTGATCCCGGATGCCGACGGCACCACCTGCGACCAGGCGCTGGAAAAAATACACGATTGCGAGCACGCGGCCATCCTGCGCGTACCCTTCCGCCGCTCCGGCGGCGAGGTGGTGCGCCACTGGATCTCGCGTTTCGAGATCTGGCCCTATCTGGAGGATTTCGCCGTCGACGCCGAGCGCGCCGCACTGGCCGAATTCGGCGGCCGGCCCGACCTCGTCATCGGCAACTATTCCGACGGCAACCTGGTGGCCACGCTGCTGGCCCAGCGCCTGGGCGTGACTCAGTGCAACATTGCCCACGCCCTCGAGCAGACCAAGTATCTGCATTCCGCCCTTTACTGGCGCGACAACGACGCCAGCTACCACTTCGCCTGCCAGTACACCGCCGACCTGATCGCCATGAACAGCGCGGATTTCATCATCACCAGCACCTTCCAGGAGATTGCCGGCACGCACGACACCATCGGCCAATACGAGAGTTATCGGGCATTCAGTATGCCGGGGCTGTACCGGGTGATCCAGGGCATTGATCCGTTCGACCCGCGCTTCAACATCGTCTCGCCCGGCGCCGACGCCGATGTCTATTTCCCCTACACCGACAGCGACCGACGCCTGAATTCGCTGCATCCCGAGATCGAACGCCTGCTCTTCGCCGCCGATCCCGGTGTGCCCGCGCGCGGCCATCCCGTCGACGCTGCCAAGCCCCTCATCTTCACCCTGGCGCGCCTCGACCGCATCAAGAACCTCACCGGTCTGGTCGACTGGTTCGGCGGTTCGCCACGTCTGCGCGAACAGGCCAATCTGCTGGTGATCGGCGGACATATCGACGTGGAAGCCTCGACCGATGCCGAAGAACGCGAACAGATCCAGCGCATGCACGAACTGATGGACCAGCACCGCCTGGATGGCGCAATGCGCTGGCTGGGCATGCGCCTGGATCGTGCGCTGGCCGGGGAGATCTACCGTGTCGTCGCCGACCATGGCGGCGTGTTCGCGCAACCGGCGTTGTTCGAAGCTTTCGGTCTCACGCTGATCGAGGCCATGGCCTCCGGCCTGCCGGTATTCGCCACCCGCCACGGTGGACCGCTGGAAATCATCGAGGACGGCGTTTCCGGCTTTCACCTCGATCCGAACGATGCCGCCGCCGCCGCCGGACGGATGGCCGATTTCTTCGCCCGCTGCGCGGCGGAACCCGGCTATTGGCAGCGCCTGTCGATCGGCGCCATGGCGCGCATCGAGGCGCGCTACACCTGGCGCCGCTACGCCGAACGCATGATGACCTTGTCACGCATCTACGGTTTCTGGAAGTTCGTCAGCAACCTGGAGCGCGAGGAAACCGTACGTTATCTGCGCATGTTTCACCACCTGCAATTCCGCCCGTTGGCGCGGGCCGTTTCCTGAAGGAGCCAACATGAACCGCATCCCCTTTCCACAGCGCGTCACCCTGCACAGGCTTGCCGAGGCGCAAGAACCGGTGTTGCCGGTGAGCACCGCCCCGGGCGAGGGCCAACGGCGCGCACGCGACGGCGCGTCCACGATGCCGAAATACAAGGCCTGTTCGCTGAGCAATTTCCGCGACATTCCGCAAATGGCCGGACTGCCCGAAGCGCTCAAGTTCGACATCGAGGTGGTCGCCCAGGTATTGCCGTTCAAGGTCAACAATTTCGTGCTCGATCAGTTGATCGACTGGGAGCGCGCACCGGACGACCCGCTTTTCGTGCTGACCTTCCCGCAGCGCGCCATGCTGGCGCCGGCCCACTACGATGAGATCGCCGCGCTGCTCCGATCCGGTGCCGACAAGCCACGGATCCGGGCCGCTGCCGACCGCATACGCCTCGAGCTCAACCCGCATCCAGCCGGGCAGCTCAGCCACAACGTGCCGTTGCTGGAAGGCGAAGCGCTGCCCGGCATGCAGCACAAATACCGGGAAACGGTCCTGTTCTTTCCGGGTCAGGGCCAGACCTGCCACGCCTATTGCAGCTTCTGCTTCCGCTGGCCGCAATTCGTCGGCATGGCCGAACTGAGATTCGCCAGCCGCGAGACGGATCGTCTGATCGACTATCTCCGGCGCCATCCCGAAGTCAGCGATGTGCTGTTCACCGGCGGCGATCCCATGATCATGTCCGCACGCAACCTGGCGAGCTATATCGAGCCCCTGCTCGACGCCGGCTTGCCCAACCTGCGCCGCATCCGCATCGGCACCAAGGCGTTGAGCTACTGGCCGTACCGCTTTCTCGACGACGACGGCGATGCGCTCATGGCGCTGTTCGAACGCATCACGGCCAGCGGCCGCCATCTTGCGTTGATGGCCCACTTCAACCATCCGCGCGAACTGGAGCCGGCCGCCGTGCAAAAGGCCATTGCCCGGGTACGCCAGACCGGCGCAGTGATCCGCACTCAGTCGCCCTTGCTGCGCCACATCAACGACGATCCGGCGCTATGGGCCGAAATGTGGAGCCGTCAGGTTGATCTGGGTTGTGTGCCGTATTACATGTTCCTGTCGCGTGACACCGGCGCACACGATTACTTCAGCGTGCCGCTGGTGCGCGCCTGGGATATCTATCGCCAGGCGTATCAGCGTGTCAGCGGCCTGTGCCGCACCGTGCGTGGTCCCAGCATGTCGGCCGAGCCCGGCAAGGTACAGGTCCTGGGTACCAGCGAGGTCGGCGGCGAGAAGGTGCTGCAATTGCGCTTCCTCCAGGGCCGCAATCCGGATTGGGTGCACCGGCCGTTCTTTGCGGCCTACGACGAGACCGCCACCTGGCTGGACGAGCTGGAACCCGCCTTCGGCGAATCCCGCTTCTTCTTCGATGAGGATGCCGGCGCCGCTTGACTCGCGCCTGCACGCAACGAAGTCCGCCGACATGACCCTGTCCCAAATGCACACCTGGCTTGCGCAGCACCCGGTTTCCTATATGGCCCTTGGCCTGCTGGCTTTGGTCCTGCTGGCGTGGACGGCCAACTGGATCACCCGGCACATCCTGTTGCGCGGCCTGCGTCGCGTGGTGAAGGCGGCCCTGCCGGACAAGGATCCGGAACTGTCGCCGCTGCGTGTCACGTCACGGCTCGCCAATATCGTGCCCGCACTCGTGCTGAGCCTGGGCATCGGCCTGATACCCGATGTGCCGGCGACAGCCGTGGCGGTGGTCAGGAACGTCAGCAGCGCCTTCATCGCCCTGACCATTGCGCTGGCCATCGGCTCCGCACTGGACCTGGGCAATGTACTCTACCAGCGCCGGCCGGATGCCGATCAGCGGCCGATCAAGGGCTATGTGCAGATTCTCAAAATCGCCATCTATGCGGTGGCAACGATCCTGATCGTCGCCAGCCTGATCGACCGTTCGCCCTTGATCCTGCTGTCCGGGCTGGGTGCCATGGCGGCGGTGCTGTTGCTGATTTTTCAGGACACCCTGCTGTCGCTGGTGGCCAGTGTGCAACTCGGCACCAACGACATGGTGCGGGTCGGTGACTGGATCGAAATGCCGCAACAGAACGCGGACGGTGCAGTGATCGATGTTGCATTGCACACGATCAAGGTGCGCAACTGGGACAACACCATCACCAGCATTCCCACCAAGAAGCTGATCAGCGACTCCTTCAAGAACTGGCGTGGCATGTCCGAATCGGGCGGGCGCCGCATCAAGCGCAGCATCCTGCTCGACCAGCAGAGCATCCATTTCCTCAGCGACGAGGAGCAGGCGCATCTGGCGCGTTTCGCCCTGCTGCGGGATTATTTCGTCGCCAAGGCCAACGAGCTCGCGGCGTGGAATGCACGCCACCCTGGGACACAGAACGCAATCAACCAGCGCCGCCTGACCAATATCGGCACCTTCCGGATGTATGTCCTGCACTATCTGCGCGCCCACCTGGAGATCCACCAGGGGATGACCCTCATGGTGCGCCAGCTTGCGCCAACACCGGATGGCCTGCCCCTGGAACTGTACTGCTTCACCAGCGACACCCGGTGGGTGGAACACGAGCGCATCCAGTCGGACATCTTCGATCACTTGTTTGCCATCCTGCCGGAATTCGGCTTGCGCGTGTTCCAGCAGCCGAGCGGGGCCGACATGCAGGCCATGGGCAGCCGTCTGGCCGTCGCGGAATTCCGCTCCTGAATTGCGGCCCGCCGGTCTTGTGTGAAGCACCGCTCGAATGCCGATGCGGTCTTTGCACCGCCTGGACAAGGTTCAGTTGTTCGCCGCAGTGTCTTGTGACAGAATGCGCGTCGGTGTCAAAGCGTGGCGCAGTGGGGCACACTGCCGCTTGTTGCGGTTTTGTCACGCGCCAGATTTCGGCTTCGGCGGGCATCGGTCCCGCGGCTGAAGCGAGTGCAAAGCTCATTTGCATCCCCTGTAATCCAAGCGCGCGGCCGGTCCGCGCTTTTTTTGTTCTGGAGTTTTCCGGCATGGTCAAGGTCACGCTTCCCGACGGTTCGGTTCGACAGTTCGACGCCCCTGTGACCGTCGCGCAGGTCGCGGCGTCCATCGGCGCGGGGCTCGCCAAGGCGGCGCTCGCCGGCAGGGTCGACGGCCGGCTCGTCGACACCAGCCACCTGATCGACCATGACGCCGCACTGGCCATCGTCACCGCCCGGGACGCCGAAGCGCTCGATCTCATTCGCCACGATGCCGCACACGTGATGGCGCAGGCAGTGCAGGAGTTGTATCCCGGCACCCAGGTCACCATCGGTCCCGCCATCGAGGACGGCTTCTACTACGACTTCGCGCGCGCCGAGCCCTTCACCCCGGAAGATCTGGAGAAGATCGAGAAGCGCATGGACGAGATCGTCAAGCGCGACCTGCCCATCGTGCGCGAGGTGTGGTCGCGCGAGGAGGCGATGAAGGCGTTCGCCGGACTGGGTGAAACCTACAAGGTGCAGATCATCGACGAGGTGATTCCCCAGGGCGAGGAACTGTCCATCTACCGTCAGGGCGAGTGGTTCGACGTCTGCCGCGGCCCGCATCTGCCATCCACAGGCAAACTGCCGCGCGCGTTCAAGCTGATGAAGCTGGCCGGTGCCTACTGGCGCGGCGATTCGAAGAACCCCATGCTGCAGCGCATCTATGGCACGGCCTGGGCGAAAAAGGAAGACCTCGACGCCTACCTGCACCGCCTGGAGGAAGCCGAGAAGCGCGATCACCGCAAACTCGCCAGGCTGCTCGATCTCTTCCACATGCAGGACGAGGCGCCGGGCATGGCGTTCTGGCACCCCAAGGGCTGGATCGTGTGGCAGCAGATCGAGCAGTATATGCGGCAGAAGTTCGTCGAGCACGGCTACCAGGAAGTGAGGACGCCTGCCGTGATGGACCGCAGTCTGTGGGAGAAATCCGGCCACTGGGAGAACTACCGCGACAACATGTTCACCACCGCGTCGGAAAACCGCGACTACGCGGTCAAGCCGATGAACTGTCCAGGGCACGTACAGATTTTCAATTCCGGCCTGCATTCCTACCGTGACCTGCCGCTCAGGCTGGCCGAATTCGGCTCGTGTCACCGCAACGAGCCTTCCGGTGCGCTGCACGGCATCATGCGCGTGCGCGGCTTCACCCAGGACGACGCGCACATCTTCTGCACCGAGGCGCAGGTCGAGCAGGAAGTCGCCGATTTCATCGTCATGCTGCAGGCGGTCTATGCGGATTTCGGCTTCGACGACGTGCTGGTGAAGCTCTCTACCCGCCCGGAGAAGCGGGTCGGCTCGGACGAATCCTGGGATCGGGCGGAGGCCGCGCTGGCCACCGCGCTCGAACGTAACCGTCTCGCGTTCGACCTCCAGCCGGGGGAGGGGGCGTTCTACGGACCGAAAATCGAGTTCACGCTGAAGGACACGCTCGGCCGTCTGTGGCAGTGCGGCACCATCCAGCTCGATTTCAACCTGCCGGTGCGTCTCGGCGCGGAATACGTCGACGAGGACAACAGCCGCAAGCCGCCCGTGTTGCTGCACCGCGCGATTCTCGGTTCGATGGAGCGCTTCATCGGCATCCTCATCGAGCACCATGCCGGCAACTTCCCGCTATGGCTGGCGCCGGTGCAGGTGATGGTGATGAACATCAGCGAGCGCCAGGCCGCCTATGCCGGGGACGTCGCGCAAACGCTGCGCCGCGCCGGCCTGCGCGCCGCGACGGACTTGAGCAACAACAAGATTACCTATAAAATACGTGAACATAGCTTGCAGAAGTTGCCTTATCTGGTGGTTGTCGGCGACAAGGAGATGGAGACCCGCGCGGTCGCCGTCCGCGCGCGG
>JACDJB010002819.1_pt1 | contig 12002 bp, 12 predicted proteins | sample 7454121 | NCBI WGS metagenome assembly JACDJB01 (sample SAMN14253290, study PRJNA609438) | sludge metagenome | isolation source: sludge after 25d culture with pyrite | collected 2018-12-20 | reverse complement strand
TGCAGGCTGGCACCGAAGGCCTGCCCCGGATGCTGGCGGTTCATCAGCGCAGCCAGTTTTTCGCCCTGCGGGCCGCTGGCTTTCAGCGATTCCAGATAGGCGGCGCGGTTGTTGTTCTCGCGGATGGCGATGAATTCCATCTCGGGCGTGACGATGCCGCGGCGCGCGTAGTGCATCTGGCTGACGTTCATCCCGGCCTTGGCGCGGCGCGGCTTCCGGTGCAGGCCGGGAAAGCGCATCGCGGCGAGCGCGGGGTTGGCGGCCTGCTGGCGGCCGTATTCGGACGACAGATCGCCGAGCATTTCGGTATCGCCGCGCGCGTCGATCCAGCCGGTGCGCAGCGCGGGCAGGCCCTGGCGAATGTCGATCTTGACGGACGGGTCGGTGTACGGCCCCGAGCAGTCGTAGACGAAGATCGGCGGGTTGGGCTCCGAGCGGGCACCGCCGGCGCCGTTCTCGCCGCTGAACATCAGGGGCGTATCGGCCTGCGCAATCTCGCGCATCGGCACGCGAATGTCCGGCGTGCTGCCGTTCACGTAGATCTTGCGGGAATTGGGCAGCGGCTGGATCGCGGCTGTATCGACGTGGGCGTCGGCGGCGGTGAACTGGGCGGGCTTGTGGGGGGCGTTCATGGGCGTTCTCCAATGGGGAGCGGCCCGGATGCGCGCAACGCGGCATGCTAGCCCTCCCTACGGCGGTATCAACCGCATCAGGTTCGAAGGGTGTGTCTCACTCCCGAGCGGGAGACCCCTGGCGAGCGGCCAAGTTAGCCGAATTGTGGAATAATTGCAAGGCGGCATTCCCTCTAACTCATTGATTTTCCAGACGCCCCGCATGGACATAGAACAAGCGCGCTACAACATGGTGGAACAGCAGATTCGCCCCTGGGACGTGCTGAACCAGCGCGTGCTCGACCTGCTGTTCAAGCTTCGTCGCGAAGACTTCGTACCCGAGGCGCATCGCGCGCTCGCCTTCGTCGACATGGAAATTCCGCTCGGTCGCGGCGAATCGATGTGGACGCCCAAGCTCGAAGCCCGCGTCCTGCAGGAACTGGCCCTGCAGCCGACCGACCGCGTACTGGAGGTCGGCACCGGCAGCGGCTATTTCGCCGCGCTGCTCGCCGCGCAGACGGCCGAGGTCGTGTCGGTCGACATCCATGCCGAATTCACCGCCGCCGCCGCCGAGAAGCTGCGCGCGCACGGCATCGCCAACGTCAGGCTGCACACGGCCGACGCCGCGCGCGACTGGGCGGACGAGACCGGATTCGACGCGATCGTGCTCACCGGTTCGACGCCGATCCTGTCCGACGCCTTTCGCCGGCGGCTCAAGGTCGGCGGCCGGCTGTTCGCCATCACCGGTTCGGCGCCGGTCATGCAGGCGCAGCTCGTCACCTGCACCGCGCCCGGCGCGTTCCGCGGCGTCACGCTGTTCGAAACCTGCGTCGCCCCGCTCGCCAACGCGCCGCACCCCGCCGCATTCGTATTCTGATGCCGCGATGCGCCATTTCCGGCCCGCCGAGCTCGACGCCTACCTCAAGAGCGGCCATGCGCCCCTGTTGCTCGACGTGCGCGAGCCCTGGGAATACGACATCTGCAAGCTGCCCGGCGCGCGGCTGATCCCCCTGCGTGATCTGTCGGCCCGGCTGGGCGAGCTGGACAGAAACGTCGAGGTCGTGGTCATCTGCCATCACGGCGTGCGCAGTTATCACGCGGCCCGCTATCTCGAAACGGTGGGGTTTGCCGCGGTCATCAATCTTGCGGGCGGAATGGCGGCCTGGGCCGACGAAGTGGACCCGGCCACGCCCCGCTACTGAAACCTTCCCAGGACTGGATTCGACATGCCGCTGAAATCCCTGCCCCTCGTCCTGGCGGTGGCGCTGGCGTATCCGGCGCACGCGGCCAACCTGTCCGACGTCTACCGCGACGCGCAGGCCTACGACGCGCAGTACGCCGCCGCGCGCGCGGCGCGCGCGGCCGGCCGCGAGAAGGCCGAACAGGGGCGTGCGGGCCTGCTGCCGCAGATCGACCTGAGCGGCAACGTCAGCCGCAACCACGTCGATTCCTCCCTGCCCGGCGGCGACGTCGATTTCACCGGCAACGGCGCGTCGATCAATGCCGTCCAGCCGCTGTTCCGCAAGCAGAACTGGGTCGCGTTCGAACAGGCGAAGAATCAGACCCGGATCGCCGAGATGCAATTCGAGCTGGCGGAGCAGGACCTGATCCTGCGCGTGGCCCAGGCCTATTTCGACGTGCTGCAGTCGCAGGACAACATCGCCTTCATCGAGGCGCAGAAGGCCGCGATCGCCGAACAGCTCGCCGCAGCCAAGCGCAACTTCGAGGTCGGCACCGCCACCATCACAGACACGCACGAGGCGCAGGCGCGCTACGACCTCGCCGTGGCGCAGGAAATCGCCGAGCGGAACACGCTCAACATCCGCCTGCGCGCGCTGGAAAAGCTGATCGGCAAGCCGGCCGGCGCGCTCGACGCGCTGATCGAGCCGGCCCGATTGAAGGCTGAAGCCGGCGGCATCGACGAATGGGCCGAGCGCGCGGCCAAAGGCAACCTGCAGGCCGAGATCCAGCGCATCGGCAAGGCCATCGCCGATCAGGAAGTCGAACGCAACCGCGCCGGGCACTACCCCACGCTCGACGCCGTCGCCGGCTACAGCGTCAACAACAACCAGAACCTCGGCACGCTCCAGGCCGACATGCGCACCGCCAGCATCGGCCTGCAGCTCAATCTGCCGATCTACCAGGGCGGCCTGACCAGCTCGCGCGTGCGCGAAGCCGTGGCCAACCAGGAGAAGGCGCGCCAGGATCTCGAAGCGGCCGCCCGCGACGCCGGCCTCTCGGCGCGTCAGGCGTATCTCAACGTGGAAAGCGGCGTGGCCCGCGTGCGTGCGCTGGAGCAGGCGCTCGTCTCCAGCCGCGCCCAGCTCGATTCCACCAAGCTCGGCCTTTCGGTCGGCGTGCGCACCAATCTCGACGTGCTGAACGCCGAGCAGCAGGTGCTGTCCGCGCGCCGCGATCTCGCCGGCGCGCGCTACGCCTGGCTGCTCGCGGGCCTCGCGCTCAAGGCCGCGGTCGGCACACTCGCGCCGCTTGATCTCGACGAGGTCGACCAATACCTGAAGCCGGCTGCAGCGCAATGAATTCCAGCAGTCATTGCGAGCGAAGCGAAGCAATCCCGGTGTCCGCTTCGACAAGCTTGCTGGATTGCTTCGCTTCGCTCGCAATGACGAAACGCACCTGAAGGCTAAAGCAACGGCGTCACCAGCCCCGCCACCCGCGCCGCCGCGCCGCGATGGCGCGCCGCGAAGGCCCGTCCGGCCTCGCCCATGCGGGTGCGCATCGGCGCATCGGCCAGCAGCGCCAGCGCCTTCTCCACGCACGCATCGGCGTCGCTCACCCGCCGCGCGGCGCCGGCCTCGACCGCCTGCCGCGTCGCCGCCTCGAAATTGAAGGTGTGCGGCCCGACCAGCACCGGCCGGCCCGCGCTCGCCGCCTCGATCAGGTTCTGTCCGCCCAGCGGCTGCAGGCTGCCGCCGACGAAGGCGACGTCGCAGGCCGCGTAATACGCGAAGAGTTCGCCCAGGCTGTCGCCCAGCAGCACGCGCGTCGCGGCCTCCACGGTCGTCGTCGCGCTGCGGCGCGCATACTGCAGGCCCGCCGCCTCGATCAGTCCGGCCACCGCGTCGAAACGCTGCGGATGGCGCGGCACCAGCACCAGCAGGACTTCGGCCGGCGCGCGTTCCGCGAAGGCGCGCAGGAGCGGCGCTTCCTCGCCTTCGCGCGTGCTGGCGGCGAGCAGCACCGGCCGCGCGCCCCATTGCCGCCGCCAGGCCGCGCCGCGGTCGAGCAGCGCGGCCGGCGGCGCGACGTCGAATTTGAGATTGCCCGCGACCACGACCTCGCGCGCGCCGAGTTGCTTCAGCCGCGCCGCATCCGCTTCGGTCTGCGCGGCGGCGACGGCGATGCGCGCGAGGCTCGCGCGGGTCAGCGCCGGCAGGCGCGCATAGCCGCGCGCAGAGCGTTCGGACAGCCGCGCGTTCGCCAGCGCCAGCGGCACGCCCCGCTTTGCCGCAATGCGGATCAGGTTCGGCCACAGCTCGGTTTCCATCAGGATGCCCACCGCCGGCCGCGCGCGGCGCAGAAAGCGCCGTACCGGCCAGGCGTAGTCGTAGGGCAGATAGACGATGCGCGCGAACGCGCCGTAGAGCGATTCGGCCGTCGCGCGGCCGGTCGGCGTCATGCAGGTGAGCAGGATCGGTTCGTCGGGATGCGCCGCGCGCAGGGCTTCGATCAGCGGCTGCGCCGCGCGCATCTCGCCGACCGACACGGCATGAATCCAGATCGCGCCGGCGGGCACGTCCGCCGCGCCCAGGCGCTCCCGCCAATGCCGGAGATAGCCGCGCTCGCGCCGGCCGCGCCACAGCAGCCGCAGCGGAATCAGCGGCGCGGCCAGCAGCAGGGCCAGGCGATAGAGCGTCCAGTCGAGGATCAGGCGGGGCGTGGGCATCACCGGATTGTAAGGGCCCCGGTGCTAGAATCGACGCCACTTTCGGAGGCGAAACCATGAAAATCCTGCTCACCGGCGCGGCCGGATTCATCGGCATGCACGTCGCGCAGATCCTGCTGGCACGCGGCGACGCGGTCGTCGGCATCGACAGCCTGAACGACTACTACGACCCCGCGCTGAAGCTCGCGCGGCTGGAACAGCTCAAGCCTTACGCCGGCTTCCGTTTCGTTCACGGCGACATTTCCGACCGCATGACGATGGAAGACCTGTTCGAGAAAGGCCACTTCGACGCCGTGATCAATCTCGCCGCGCAGGCCGGCGTGCGCTACTCGCTGAAGAATCCGCACGCCTACGTGCAATCCAACCTCGTCGGCTTCGCCAACCTGCTCGAAGGCTGCCGCCACCACGGCGTCAGGCATTTCGTCTACGCCAGTTCGTCGAGCGTCTACGGCGCCAACACGAAGATTCCGTTCTCGGTGCACGACCCGGTCAACCATCCGGTGAGCCTCTACGCCGCGAGCAAGAAGGCCAACGAGCTGATGGCGCACACCTATTCGCACCTCTACGGCCTGCCCACCACCGGGCTGCGCTACTTCACCGTGTACGGCCCCTGGGGCCGGCCCGACATGTCGCCCTGGCTGTTCACCTCGGCCATCCTCGAAGGCCGCACGATCGACGTCTTCAACCACGGCGACATGATGCGCGACTTCACCTACATCGACGACATCGCCGACGGCACGGTGAAAGTGCTCGACCGCATTCCGCAGCCCAACCCGGCCTTCGACCCCGCGAACCCCGACCCCGCCAGCAGCCACGCACCCTACCGCGTCTACAACATCGGCAACCACACGCCGGTGCAGTTGATGGATTTCATCGGCACGATCGAGAAGGCGCTCGGCCAGGAAGCGAAGAAGAATTTCCTGCCCATGCAGGACGGCGACGTGAAGGCGACCTACGCCGACGTCGACGACCTCATCCGCGACACCGGCTTCAAGCCGGCGACCTCGCTGGAATACGGCATCGGCAAATGGGTCGAGTGGTATCGGGCCTACCAGGGCCTGAACTGACGCGCCTCATCCCGTCGTCAGCTCGCATCCGTCAGCGCCTCGCGCAGCACGACGGCATTGTTGTGCTGCGTGTCCCGGGCAGCGTAGACCAGCGTCACCCGGCCTTTCGCATGCACCAGCGCCGCCAGGGTCGCCAGCGCGGCGTTGTGCGCAAGCTCCGCGCGATAGCGTTCCCGGAACGCCGGCCAGCGCGCCGGATCGTGTCCGAACCACTTGCGCAGCGTCGTCGACGGCGCCACGTCCTTCAGCCACAGATCGATCTTCGCATCGGCCTTCGCGACGCCGCGCGGCCAGATCCGGTCCACCAGCACGCGCTCGCCGTCCGAGGCCGCCGGGGGGTCGTAAGCGCGTTTGAGGAAGACGGTCATGAACGCTCCTTGCCAAAGCGGCGCGCCCGGGGTTGCAGGCAATGGCGGGCGCTTGTTCACTATAGGCCAGCGAACGGCCGCCGGGGCGCGCCGCGGTGACGTAAACTGGGCCACTTCGAATCGAGATCGAGCCCGCCCTCCGCATCCATGAACGCCGCCGCGGTCAAAGCCTACCTGCCCTGGGTCGTGGCCGTGGCGCTGTTCATGGAGCAGCTCGACACCACCATCGTGAACACGGCGGTGCCGGCGATGGCGGAGAATCTGGGCGTGGCCCCGCTGAGTCTGAAAGCGGTGGTGGCCAGCTACATCCTGAGCCTGGCGGTGGGCATACCGGTGAGCGGCTGGATGGCGGACCGCTTCGGCACGCGGCGCGTGTTCAGCGTCGCGGTGGCGATCTTCACTTTCTCCTCGATCCTGTGCGGGCTGGCGCAGAACCTGCCGATGCTGGTGGCGGGGCGCATCCTGCAGGGCATGGGCGCGGCGATGATGATGCCGGTGGGCCGGCTGGCGATCATCCGCGCCTTTCCCAAGGGCGAGCTGCTGCGGGCGATGAATTTCGTCATCGTGCCGGCGCTGATCGGGCCCCTGCTCGGCCCCACGGCCGGCGGCCTGATCGTGCACTGGCTGTCGTGGCGCTACATCTTCTTCGTGAACGTGCCGGTGGGCCTCCTGGCGCTGTGGCTGGCGCACCGCCACATGCCCGATTACCGCGGCGAAACCCCGCGCCCACTGGACGTGGTCGGGCTGGCGCTGTTCGGCAGCGGCGCGGCGCTGCTGTCCTGGCTGCTGGAAATCTTCGGCGAGCACGAGCTCGACGCGACCTCGGGCGTGCTGCTGCTGTCGCTGAGTCTCGGCCTGCTCGCGGCCTACGGCCTGCACGCGCGCGAGGCCGCCCATCCGCTGCTGCGGCTGGCGCTGTTCCGCGTGCGCACTTTCCGCGTGTCGGTGGCGGGCGGCTTCGTCACGCGCCTGGGCGTGGGCGGCATGCCGTTCCTGCTGCCGCTCTTCTATCAGGTGGGCCTGGGCATGCCGGCGTGGCAGTCGGGCCTGCTGATGATGCCGACGGCGGCGGCGGCGATGGCGATGAAATTCGTCGCGCCGCGGATGCTGGCCCGGTTCGGCTACCGGCGGGTACTGACGATGAACACCGTGATGATCGGGATCGTGGTCTGCCTGTTCGCGACGGTGGGGCCGGGCACGCCGGTGGCCCTGATCGTGCTGCTGGCGCTGACGATGGGCTTCTTCAATTCCCTGCAGTACACGAGCATGAACTCGATGGCCTACGCCGACATCGACGCGGCCGATTCGAGCATGGCGAGCACGATCGCCAGCTCGCTGCAGCAGATGTCGATGAGCTTCGGCCTCGCCTGCGGTTCGCTGATCGCGGGCTGGTATCTGGGCGGGCTGCCGCAGACCGACCAGGCCGCCGTGACGACGGCCCTGCATCACGCCTTTCTGACGGTGGGCGGGCTGACGGTGCTGTCTTCGCTGTCGTTCTGGTCGCTGCGTCCGCGCGACGGCGAAAGCGTCAGCCGGGGCGTCGTGCGGGTGGCCGAATAGCGCCGTGCGGCGCTATTCGCTAGGCCGCCTCGCTCTGCGCCCGCACCATGTTCTGGTAGAGAAGCGTCGAGATGACCAGGGTCTCCTGACTGCCGATCGAATCGAAGGCCAGGCCGTGCAGCATCGCGGACTTCGCGTCGTCGGCCGCGCGCGATGCGCTCACCGAGCGTATCGTGCTGTTCAGGGTCAGCAGGTGCTCGGCGTCGGCGATCCTGACGCGGAAATTGAGCGCGAGCCTGTCGCCCACGTCGCCGATCCTGCAGGCCGCCGCGATCAGCGCGCCGCCGAGGCTGATGTCGCGCGCGACGCAGGCGTGGCCGCTGCCGTTCCCGGCCGTGGCGTGGCAGATGATGTGGGTGCGGCCGCGCGGGCTGGCGCGGACGATCATGCCGCGCACTTCCCTGGGATAGGTCAGGTGGAGATGCGGATAGGGCGTGTTGGTCACCCGCTTGGCGCTGGCGGCAAACGCATAGGCGCTTTTGCCGCTGAACAGGCGCACCACGAAATCCTGGCCTTCGCGGATCAGCAGCATGCTGCCGTTGACGACCGGCGTGGTCACGATGAGGCTCTGCCCTTCGAGATAGCCGACCAGGGTGACGATGCAGCGGGGCTGTTCGACGTCGGACTGGAGCTGGAGCTGGATCGAGTCGCCGATCGCCAGGCCGATCTGGCTCAGCGAACAGGCGTTCGCGTCGCGCGCCGCCGCCGGCTCGGTCCTGTCCGGTTTGAGCGGGAGATCATCGGTAGGGGTGGACACGGTCTGCACGCTGCCAGGTTGAAGTCGTTTGCCCGAGGGCGTTCCTTGTTTGCCTTGGTTTACAAATCGCGGCGGGTCGCGCCGTCTGAAGCGGCTGTCGGCAAAGCGCGCGTCGCTTTTCAGCGACAGGCGCAATCAGCCATAAGCCATTGTTCCATAACGGCATCAAGGGCAAGCGCCTTGAGCCCCGTCGCCCGTGGACGACGTTTTGCCGTGTCCGGCCACACCCCTGACGGGTGGGGCAATCGTTAAGCGACTGTTCGAAAAGCCTTTTACGCGCTGGCCCGCGGCTTGCAAGGCAAGGGCTGCGGCCGTTTCCGGCCGTACCCAGTTCACCCCGCATCTTGAGAGAGACCGACATGCTGAAGACTTTCATGCAGCCTGGATCATCCGCCCAGGCCCGGACCGAATCGTCACGCACCCACGCGTCCGCATCGACTTCCAGCCGTTCCGCCGACCCGGCACGCGCACCGGAGACGGCCCGCAACGAACCGCCCCTCGACAGCGCGAAAACCGCGTCCCGCGACGAGGGCAGCAAGCTGATCGTCGGCCCGAACATCAAGCTCAAAGGCTCGGAAATCACCGATTGCGAAATCCTGGTGGTGGAAGGCCGCGTCGAGGCGTCGATGAACAGCCGCGACATCCGCATCGCCGAAGGCGGCGTGTTCGCCGGCACGGCCGACATCGACGTTGCCGAAGTGCGCGGCACCTTCGAAGGCGAACTGACCGCGCGCAAGCGGCTGGTCATATACGCCACCGGGCGCGTCAGCGGCACGATCCGCTACGGCGCCATGATGATCGAGGAAGGCGGCGTCATCAGCGGCAACGTGGCCACCCACGACGCGGGCAAGACGTCCGCCGCCGGCAAGGCGGAACCGGCGGAGGCGGCCGCGTCGAATCTGGAGCAACTGCCGAGCGCGCGCAACGCGGCGCGCGCCTCGTGAACGCGCATCCGCAGCGCGGCGGGCTCTTTCGCCAGACGGCGACAGGCGCCGCGCCGGCGGGCGCGCCGAAGCGGAATTTTCTGCGCTTCGGCACGCGCCGGGTGCGGATGCGGCTGCGCGCGATACGCGCGGACGATGCGGATGCCTTCGAGCCGCCGCCGCGTCCGCCGAGGGCGCGCTAGAGCTTCGCGCTGCGTCCGCCGTCCACGGCCAGGATCTGGCCGGTGACGAAGGGCGCGTCCTTGGCGAAGAAGCGCACGGCGAGCGCGATGTCGTTGGGGTCGCCCGCATGCTTCAGCATGGTGTGCGAAACGATGCGCTGCCGCGACACCTCGTCGAAGTTCGGATCGTCTTCGGGCCACGCGATCGGCCCCGGTGCGATGCCGTTGACGCGGACTTCGGGCGCAAGCTCGCGCGCCAGCGATTTGGTCAGGCCAACGAGGCCCGCCTTGGCGACGGAATAAACGTCGTAGCTCTTCATCGGCCGCTCGGCATGGATGTCGGTGATGTTGATGATGCAGCCGCGGCGCTTCCGCAGCACGGGCGCGGCAGCCTGCGACAGGAACAGCGGCGCCTTGAGGTTGCTGCCCATCAGGTCGATCCAGTCCTTGTCAGTGATGCTGCCCACCGGCGTGGCGTAGAAACTGGAGGCGTTGTTGAGCAGCGCATCCAGTCCGCCGAAGGTGGCGACGGTCTGGTTCACCAGGGCGGGCAGCCCGCCGACGTCGAGCAGGTCGGCCAGGATCAGCGCGACGGAATCGGCGCGAAAGGCGTTGAGCTCCCTCTGGAGCGCGCGCGCCTCGTCGGCCGAGCTGCGGTAGTGGATCATCAGATTGGCGCCCGCCGCATGCAGCAGGCGCGCGGACGCCGCACCCACGCGCCGGGCCCCGCCGGTAATCAGCACGACTTTGCCTTGCATCGGAGTTCGCCTTTATAGTCGGTGGATTCCGCATTATCGTCGAACTCGATGCTCCCCGCCCCTTCGCCCGACGCCCTCGCCCACAGTCAGCGCGTGGCCACGCATCTCGCCGCGCTGATCGAGCGTGCGGGCGGCTGGATTCCGTTCTCGCGCTATATGGACGCGTCGCTCTATGCGCCCGGACTGGGCTACTACGCCGCCGGTGCGACGAAGTTCGGCGCGGCCGGCGATTTCGTCACCGCCCCCGAGCTGACGCCGCTGTTCGGCCGCACGCTGGCGCGCGCGATCGCGCCGGCGCTCGCCGAAACCGGCGGCGACGTGCTGGAACTGGGCGCCGGCAGCGGCCGGCTGGCCGTCGACATGCTCGGCGAACTGGAACGGCTGGGCGCCCTGCCCGCGCGCTATGCGATCCTCGACGTCAGCGCCGAACTCGCCGCGCGGCAGCGCGCGCTGCTGGCGCGGGAGCGGCCGCGCCTGCTGGAACGGGTGGTCTGGCTGACCGCGCTGCCCGAGCGGTTCGCAGGCGTCGTCGTCGGCAACGAAGTGCTCGACGCCCTGCCGGTGGAACTGGTGCACTGGACGGACGCCGGGCCGCTGCAACGAGGCGTCGCCGTCCAGGATGGCCGCTTCCTCTGGCAGGACCGCCCCATCGCCGACCCGGTGCTGCGGCTGCGTGTCGAAGCGCTCGACCTGACGCCGGCCTACCTGTCGGAAATCAATCTCGCGGCCGAAACCCTGATCGCCTCGCTCGGCCGCGTCCTGGATCACGGCCTGATCCTGCTGATCGACTACGGCTTCAGCGCCCGCGAGTACTACCACCCGCAGCGCCGCATGGGCACGCTGCGCGCGCACTACCGTCACCGCGCGCTCGACGACCCGTTCTACCTGCCTGGACTTGCCGACCTCACCGCGCACGTCGATTTCAGCGCGGCAGCGAAAGCCGGCATGGCGGCCGGCCTGACGCTCGCCGGCTACACCAGCCAAGCCGGCTTCCTGCTGGGCAGCGGCCTGACGGATCTGATGGCCGCGCTGTCGCCCGCCGATGCGGCGACCTACCTGCCGCAGTCCAACGCCGTGCAACGGCTGGTCTCGCCGGCGGAGATGGGCGAGCTGTTCAAGGCGATCGTATTGACTCGCGGCCAGGTATCGCCGCTGGCAGGATTTGCGCGCGGCGACCGCCAGTACGCGCTTTGACCCCGCCGCCGTCTACGCCGGCGGAGATTCCGCCGCCGCCGTTTCCGGCTGCAGCCTCACCACGCGCAGCGCGTAGAGACGGCGGCTGTCCGCGCGCAATACGGTGAACTGGAACCCGTCGAACTGCACGGTCTCCCCGCGCTTCGGCAGATGGCCGAAACGCGAGATGACAAGCCCGCCCAGCGTATCGAATTCCTCGTCGGAAAATTGTGCGCCGAGCATCTGGTTGAAATCGGCGATCTCGGTGCCGGCCTGCGCGCGGAAGACGTTGTCCTGCTCGCGGATGATGCTGTCTTCGGTCTCATCGTAGTCGTACTCGTCCTCGATGTCGCCGACGATCTGCTCGAGCACGTCCTCGATGGTGACGAGCCCGGCGACGCCGCCGTATTCGTCGACGACGATGGCGATGTGGTTGCGGTTGGACCGGAACTCCTTCAGCAGCACGTTGAGCCGCTTGGATTCCGGGATGAACACGGCGGGCCGGAGCATGGCGCGGATGTCGTCGTCGGATTCCGCATAGTGCCGGAGCAGATCCTTGGCGAGCAGGACGCCGATGACGTCGTCGCGGTCCTTGTCGATGACGGGAAAGCGCTAGTGCGCGGTTTCGATGACGTACGGGATGAAGCGCTCGGGCGGATCGTTGATGTCGATCACGCCCATCTGCGCGCGCGGAAT